>Ga0308411_10000687_pt1 | contig 22716 bp, 15 predicted proteins | sample HotsprottomLayer_2_FD_203530 | JGI IMG/M metagenome (GOLD analysis project Ga0308411, IMG submission 203530) | Hot spring phototrophic mat microbial communities from Octopus Spring, Yellowstone National Park, Wyoming, United States -... | ecosystem: Environmental > Aquatic > Thermal springs >...
GATTTCGTGCAAGGAACATTTCTCCGGGATGCGCCCATTATTGCAACCTCAGCGGTCACGGGGGCCGGTCTGAACGAATTGAAAACCGCCCTTCACGCCGCCTGCCAGAAAGTTGAAGAGCGTCACGGCAGCGAATGGTTTCGGCTGGCGATTGACCGCGCGTTTGTGGTTCAGGGCCACGGGACAGTGGTTACGGGATCTGTCACGTCGGGGAGTCTCCGAATTGGGGATGAAGTGGAATGGCTCCCACGCCAGGAGCGAGTGCGGATTCGTTCGCTCCAGAATCACGAACGTAGTGTCGAGGAAGTTCATCGAGGGCAGCGGGCTGCCCTGAATCTCGCGGGTGTTTCGTGTGACGAAGTGGCTCGCGGACAAGAACTGGCAACTCCCGGTTACCTGATGCCGAGCCGCTGTTTAACGGTTCGCCTGCGCTATTTGCCGGACGCGCGGCGGCCTCTCAAACATCGGCTCGAGGTCCGATTGCATTTGGGCACGTCGGAAACGATGGCCACTCTGTCTCTCCTCGATTGTGACGAACTCAAACCGGGAGAATGGGCGTTTGCCCAGCTGTTCACGGATGCCGCCGTAGTGGCAACATGGGGCCAGCCCTTTGTGATGCGGGAGTCGTCCGCTTTGCACACGTTGGGTGGTGGCCAGGTTTTGCAGCCTAATGCTCGGAAAATTCGTCGCCGTCACGTCGAGTCGTTGGAGCATGTCGAAAGGCTTTGGAGCGATTCCCCTAAGGAACGAGCACTCAGCGTAGCGTGGTTCGCGGGTTACTCGGGAGTCACGGTAGCGGATCTGGTGCGCGGGGCGGGCCTTGGCCCGTCCGAAGCCGACGTCCTGTTGTCTGAGCTGGTGAGTTCGGGTGATCTCGTCGACATGGCGGTCGGCCCGGGGCGCAGCCGCATGCTGCATCGCCTGCTTGTTAATGATCTTAAGACGCGTTTACTGAACGTTCTCCAAGCGATGCATGAAGCTCATCCTCTCATGACGACCCACGATCGACAAAAAGTGCAAGCGCAGCTGGCTCACGTGGGTGACGAGGCTTTGGTGCAAGCGCTCACCGACCGCTTGATTGTTCAGCGAAAAATCATCGGTGATTTACGGCGTATTGCTCGTGCTGACTTCAAGCCGAAACTCAGTATCGCTTTACGCAAGTTGAAAGACCGGCTGGTGCACGCTTATCTCGAAGCACGCTTCGCTCCGCCGGACCCGAGCCAATTCGCCCCACAGGCCGGAGGCCATGCCGCCCATCTCAAAGACTTGTTCGACGTTTGTGTCGCCGAGGGGTACCTCGTGGCCATTGCTCCGGATATTTATTTGCATGTCGATGTCGAGGCGGAGATGCGCCGGCTCGTCATCGAGAAACTCCACGGTAACGAAAAAGGTCTAACTGTTGCTGAAATCAGGGACCTCCTCGGAACGACGCGGAAATACGCCGTGCCTTATTGCGAGTACCTTGACCGAATCGGTCTGACCCTACGCGAGGGCGACCTCCGTGTTCTCAATCAACCGGCACCTACCCCACGTCCCTAGGTCCAGCGCTTCGGTCGCCCGCCTGTCTGACTCAACGGGTCGTTTTTTAAGCAAGAATCTTGGTGACAATTTCGCCATGGACATCCGTTAAGCGGAAGTCACGGCCTTGGAAACGATACGTTAAACGGGTATGATCGAAACCAAGGAGATGCAGGATCGTCGCCTGCAAGTCATGGACATGGACAGGATCAGCGGTTACGTTAAAGCCGAACTCGTCACTTTCCCCAAGTGTGAAACCGCGCTTCAAACCGCCACCGGCAAGCCACATCGTGAAACAGTTCGGGTGATGGTCACGCCCATCATTTCCCCCTTGGACCATTGGAGTCCGGCCAAACTCGCCGCCCCAAATGACGAGCGTTTCGTCCAACATGCCCCGTTGCTTCAGATCGGCGACGAGTGCCGCACAAGCCTGATCGGTGTCTCGGCAGTTGGCTTTTAAGTCATTCACGAGGTTGCCATGTTGATCCCAGGCTTCGTGGAAAATCTGCACGAAACGAACACCTTTTTCGACAAGCCGACGGGCCAGCACGCAGGTGTTGGCAAAAGACGGTTTGGAAGGATCGGCACCGTACATGTCAAGAATGTGTTTCGGTTCACGCGAAATGTCGGCGAGTTCCGGGGCGCTGGCTTGCATGCGGTATGCCATTTCAAAGGCCGAGATGCGTGCGGCAATTTCCGGGTCACCCATCACTCCAAGTCGCTTCTCATTTAATGCCCGTAGTGTGTCCAGCGTGTCGCGCTGCGTTTGCCGGTCGATCCCCGGTGGGTTCGACAGGAACAGGACGGGGTCGGCTGCGGTGCGAAACAGCACGCCGTTATACACCGTCGGTAGAAAACCGCAGCCCCAATTGGAACTGCCGCCGCTCGGGCCTTTCTTCCCCGTGCTGAAGACGACGAACCCCGGCAAATCGCGGGTTTCACTTCCCAAGCCGTATGTCACCCAGGAGCCGATGCTCGGACGACCGAACATTTGCGAGCCGGTGTTCATGAAAATCTGAGCCGGGGCGTGGTTAAACGCATCGGTCCGCATCGACTTGATGATGACGATGTCATCGACGACCTTGGCAAGGTGCGGCAGCAATTCCGAAAGTTCCGCGCCACACTTGCCATGACGAGAAAATTTGAATTTCGGCCCAAGAAACCGTGAACTCGGGTTGATAAACGCTGCTCGGTAATTCTTGATGAGGTCCGGCGGCGGCAGTTGACCATCGTGTTGGGCCAATGCCGGCTTGTTATCGAACAACTCCAGATGACTCGGTGCTCCCGCCATGAATAGGAAAATGACGTTTTTCACCTTGGGGGTATAATGCGGCTGCTTCGGCGCGAGCGGATCGACGGGTGCAAGGGCCGATCGCGCCGCCGACTCGCCCAAGAGCGTGTGCAACGCCATGGTACCCAGTCCGATGCCGCAATCCCGGAAAAACCAGCGGCGGGTCAGATAGGTTTGTTGTTCTGCTAGAAGATGGTGCAAGCGATTCATGGCAGCTACTCGCGAGTTATCGTTTCGTCAAGATTGAGAAGGACGCGGGTGACGACCATAAAGGCCGCCCTTTCACGCAAGTTCTCGTCTTTTTTACGGGCATCGTCCCGATGACCGAACACGAGTTCCGTGGGATCGATCTCTCCGGCCGCTAGCCGCTCCCGTTGACGGTTGAGCAAGCGGGTCAAATCGGCTAGTTCATCAGCCGTCGGCTTCCGAGCCACGCAACGTCGGAAAGCGTGCTCGAGCCGCTGTTCATCGCGATCGGATGCCTTCAAGGCTAAATTCGCAAGTGCCCGCGCGCACTCCACAAATACTGTCTCATTCAAAGTCGTCAGGGCTTGCAACGGTGTATTCGAACGACTCCGTCTGACGCAAGAGAAATCTCCGTTGGGAGCGTCGAACATTTGAAGGGCAGGGTAGGGCGTCGAGCGACGTCGGAACGTGTAAATTGCTCGGCGATAGCGATCCGGCCCCTTGGCCTCGTTCCATGTGAACGGTCCGTAACTGGCAGGCGGAACAAACAAAAACGACGGTGCCGGCGCAAAGACTCCCGGACCACCCATTTGCCGGTTTAACAAACCGCTTGCCGTCAAGGCGATGTCTCGGACCACCTCGGCTTCCACACGTAAACGTCGCTGCCTACCCAACAACCGGTTGTAGGGGTCTCGCTCGAAAGCATCGGGTGTGGTGACCGATGACTGGCGGTATGTCGCGGAATGGACGATGAGGCGATGCAAGTCTTTAATCCCCCACGGTTGTCCTTTCGCTGGCTTCATGAATTCGCACGCCAACCAATCGAGCAGTTCCGGATGAGACGGTGGCTGGCCTTGCACGCCAAAATCTTCCGGCGTCGTGACAAGACCCTCGCCAAAATAGGCTTGCCAGACTCGGTTGACGAAAACACGAGCGGTCGTCGGCGCTTTCGGGTCGACCAGCCAGCGAGCCAGCGTTAAACGATTAGGCGGGGCATGCGGATCGGCCAGGGGATGCAAAAACCCCGGCACGCCCGCTTTCACTGGGTGCGCTGGTTTGAGGAAATCGCCTCGCACCAGAAAATGGGTCGTCCGTGGTTCGGACCGTTGGCTGAGTGTGAGCGTCGTGTCGCCCTTGGGCCAGGCACGCCAAAGATCCTCGATCATCTCATTCGCTTCTTTCCATTCCGGCACAGTCGTGCGGAAGTAGGAAAACACCTCGTCTTGTTGAGCCGGCGTGCGTTGCGACGGGGGGATTTTTAAGATCGCCCGGACACGCCGAGGCACTGGGTCCGCCACCGCCTCGCGATCCGTGACGGAAATGCGGAATCGGCCCAGGTTCATATTCTGGTTGTCGTCACTGTTCCAGCCGCCATGATTCTGCACCAAATAAAATTTGAGAGAGATACCGTTCGGAAAGGTAATCGGCTGTTCGGCAACAAAAACGGCTTTTCGATCGGCATTGCGACGTCCCGGCCCCGCATCGATCCCCCAGGCCGTCTCGTCTTTGCCGTCGATCGCATATTCCACAGGTCCTGTCACACGCCGCCGATTGGACCGGTCGTCAAAAATTGGTTCTAATTCCATCTCCGGATTGCTGTAATCGGCCGTTGCACGCACCAATTTCACCGAGACTTTCTGGCTGGGATTCTTAGCGTCTGCCGCATCGACTTTGAATTCCGTCAGCCCGAAAAGGCCCTTCATCGATCGACCCGGGCCACCCGCCGGCAAGTCTGGGTCGGTCAGGACCTCCAGTCGGAAGGAACGCACCGTTTTCAGCGATGTTTCAGAAGAAAACGTCGGCGTGTGCTTGGTCGGTGCGTAGCCCTGAGCGAGCAAGGAACCGTCACCACGCGGGATATACCGCTGGGCGTTATCCCCGGCGTTCTGCAGCGTCAGCACTTCCCAATTTGGCTGATCATCACGGATGCGCTCCTCCCATGCAGCCATCATCGCATCAAGATTCGGAGTGCCAGCACGCAGAATTTGCTCCACTTTTCGGATTTTCGATCGGAGTGTCTCCACCCGTTGCAGTTCCTCCGGTGTGTAAACGACCCGGCTACCTTCGTGATCGTTGTTCAAGTAGGCAAAGATCCGATAATACTCCTCTTGCGTCATCGGATCATATTTGTGGTTGTGGCACTGACAGCATTGGATCGTCAAACCCAGGATGCTCTTGCCGATGGCGTCCATACGGTCGAACATCGCGTCCATACGAAACTGCTCGGGGTCAACCCCGCCTTCTTCGTTGAGCATGGAGTTGCGAAGAAAACCCGTTGCAACAATCTGGTCTTGTGTCGGATTCGGCAAGAGGTCACCAGCAAGCTGTTCAATGATAAAGCGGTCGTAGGGCAGATCGCGATTGAAGGCTTCGATCACCCAATCACGGTAAAAATAGATCGTCCGTAACTTGTCTTTCTCGTAACCGTCCGTATCGGCGTAGCGGGCTGCATCGAGCCAATGACGACCCCATCGCTCGCCGTAGTGAGGCGACGCGAGCAACCGCTCGACCAAATTTTCGTACCATCGCGAACTGGTGTCTCCGAGCGCGGCATCGACTTCCTCGGGGGTTGGTGGCAAGCCGATCAGATCGAGATATAATCGGCGGATCAGAGTCACACGATCCGCTTCGCGTGAGGGGCGCAGCCCTTCACGCTCCAGCCGCGCTAGTATGAAGAAGTCGATCGGTGTGCGACACCATGCCTTGTTCCGGACATCAGGGAGCGGCGGGCGGACCGGGGACCGGAAAGCCCAGTGCTCCTTGACTTTCGGACTCTTATTTTCCTCCGCACGAGGTTTTGGAGACTCAAGCAACGCAACGATGGCCCATGCGATGGCCGTAATGCTCACGAAGATGCGTTTCATAGCGAAAACTCGTGGGAAAACAGCCTCTGGCGGGACGGCGCTATTATAGTGCGGTGGAACAGGGCTGACCTTGTGAGCCGAAGCGACGGATTTATTTCAACACGCCCAGTTCGCGGCCCACTTCCGCGAACGCTGAAAGCGTGTGGTCGATGTGGGCATCGGTGTGGGCCGCCGAAACCTGCAAGCGAATCCTCGCTTGGCCTTGCGGCACGACGGGATAACTGAAGCCGACGACATAGACGCCTTTTTCCAACAAGCGGTCAGCCATCCGGGTCGCTAAGGCCGCATCGAATAACATCACCGGAATAATGGGGTGATCGCCTGGTTTGATGGTGAAGCCAAGTGCCTCGAACGCGGACCGCATCTTACGGGCGTTGGCGTGCAGACGTTGACGCAGTTCCCGCGCCGAACCGATCAGTTCCAACGCTTTGCGGGCGGCAGAGACCAAAGGAGGCGGCAACGAGTTGGAAAACAGGTAGGGGCGAGAGCGATTTCGCAACCAGTCGATGATTTCGGCACGCCCAACCGTCATGCCGCCGCTGCCGCCACCTAGTGTCTTACCGAGGGTACTTGTGATGATGTCAATTCGATTCAACACCCCGAGGTGCTCCGCCGCACCACGCCCGTTTTCCCCAACGAAGCCGGTCGCATGACAATCATCGATCATCACGAGGGCGTCGTGTCGATCGGCGAGTTCGCAGATATCCGGCAATCGTGCATAGTCGCCATCCATGGAGAACACGCTATCGGTGGCGATGAGTCGGAATCGCGCATCCTTCGCTTCTACGAGACACCGCTCCAGGTCCGTCATGTCGCTGTGCTTGTAGCGGAACCGACGGGCCTTGCTGAGCCGAATACCGTCGATGATACTCGCATGGTTCAATTCATCGCTGATGATTGCGTCTTCGTCACCCAGCAGAGCCTCAAACAGACCGCTATTCGCATCGAAGCAGGAGGAATACAGAATGGCGTCGTCTTTCCCAAAGAATTGAGCGATCTCGCGTTCCAGGGTTTTGTGAAGCTCTTGCGTGCCGCAAATGAAACGCACCGAAGCCAAACCAAAGCCATAGTTTCTCAAGCCGTTGGCGGCGGCTTCGACGATGGCGGGATGGTTGGCCAAACCAAGGTAATTGTTCGCGCAAAAATTGATGACTTCGCGCCCGTTCACACGGATAACAGCGTCCTGAGGAGTCTGGATGAGCCGCTCCCGTTTGTACAACCCCTGTTGTTTCAAAGTAGTCAGTTGAGTTTGAAGATGCTTAATGAATCGAGCATCCGGCATGGCTTACTCCTCTCAGACATTAAGATTCATTGTAGATAAATTGAGGAAGAGTCGGCTTGAAAGTCGAACGATGCCGTTTTCACCATATCTGGAAGAGACCCGATGTCACGTGAAATCGCCTCGCCTGGTACCCTTCGTGCGATTCGTGTGCCCCTACTAATTGTGGCGCTCACCGCCGTTGCCATTACCGCACTCTGGCTGCAGCCCGGTGCCCGTTTGGATAGTAAAGCGCCGAACACAGTCTTTCTGGTTTGGGCAGGTCTCGCACTCCTCCTGTTGTGGTTTGTGCTTTTCTCTGGCTCGGCAATTCGTTGGCGACTGGTGGTGCTGGCTTTAGGATTCGCCTCGGTTGCCACCGGCGTGTGGCTCATGACGGCAGGGTACCTCGTTTTCGACGGTGACATGGTGATTCATCTGCGGGCCCCTTGGGTGCGGCACAACGAAATCGTGGCGGCACATCGGCAAGCGCAACAAGCGTTGCCGACCTCGGAAGTGGACCTTCACGGAGATTATAATTGGCCGGAATTTCGCGGTCCTCGACGTGATGGAGTGGTCCGAGGCCCACGCCTCGCCCGTGATTGGAACGTCAAACCGCCCCGCCTCCTTTGGAAACAGCCGTGTGGTGAAGGCTTCGGCTCGATGGCGATTGCCGGCAATCTGCTGGTCACGCTGGAACAGCGGGGTGACAGCGAAGCCGTTGTCGCTTATGACACAGAGACCGGTAAAGAACGTTGGAAGCACGAGTATCCCGCCCGCTTCTGGGAGCCCCTTGGGGGCCTCGGCCCGCGCGCCACACCAACCATCGCCGATGGCTTCGTCTACTCGTTGGGTGCCAAAGGACATCTTGTGTGTCTCGAAGCCCAGACGGGGGCCCATCACTGGACTGTAAACATCCTGGAAAACGGCGTGAATTTGCAGTGGGGGATGGCAGGGTCACCCTTAATCGTGGACAACAAGGTCATTGTCAATCCGGGTTATCAAGGGGCCGACTCTCCAGAGAACAAAGCGGTGGTGGCATACGACCGCGTGACCGGCAACCAGGTTTGGGCCACGCCAGGTAAACGTGCCGGGTATAGCTCCCCGATGCTGGCAACTCTGGCCGATCACCGCCAGATCGTGCTCTTCGACGGGGGGCAGGTCGCTGGTTATGAACCCGCCTCCGGAAAACTCCTGTGGAGCTATCCCTGGAACCGAACCCGTGAGGATATCAATGTTGCTCAACCCATCGTTTGGCCCGATGGACGAGTGTTTATTTCTTCCGGATACGGCGTTGGTTGCGCACTCATTCAAGTCACAGCTCAAAGTGGTAACTGGGAAGTCAAAGAGCTTTGGCACCGACCGAACAAACCTCTCCGATGCAAAATCTCAAGTCCCGTTGAGTACAATGGTTATCTCTACGGCCTTGATGAGGGCATCCTCGCCTGCATTGATGCTCGTGATGGAACTCTCAAATGGCGTGACGGACGATACGGACATGGTCAGCTTTTGCGCTACGAGGACTTATTGATTATCCTCGATGAGAAAGGCAACCTCGTTCTCGTTGAAGCGCGCCCTGACCGTTATCACGAACTCGGTAAAGTCAAAGCCATCCGTTCGGACCCGCGTACCTGGAATGTTCCAGCAGTGGCGAATGGGCGCATCTATGTTCGTAATGAACATGAGATGGCGTGCTACGACTTGCGAGACTGAGGAATGCCATCGGCTTTTATACGAATTGGCTGGAAAACTTAGGTGTTTTCAAGTGTTATACTGATCGCGCTGGTTACATTTTAATGAGGATCACACCCTCGCCATTGCGCAAGCGGACAGTGGTGACGGGACCAGTCAATTGGCCCAGTGCATTAAGTACCCTGTAAGTGCCATCAAGCTTGTGGGTTGTTGCTGTGTTATCCGCCAAAGAGCCGTTGCCTTGTCTTGGAGCGTAGGATAATGGTTTGTAAAGGACGAGAGCATTTTCGTATTCTCGTTGATAGATATGATAGGTTAATGCGGAGTTAGCTGGATCCTTTCCGCTGGCAAATAGAGAGTAGTTACCCTTGGGCTGGCCAATGTTGTAGGCTGCCGCGGGAATCCAATGTTCCGTCCAAGAGGAATTGGGCCGAAATCCCCCGTTAAATAGGAGAAACGTATGGGTTGGATCGGCAAGGAGGTAGTAATACGCCAAGGATGCGAGCATGGTCCGAGGATCCGTCGGTGACCCACCTGTTGGTAAGGTATCGAGCACGACGTAGGGTGTTGGTGATTTGACGCGTTGTCGGCGTTGGAGCGTTGCTGCAAGGTCGAGGAACTGCGAGTGGTTGTGAGCTAGGGGCCGAATCGCGAACTCCTCGAACCACATGGGGACGGCACGAACCACAGCATCGGTTTCTGGGCCACCGGCAGAGGTGTTCGCCGCTAAAAAACGGGGGTATATTGCACGATTCATGCTGGTCAGAAGTGCGGCATAATCCTCGGTGTAGGAGTTGACGGTCTCACGTAGAGGTGCGCCCGCAAGCGGAAAACGTCCGCCGGAGTTGTCAACAAAGAAGCCGTCGGCAAGGGGGTGTTGGCCGAGCACGCGAACGTGATAGTCGGTTAGCCAGGCAACCACCGCGGGCGCGGAGGGATTTGTCACATACCGGTGCTCACCATAATACGGGTAAAAAACGCGACTTTCATACAAGAAGCGTGCCTCTTTGCCCGGTGCACGACGAGCATATTCGGCATCATTGAGATAGCCATCGCCGTTCAGATCAGCAGCCGTATCAAAAACTGGGATGACTCCCTTGGGGGAGGCAGCAAAGTTTGAGCCGGAGTAATTGCGGCCAAGCACGGTCGTACCTACAGGAGGATTGCCACCGGTTCGTGTTCGAACGCGAACATAGTAAAGTGGTCCAGAATTACCGATCTTGGCGGGTCGCCAATCAGGTGGTGGGTCAAATTCCATGCGGCCCGATTGAGCGAGTTGATTGGTTGAGTCTCTTGAAGTTACCAGCGGTTTCCATTCAACAGGTCGCCCGGCGGCATCAACTCGGGAGACATATTCTAACACACTCGACCACCCGTTGGAACGACCTAGGAAGAGTTGGAAGTTAATTTCGCGGAAGCGCTCAGGATAGCCAAGGTACACTGATTCGCCTACGGAGCCGAACGGGATATCTCCTGGTGCCGAATTGCGCGAGGCACTTGTGAGATCGGTTAATCGGGTCAAATCACTGCCACGGAAGACCGCCCAGAACCAGTTTACGGGCATGGAAGCGGGACTGGCCCCGCTCCATGAAATCGGTTCTTGAGCGTGATAGAAGGCAAGCTCGCGGTCGTAGCCATGGGCGTCGGCAAAAGTAAGCCAATCCGTCAGAAGCGAGCCGTAGATATTTGAAACATTAGTGTATATCAATTGAGGAGTATTAGGTGCCTGGTGATCGATCTGCTGTAGATAACGTGGGTTGGGGATCACTAAATCAACACTTTCGCGGAGCAAACGGTTTTCAAATTCTGTAAAAGGTGTGCCAGAGTAAGCAAGCATCGCGATGCGAATGTGGGAATAGTGTCGAGGGATTGTGGGAGGTGGAACAGAATTGTTTAGAACTTGAACCTCTAACCGCGCAATTCCGACGTTGCCTGCAACATCGTAGGCTTTAACCTCGATAAAGTGCTTGCCGTTCGTGATGGTTTGGCTGTCCAAGTTCCAGACAGGTGGCACTGAAGTTGTGGAAAAGCGGAGGTTGCCATCAAGCCAGAATTCGGTGCGATCGATCCGCTCGTTGTCGGTCACGTTAGCTCGGATAACGACCGAACCTGTCAGGGTGGCACCGGCAACGGGGGATTCGATCTGAACAATGGGCGGAATGACATCGCCGTCGGCCTTACTCATTTCAAAGTCGTCGACGGAGACTCGTCCTGCGTACATGGCCGGGCGTTCCATTCCCACAAAACCAGCGTCTCCCCAGCGTGAGTCTTGCACTTCCAGGGCGCGGACGAACCCCGTTTGCCATTGGCCATCGGGCCGCAAAAATTGCCCAGTATCGAGGCGATAAATCGTCACTTGAAGACGGTTATCGATCAACGTGAGTGAGGCTCGGACCCAGAGATTGGACACGTAGGAGGACGAGCGAATCTTCGCAAGCTCGATGGTGGTTCCGCGGTCAACAAAAATAAGTGAGGCTTCGACACCCCGTGATACGGAGAGTGCATAATAGGTCGGTCGGTTAGAGTCCAAGTCCTTTCCGCGGGCGATCAGGCGGAGAGGGATCGCGGAATCGAGGGGCACGGACGCTGCCACTTGGACATTGCGTGGTGCGATGGCGGAGAGCCAAGCGCGAGCCGTGGCATTACTCAGGGCTGACTGGGAGGTGAGTGACTGTTCGGGGCTGTACGAGGTCGCGCTGCTCGTTCGGAAAGCGGCAAGCGTGTGGCTGGTCCATTCCGACCAGCTTCCTGGCAAGGTTCCGATGGGCACGGTATCGAAGTTATGTTTGCCATCGGGTGAGAGGATCTGTACCTGATCAACGAAGATAGCGCCTCCATTTCGGTCCGGGCGATTGATACCCAAGTACCCCGCTGAGGTAATCGCATCGTCGATTACTTCGATGGCATTGACTTCGGTCGCCTGCCAGGATCCCGATGGATTCAGAAACTGCCGGGTGTCATAACGAAAGACCTGAACGGCAATCCGATTGCCCAGCGGTTTGAGCGCGAGCTGAATCCAGCGTTGGTTCAGGTCCACGGGCACCTGCAGGACGGCCAGAGTCCTGGAGTGGCCGTTCACCACACGAAGGAGTTCGACCTGCAAACCGCGAGTTACGGACGCAGCGTAATAGGTTGGCAAAAAACTATCAAGCCGCGAGCCGCGGGCGAAGAGCTGCATCGGCTGAAGGGAGTTTAGGAAGAAATTGGCAGCGATGCCAAAATCCGCAGGGAAGACCTCGTTGAGCCAGGCGCGGCTCGTTTGTGGCATGGTGTTCCGGCTGCTCAGGCTACGGTTGCCGTCCGAGGATTGGATGTTGGAAACCTCAAAACTGCCGGTACCCCGACTATTCCACTGACGCCAATCTCCGGGAAAACCGCCGATAGGCAACGTCTCAAACGATTGTTCCGACCATACAAAATGGGCAGGAGTTTCACGAGGTTCCAATCGTTGAACGTGAAGTTGCGCAGAGGGCCTTCCTGGACGCTTCCCCATCCCATGGGTCCTCAGAAAATGCGATGAAGCTGTATCCTTCAGCCGAGAATGCACTGTCCCGGTGGATTGAGCGACGATCGAACTTCAGATCGGCGGGAAGGGGTGAATGATCACAAACAATCCCACCGAGGTGATCAGGAATGACGGTGGAGCGCGCAATACAAGGCGTGAACGATGAGATTTGGATACAATTTGCGAGATCCTATCGACTGTCACATTTTGGCTAATTCGCAAATCACGACCGCCGTGCGCAATCGACCGGTTGGGAACGTTTGGCGAACCGATTCATTTCATGCCCGAGGGTCACAGGACATTCCGCCCAGCCCAACCCGCACAAAACGAATGGTCGGAATATGTGGCCCACCTTCACTTGGGTGACCAGCGAGAACGACTGCGGACTGGCCTGCCTGCACAGCGCCACGGCGGAACGCCGAGCGAATGGCAGCATCCATCCGATCCGCGCCGATGGGCAAAGGAGACTCCAACAAGACAGGTGTGACACCCCAGACAATCGCCAACTGGCGCATGGCTCTCTCGGTGGCTGCCGGAGCCACGATCTCTGATTTCGGTCGATACCGGGCAATCAATCGCGCGGAACGACCGGAAACGGTAGGGGTCACAATGGCGTCGGCATGAACAGAGCGGGCTAATTCATACGCCAGGTGCGTCATTTGATCGTCCGGCGAACCATCGGAAAGGTCGAGGTCATAACGGTCATCATCGGCCACTTGCGGATCGACTTCACGAGCAATCTGATCCATGCACGTCAATGCCTCGACAGGATATTTGCCCACGGCCGTTTCACCTGAGAGCATCAGCGCGTCGCTACCATCATAAATCGCGTTCGCCACATCGCTTGCTTCGGCCCGAGTTGGTCGAGGATTCTCGCGCATAGAGTCCAACATGTCGGTCGCGGTAATGACGGGCTTGCCTGCCTGGCGGGCGAGTTGAATAATCTCCTTTTGAACTGTGGGAACACGTTCGAGCGGGATTTCAACCCCCAGGTCGCCACGCGCTACCATAATCCCATCGAAGGCCTCGACGATCTCCCGGATGCGAGCTACCGCCTCGGGACGTTCGATTTTGGCGATCACGGGAGCGTGGAGACCCAATTGGGTGGCCGCTCGTCGGACCTCCGCAGCGGCGGTCTCTTCACGAATGAAGGAGACCGCAAGCCACTCGACATCGCATTGCGCGGCAATGTTCAGTGCCTGATGGTCTCGATCCGTCAACGTCGGAATCGTCAGAGGAGTATCCGGGAGATTGATTCCTTTGTTGAGTTTAAGTGTGCCGCCGACAATCACTCGCGCCACAAGTTGGTCCCCATGCCGACGGACGGCGACGAGTTGCATGCGGCCATCATCTAACAGAATGCGCTGTCCGGGTTGAGTCTCGTCAATACATTCGGGTTCTGTGACCGCGATATCGGCATCGATCCCGTGTCGGGCTGCGAGTGAAATTTCCTGACCGGGGGTCAAAGTGATGGGTTGGGGGATGCGGACGCGCAATTTGGGACCGGGCAAATCGGCGATAATGGCGACCACGCGTCCAAGTCGGCGGGCGACATCGCGCACTGCCGCAATGCGGCGCATGTGTTCCGCGGGTTCACCGTGAGAAAAGTTGATTCGGGCCGCATCCAACCCCGCGCGGACTAACGCTTCCAAGACGGAGGGTGGATCGGTGGCGGGACCGAGAGTGGCAACGATTCGTGTTCGTCGATTCATGAACGGGCCTCGATGTCTCAACAACGGGAAAGGCACCGAGATAGATACAATACTGACCCGCGATCGACGACAGAGTTTGGCGATAATCATCGGGCAACCGGCAACTATCGTGCGGGATGAAAGGCGACGGCAGCCTAGGTGATCGAGATCGTCGTTAAAACAAAAACGGCCGATACAGCGAGTCCGTATCGGCCGTCGCCTGCCTCACTCATTTCCACGATTAACCTGCCGATTCCGCAGGATCTTTACCGTTGATCCAAGGCCCTTCGAGCTTTTGATAATCCGGCGGAATTACAACACTCCCGGAATCGCCGCCCTGCCACCCGATAATCTGGTTCGGCTTGCCACGTTTCTTGGACCGTTCTTCCCAGCGCTTCGCCCAACTATCATCGGCCGCAAGGGTTCGCCGCTGCTCTTTGTCCCAGAAGAGAACTTTCCCAAACCGGTAACTTTGGACACCCATATTCACCGTCGTAAATGCGGCGGCTCCAAGCTCGGGTGGGCTAAGCGTCTCTTGTTTGCGGTCTTGGACACAGGTCAAGAAGTTCTGCCAGAGGTCATACGTCGCGTTACCAGTCTTGCCCGTTTCAACCACGTGCACGGGTTTGCCGTAGCCTTCCTTCGGTTTGGCAGGTCCACCGGCAATATCTTGTCCGTAGACTTCAAAGCCTTTGATGTAATCACCTCCGCCGACGAACTTCAGGGTGCCCAACCGACCACGGATCATCTCGCCCAACTGCGTGTCGTTGCACATGGTCGCGGAAACGATCAACTGGCAGCCTTCGTCATAGTCGGCGACGACGGTCGCAACGTCGGGAACATCGCGGCCGTCGTATTCCAGATAGATACCACCCGCACCGACAACGCGGGCTGGGTAGCGAACGCCCATCGCTGCGATGAGGTGTGTCGTCTGATGAACGAAAAGGTCAGTAAACATGCCGCCGCCGAACGGCCAATAGCAGCGCCATTGGGCCCAAACCGCGCGATCAAACGGCTGCTCTTGGGGGGTTGGTCCGAGACGTTCGCCAGCGCATTCAAACTTGTAGCCAAGGAACATGTCCCAATCGATTGTCTTCGGGGTCATGTCTTTTTTCAACGGGTAATAGCGCCACTGTCCCCCGATGTAATTGCGGTAGTAGCTTGTTTGCCCTTGCAAAACGTGCCCCAGTTTGCCGGCACGAATGTATTCGTAGGCTTCGCGCCAAACCGGGTCGGCCATCGATTGCACACCAATCGTTACGACGCGGTTCTGCTTCTTGGCGGTATCGACAACCGCATGAGCCTCCGCAATGGTCCGCGTCATCGGTTTTTCCAGATACACATCCTTGCCCGCTTCCATGGCATCGATGGCCATGCGTGCATGCCAATGATCCGGAGTCGCAATGCAAATAATGTCGATGTCGGATTGATCAAGAATCACACGGTAATCTTTGCTGACATGCTTCTTATCGTTGATGTCGATGCCACAGCGCTTTGCCGATGGGTACAGACCCCGCCCTTTGCGACTTCCTAATTCGGGGTCGCCGTCCCAAACATCGCAGACCGCGACCGGAGCCACGGCTTTCCCTTCTTTTTGCATCTGGAGAATCACATCAATGTGTTGCTGGCAACGTCCACCGACACCCAGGAAGCCCACACGCAACTTGCCGTTGGCGCCATAGACACGTTGGTAGCTTGTGGCGGAAAGGGCTAGCGTCCCGGCCGTGGCAGCCGTCACTTTCAGAAAATCGCGGCGATTGGCGTTGTTTGGCATTTGGAAATCTCCAGCGGGAGAGGGACGAACGAGGGAACCTTGTGTGTTCAACCTATCAACTCCAACGCATGGCATCTATAGAATTCGGGTGAAATCTCGCCACTTCCTGCCCGCCGAGACACCCACTCGATGCAGGACATGTGACTTGGCGAAGGAGCTCGACTCGTCTTAATCGGGCAACACAGCAACTGCCTCTTAAAACCACTGTTTCTTTTCAACAACGTACGTTTGATAGAACTGTTCATCCGTCATTGTGAGGTAGATGATTCCCTCGATGAGGCCGATGATCCCTCCAACACCAAAGCAGCACGACAGAATGAGCATGATGACGCCGGGGCCTGTCATTCCCAGCATAAACTTGTGAATACCCGTCCAGCCAAGGAGGATGGCTAGAATTCCGATTGTGGTCCGATTAGGGCGACGCTCGTCCGACATCGTGCTTCCTCCGCTATATGGTTTCACAAACTGAACGAGAGCCGACTGCCCCCAGATGAAACATACCCGCTATCTAGCCTGATGCGGCTCGAATTGCAATCGGCGAAATATGTTATTTCATTCTTTTGTCAGAGGGAATCCATTCTCTCGCCAACTGCGGATGCCGCCATCCATCGAGAGAACGTTGGTGTATCCCATCCGTTGCAGATTAGCAGCTGCCAGGGCGCTCCGATACCCGCCGCCACAATAAAGGATGATCTCACTGGCAACGTCCGGGACCACTTTCTCGATGTCACGTTCGATAATCCCCTTACCGAGGTGTTTCGCACCGGGGATGTGATCCTTGGCGAATTCGCTTTCCTCGCGCACATCAATCAATGTTAATTTCTCGCCGGACTGCAATCGGCGGTACACTTCGTCAACCGAGGTTTCCCGTATTTGCTTACGAGCTTCCTCGACCAAAGCGAGGAATCGTGGTGAATGTTGCATGATGGGAGTTCTCCGGAAATGGGTGATGGCGTTTCGCTCGCCGACACTGACAATCTCGATTATGCAACGGCCCGACCCAAGATGTAACGGTGCGGATCAACTTCCTCGCGCAATACCTTCAATTGCAATTCCGTAGGCGGCGGTGTCTGCTGCAACGGCTCTGCGACCTCCAACACAAAACTGGTGGCAGCTTGTACCTGCTCGAGTGACACACCGGGATGGAGCGACAGTACCTGCATCCGTTTGGTTTGCGGGTGAAAACCCATAACGGCAAGATCGGTGACGACACGGTACGGACCGGTGTGAGCTGGCAACCCTGCCGCCTCACGCGCTCCGGGGCCGGTCAGATAGCCAGGGGTCGTTAAAAAATCAAGCTTCGCCACGAACCGCCGGGGGTCGTGTTTGGTGACGACGAGAGTTCGCCAGCAGAACGACGCGAGATCACACGCTCCTCCGCTGCCGGGGAGGCGGACTTTCGGGCGTTCATAAGGCCCGATGACCGTCGAATTCAAATTGCCGTAGCTGTCGATCTGAGCACCACCGAGAAAGGTGTAGTCCACCAGACCGCGTTGACATATCTGCATGATTTCGGCCATGCTGGTGGCCATCAGCCCTCGGTGGTAGGTGCGTGAATCACCGACGCTGATCGGCATGGTCGGCAGGATCGGTGCCAGGCCACCCGCCTCGAACATGACCGTGAGATTGGGAGCATGTGTCCGTTGCGCGAGCATTGCCACGGCGCACGGGATACCGGTACCAACGACGACAATTTTGCCATCTTCAAGAGCGCCGGCGGCGGCACAGATCATCAATTCAATTGAGTTGTAAGCCATCGATGCGACTCCTCGAATCTTGCCTCGCACTTCGGACCGATGGGCCTTATCGTTTGTCCCTACGGGGCAAGAGGTCGCAGGCGATCGTTGAAGGGGTCGCCCCATCCGTTCGGGGGGTGGAGCTCAAGGACCCCGGTTTCACGCTTGAAGACTTGTCGGGCGATTCAGCAGCAATTCTTGGTGGCGAAGTTCTTGCAAGCGTCGCAGACCGCCGCACCGCTGTAAATACTCGTGGAAGTCAGAGGTTCCAAATAGGTATTTGTCGAGGAAGCGGCGAAATTCCTCGATGTCTTTCTCCGCTTCGAGCCATTGTTTCAGGTGAAGTTCGTCCGAGAAATATTCACCGGGCATATTTCCGGGGTAACTGCCAAACGGCACTTCGCACACCGCATCGACGCAAAAAAAGGGGATGACCGTGCGGCTTGGATCACGCCGAATCTCTTCGTGCGGAATCAGACGTTCGCATGTGATGATCACCCGCTTGGCCGCGCGGGCAAGCTCGAGATCCGCGACGGTTGTTCCATACAAGCGGCAGTTGCCGTAAATGTCCGCTTCGTGCACATGAATCGCAGCGATGTCCGGCGAGAGGGCAGGGAGTGCGACCAGTCGTTCGCCGGTGAAGGGACACACGATGATTTTGGCGGCACTTCGCTCCAATGTGTCGGTGCCCAGCATGGTCTTCGATGGCAGAAAGGGCACTCCCATGGCAGCGGCTTGCAATCGGACCGCAAGGGCGTAGTTCGTCCATTCCGTGACCACGACTTCCCCAGACTCCATCACACGACGAGCGTGAGGCGAAAGCCCGCGGGCCTCCAAACCAACGATGTACGCACTGTCGACCCGAGCGAGGGTTCGGCCCCGACCCGTCTGGTTGCCCGCTGCGAGGATCTGAAAATCGTGGGTGGCTGTGTGGCCTGCAAAGGAAAGGTCTTGTTTTTTCTGCCGAAGGATTTCGTGCACCACGGCCGTCGGAATGCGATTCGTGCCGAAGCCGCCAACGGCCAGGTAATCGCCATCGTGTACCATCCGCTGCACGGCGTCGGCAACCGAGGTCACTTTGCTGACGAGGGAACGCGATTTTTCACGAAAAGCCTGGCGGAGAGTCGCGGTCGAGGGGTCAGCGAACAGTTCCCCGCGGCCCGAGACACTCGACATGGCGCCGACTCCCTAACTTCCAATCCAATCGGATGGGCCATCCATCTTCCGCGACGCTATGGGAAGACCCTGGAAAAGTGCGGACGGGTCGGAAGGCCGCGATCAGCGATTCTCGTATTCCCGCAAGAGTTGTTTGAACCGCGGATCTCGACGAATCGACTCCAGATCCCGATCCTGCTTCATGTAACGAAAGTCGCGGTAACCGAGTTCGACAGCCCTGCGAAGCGTTTTGATCGCCTCATCTGGTTGGTTCAACAGAGCATAGCTACATGCCAAGTTGTAGTGCGCGACGTAATCACGGGGCCGGAGCTGAATGAGTCGTTGGTCCGCGGCCATTCCTTCTTCATAACGACCCTTGAGGGTCAAGTTACTCGCATGGACACGGAGGACATCGACGTAATCCGGCACCAGTTCCAATATGCCCCCGAAAAACTCTAATTCAAAATCGAGTTGCGATTTTTCAGCGAGTTCAGCCAGTGTCGGCACACGGGACGCCGAGATAGGTCGCTGCTGCGGGCGGTTACTCGAGTTCGCCATGACTTCCCCCGGTTACGTTGTGAAGTCAAATGCTCGCCTTCAATGGCGTCGGCGGTTCAACCCCATGGTTCAGTATAACTCGAGCGGCAACACGACGCAACAATCAGACGCCACAATCGATTGCAACTTCCTGAAGCATCCGGCTAGTCGGAGGGCATGAACCATCGGGCAAGTAGCACAAGGAGATCATCGCTGAGACGGAGTCAGTCGGCTGCAACATTTCCGTCCCGTTCGCGATTGGGGCTGTGCCAGAACCGAGATCCCTCTGCGAAATACCGCTTCGCACTCCTACCCTCATCCGAAACCGAGACATTTAATCCTCGTCGTCGTCCATGTCCTCGTCGTCTTCTTCGTCCTCGTCTTCGTCTACGTCCTCGTCCTCGTCGAGATCTTCGTCGAAGTCTTCATCATCGAAGTCATCGTCGTCGAAGTCGTCGTCGTCGAAGTCTTCATCATCGAAGTCTTCATCATCGAAGTCTTCGTCATCGAAATCATCATCTAAATCTTCTTCGTCGTCGATGTCGTCGTCTTCGTCCTCATCCTCGTCATCTTCGTCTTCGAACTCTTCGTCTTCGTCGTCATCGTCCGATTTAGCTAATTGGGGAAGGGTGTCGGCTGTGCGGAGCCATTCGGGCAACCACCACGGACCTGCCTCGCCCGGCATCCGGGCCGGCTCCTGCGAAGCTCCTGCAAACATAAATCTGTCCCTCAGAGGAAAGTTGGTTACTCGCTCATCCATTCCCAGTCACACGCTTGTGGAATTAGGTCAAGGTCGTCTGGTTTTTTTCATTTCGCTCGACTTCACATTTCCAACCTCAAGCGATTCGCTTCTTAGGAATCCGTCATAAACCCGGCAAGCTGGTGCAAACAAAAATTTCAGCTTCTTTTTTCAGTCAGCAAAATCGTGACGCAAGTATTCTGATGTCATTAAGTTACATCGGATCGTATGTTGGGCTTAGCGCCGGCCTCCGGAAACACTTTGACTGTTGGTCGACTTCGTGAACGCAGGGCGGTTCCCCATCTTTGCCATGCAACGGATTTTTCGTCAACCCACATTTGACCGAACTTTGCGTAACCGCTGACCGAACAATAGCCGACTTGAACAGCCCTACGAGTTATTTCTTTTTCGGCAACTATCATGTTCCTAGAGGGTTTGCCGACGTCGGGAGCTCATGAGGGATTGGGAGAATCATGGAACGACCTCGAACGCTAGGGGAGTTGAAGGAGAGTGGCTATCGCAGCGTCGATGTCAAGACGGAAATGCGACGGAATCTGATCCGAAAACTGCAGCATGGTGAATCAGTTTTCAATGGGATTTTGGGATACGAAGAGACGGTCTTCCCCCAACTTCAGAATGCGATCCTCTCGAAACACGACATACTTCTTCTCGGTCTGCGCGGGCAGGCCAAGACCCGAATGCTCCGCCAGTTGGTTGCCCTCCTCGATGAGGCCATTCCCGTCGTCGCGGGGAGCGAGGTTCGGGACGACCCGCTTGCTCCGATCAGCCGGTATGCACGCGAGACGATTGCCCAACACGGTGATGACACGCGGATTTCCTGGGTCCAACGGGAAGAGCGGTACTCCGAGAAACTGGCGACTCCTGACGTGACGATTGCCGACCTGATCGGCGAAATCGACATGATCAAGCACGCGGAGGGGCGGTATCTTTCGGACGAAATGACCATACACTACGGTCTCGTGCCGCGTGCGAACCGTGGGATTTTCTGCATCAACGAGTTGCCCGACCTGGCACCGAAAATTCAAGTTGGCTTATTCAACGTGCTCGAAGAGCGCGATGTTCAAATTCGTGGTTTTCCCGTTCGACTGCGGTTGGATCTGTGTCTGGTCTTCAGCGCGAATCCGGAGGACTACACCAACCGTGGCCGCATTGTCACCCCTCTGAAAGACCGAATCGGTAGTGTGATCCGAACACATTACCCGTTGACGCGCGAGATTGGTATGGCCATCACCGATGCCGAGGCGTGGACCGCGCGCGACGACGTGCGGATCATGGTTCCGAAGTTTTTGCGAGAGGTAGTTGAAGAACTGGCAAGGGTTGCGCGGACCAGCTCGGCGATCAACCAGCAATCAGGGGTGAGCGTTCGGATGTCGATCGCCAACATGGAAAACCTGGTTTCCAACGCCGAGCGTCGGAGTTTGGTGAATCGGGAACCGTTTGCGGTGCCTCGCATCAGCGATATGTTAGCGACCTTACCCAGCTCGCGGGGCAAAATCGAACTGACAATTTCTGAAGACGATGGCTACGAGGATCGCGTGCTGCTCAAAGTCGCTGCCGAGGCGATCCGAAATGTTTTCGATCATTATTTTGAGGTCAAATCGCTGCGACCAATCGTGGAATGGTTTGACAAAGGTCCATCGTTCGCTGTCGGGGACCGCATGCCGAATGGCGAGTTTGCCGAACGAGTGGCGTCGGTCCCACCATTGCGGCAGTTTGCCGAGGAATTGCTCCAACGAACCGGGGACCGCGGAGTTTCGGGGGCCAGCGATGGGTTGCTCGCCAGTGCTGCGGAATTTATTTTGGAAGGTTTGCATGTTCACAACCGACTGAACAAGAATGTCAAAGCGGGTGAGTACGCCTACAAACGTTCGTGATGAAATGGGCGAGGGGGAGGCTATCACGTGCCGGAGACCGCAGGTGGGTGGCAGTATGGAGAGCGGATCGCCGATCATGGTCCGTTGTACGTGGAGACGGACTTCACACGCCTGATTCGTGAACCGTGTAATGCGATCACCGCGTTCCTCTTTGTCATCCTCGCCTTGGTTTGGCTCTACCGTCTCCGCGGGCAATACCGGTTACACCCGTTTACTACAGTCTGTCTGCCAATCCTTTTAATTGGTGGCATCGGCGGGACTTTGTTCCACGCCTTTCGCCGGCACCCGATTTTCTTTTACATGGATGTCATCCCCATCTTAGTCCTTGTCTTGCTTGGAGCAGGCTATTTGTGGGTTCGGCTACGCCCTCGCTTCTGGCATCTCTTGGGGGTACTATTCCTTCTTGTGTTGTTGCAGCTTCCGTTCGCCTTGCTGCGGGAAACTCATTACGCCATCGTTGCCCATTATGTCACGTTAGCGACTCTGATTTTGATTCCGGTTGCCGTTACGCTGGTTAAAACGCGCTTCCGCCATGCTCAGCTGATCAAACTGACGATCGTGTGTTTCGGTTGGGCAATTCTCTTTCGCTTCCTGGATCCGCTGACGGCACCGATCCTTCCCGGATTGGGGACGCATTGGCTTTGGCATACGTTAGGGGCCGTTACCACAGCACTCTTGGCAGAGTATTTTTTCCGCTTGGAAACCGAGCCGTTAGCGCCCTTGCCGTAACGTGCTGCATCGCTGTCCTTCGCACCTAAGAAAGGTACAAGGTTTATCGGATGGGTACGGTTCATCGCGTGACCTGCTCTCAACGCCTGCCGGATTGGCCGGAAGTGTTGGCCCGAATCACGGCTCACAATGTGGTTGCCGAAATG
>Ga0308411_10000688_pt1 | contig 22708 bp, 12 predicted proteins | sample HotsprottomLayer_2_FD_203530 | JGI IMG/M metagenome (GOLD analysis project Ga0308411, IMG submission 203530) | Hot spring phototrophic mat microbial communities from Octopus Spring, Yellowstone National Park, Wyoming, United States -... | ecosystem: Environmental > Aquatic > Thermal springs >...
CCTCGTCGCATCTTGACTCCAGCACGCAAACCGTGATATCCTTTGCTCTGATTACGCAAATTCCACCGTCGGTCTGAGGGGAAGGATGTTGCTGTTAGGTACACAACGGATTAACGAACAAGGACATCTGGAAATCGGTGGGTGCGACGCGGTAGAGCTGGCAAAACGATTCGGCACTCCGCTGTACGTGCTGGACGAAGCCACTTTTCGGCAGAACATGCGCGACTATCGCCGCGCCTTCGAGAAACGCTATCCCCGCAACGAAATCGCCTATGCAGGCAAAGCGCTGCTGTGCATGGCTGTGGCGCGTATCGTGGCGCAGGAAGGTTACGACCTGGATGTGGCGTCAGCGGGCGAGCTGTACACCGCGCTGAAGGCGGGATTTCCGCCAGGGAAGCTGGTTTTCCACGGCAATAACAAATCGCTGTTCGAGCTGCAGATGGCGGTACAGCACGGCGTGGGGCGCATCGTGGTGGATAACCTGCTGGAGCTGGAGATGCTGGAGCGGGTCGCCGCCGAGGTGGGCAAGCAGATGTCCATCCTGATTCGCGTCACTCCGGGCATCGACCCCCACACGCACCGTTTCATCCGCACCGGTCAGGCGGACACCAAGTTCGGCTTGAACATCCGCAACGGCTATGCGCTGGAAGGGGTACGCCGTGCGCTGGCGTCGCCGCATCTGTGCTTGAAGGGCATCCACTGCCACGTCGGCTCGCAACTATTGGAGACGGAAGCGCAAGAGCGAGCCATGAAGATTATGGTGGACTTCATGCACACCCTGCGCAAGCAGCTGAACTACATGGTGGAGGAGCTGAACATCGGGGGCGGGCTGGGCATTCGCTACATCGAGAGCCATCAACCACCCACCTTTGAGGAATATGCGGAGCGTATCGTCGGGGTACTGATCCAGCAACTGGAGAGGCGCAACCTGCCTTACCCCACGCTACTGCAGGAACCGGGGCGTGCGCTGGTTGGAGAAGCCGGCGTGACGCTATACACCATCGGTGCAATCAAGCAAGTGCCCATCCATCAGCCGCCCGGTACGCGCACCTACGTGGCGGTGGACGGCGGTATGTCTGACAACCCACGCCCGCAGCTCTACGACGCCGTGTACACCGCGCTGGTGGCGAACAAGGCACGCCAGCCAGCGGATACCGTCGTGACTATCGCGGGCAAGCACTGCGAAACCGATATTTTAATACGGAACGTCGCCATTGCTCACCCTGAACCGGGTGACATCCTGGCTGTTCCGTCTACGGGCGCATACAACTACGCCATGAGCAGTAACTACAACCGCTTCCCGCGCCCCGCGATGGTGCTGGTAAACGCAGGACGCGCCGAGGTCATCGTGGAGCGTGAAACGCTGGATGACCTGCTCGCACATGACCGCATCCCGGAACGGTTGCAGTCGGAGCAACCAGTGCTGGAGAGGGCATGAAGGGGATTTGCTTGCCCTCACCCCGCCCCTCTCCCACGCTGTGGGAGAGGGATGATGGATTCTCGGTGCTCGGGCAGGAAAGTTGTAGGAGCATCAGGTTTGAACGGCTCGGCACAAGCCTTGTCCTCCAGCACGGAACAGGCGACGGCATTATAGCGTATATGTAAGCACGGAACAACGGGATTGTTCGAGGTAACCGTTTGGCAGCGATGGTAAATCTGGACTGGAACTTCATCTTTATGCAAATACTGGCGTTCGTGCTGTGCATTACCGTGCACGAGTTTGCACACGCCATTACAGCGTATCGACTCGGCGACCAAACCCCCAAGCGGCAGGGACGCATTTCGCTGAACCCGCTGGACCATCTGGACCCGCTGGGCACATTGATGCTGGTACTGATGGTGGTTACGGGCGCACGCGGCATCGGCTGGGGCAAAGCAGTGCAGGTGAATCCGGCGAACTTCCGCCATCCCCGTCGGGATATGATGCTGGTGGCAGCGGCGGGACCGTTTTCCAACCTGGTGTTCGCCATACTCCTGGCAGTGACAGCACGCCTGTTCGCACCTGGTATGACGCCCAGCCTGGCGGACTTTATGGTCTACATGGTGTATATGAACATCGGGCTGATGTTCTTTAACCTGATACCCGTGGCCCCGCTGGACGGCTCCAAGATTCTGGCCGGCTTGCTCCCCGCCGATGCGGCATACCGCTACGAGGTGGCGATGTTCCGCTTCGGACCCATCCTGCTGCTGGTGCTGGTGTTCCTGATGCCGGGCATGCTGTCACTGCTGGTAGGACTGCCCACCGTGATGGTGGTGTCCCGCCTTCTGGGCACGGGTCTGTAACCCACACCCGACGCTATCGTGCCAGAGGCAACCACACCTTCATCGCACCGGCGCCACGGTTCGCCCATGCATAATACGGCACCCATCGAACCGGCACTTCACGATGGCGCGGTGGAACGTAGCGTGAAGCGGGCACGTACAGCGGCTGGCTGTCGCGAGGTACGGTATCCAGCAGTGCGTTCCCTTCGATAGCCACCACCCTGCCCAGCAGGGAGGGCACGTATTCCGCTCGCAAGCCGCTGGTTTCTTCCGGCAGGTACAGGTCCATCAGGTCGCCCGCAGGCAAGTCGGTTTGCTCCACACAGTACACCACCGGTCCGCGACGCAGCATACCGCTTGCCCGATCCTCCTCGATGCGCGGATTGGCACGAAGGAGCTCAATCGGCATCGGTAGAGTGAGCTGCACGCTGTCGCCGTCTCGCCACTCGCGCTGTACGATGGCATAGCTTCCGGGTACTGCCTCTACACGCTCGCCATTGACGCGCAGTTCCACGTCCGAAGCCCAGCCCGGTAAGCGCAGGGCAAGTGCATAGCTGCCAGCTGACGGTTGCAGCAAGATGTCACCGGACCAGGGGTAGTCGGTCTGTACCCGAATCTGCACGGGCTGACCGTTGGGTAAACGGGTGTCCAGCTGGCTATCCGCGTAAAAGTGAACGTATACCGTCTGCTCGTCCAGACTGTACAGATAGCCCGGCAGCGACGCCAGCGTGCGATGCACGTTGGGCGGACAGCAGGCGCACCCGAACCACGGCGAACGCTCGTAGCCGCCGCGTGACTCCAGCGGATTCATGTAGAAGTAGCGTGTACCGTCCAGCGACACACCCGACAGAATGCCGTTGTACAGTGCGATTTCCATCCAGTCAGCATAGCGGGCGTCGGGTTCCACCTGCAGCATCCGCCAGTTCCACATAAAACCTGCAATCGCCGCGCAGGTTTCGGCGTATGCCCGCAGATTGGGCAATTCATACGCCAGTCCAAACGCCTCGCCCTCGTAACGTGCGCCAAGCCCGCCTGTTACGTATGCCTTTCGGGTGAACACATCTTCCCAAAGCGCATGAAGGGTTTCGAGCAACGCCGGCTCACCGGTTTCCATGTAAAGGTCTGTCGCGCCCGCATACAGGTACAGTGCGCGCACCGCGTGCCCCACTGCTTCGCGCTGTTCGCGGAAGGGGGCATGGTCTAGCAGATAGATAGAGCCGTCCAGCACAGGCGGCTTCTGCCCGCGGGCGTCGACCATGCGCGACGCCAGCTGTAGATAGCGCCGTTCCCCCGTCTCGCGGTACAGCTCTATCAACGCCATCTCCGCCTCGGGATGTCCGCACGTGCCCCATCTGCCTTCCGGTCCGAACAATCGGTAGAGCAGGTCGGCAAAGCGTCGGGCGACGTTCAGCAGCTTGTCCTCACCCGTGACGCGGTGGTGGGCAATAGCCGCTTGCGTGAGGTGCCCGAAACAGTATATCTCGTGCGCGTGATCGAGGTCGGTGAAACGCAGGGCTTTCCGCTCACCCATAAAATGGGTGTTTACGTAACCATCCTCTTCCTGCGCTGCCTCAATCACGTCTACGAACTCGTCTATCCATGCCTTCAGTGTCTCATCCTGCGTGTGCGCATACGCCCAGCACGCCCCTTCCAGCCACTTATAGCCGTCCGAGTCGATGTAGCGAGGTCCCTGCACTTCGCCGGGGCGGCGTCCGCTCACCACATAAAAGTTTGGAATGGTATAGCTCTCCCACAACTGCCTCCAGCCTGCGGGAATGCCGGCGGCGATATTGGTCTGGAACCGCTCGTGCAACAACCCGGCGGTTAGCTGAACCTCACGCATCCCAACGGACTTCAAGCGGGCATGTGCACTACCGCGTGTGTATACCACAGTCGATAAGGATGGCGACTGCATCTGTCCCGATAAACCTCCCCAGTTCTGTTCGGCGATACAGTAGAGATTTCACCATATACAGCCTTCACTCCTGTCGGTACGGCAATCCAGCTACCCGCCGCTCTGTCCGGGTATTGTGTTGCGCGGTAACTTATGGTATAATCCATTGTCGAAAATCCGATACCGCGCAGCGAATCGCCGCCGGGCGATACGCATCCGCTAGGGGAGCCGACTACGGCTGAGACCTCGCATCGGGCGAGGAACCCTCGGAACCTGATCCGGGTAATGCCGGCGTAGGGAAGCGGAGTGGCGAGCGAAAGACGTGCTAATCCTCACGCCGCTTCTCTGCCGAGAGGCGGCGTTTTCGCTGGCGCGAAAGCCAAAAGGAGGATTGCACCATGCAAGCAAGGCGCGGTTTCACGCTCATCGAGTTGCTGGTGGTCATCGCGATTATCGCAGTGCTGGCGGCGATTCTGTTCCCTGTTTTCTCGCAAGCCAGAGAGCGCGCTCGCGTGGCGACCTGCATCTCCAACGCCCGCCAGATTGGTCTGGCAGTACGGATGTATGTGCAGGATTACGACGAGACCTTCCCCATCTTCCATGCTTACAACAGCCAGCCGCCCGCGGGTCAGCCGGGGCATCTGGGGGTGGAGGTCTCGTTGGAGCCGTATACCAAAAGCCCAAAAGTTTTTAGGTGCCCAAGTGATGTCGGCAGCCCCTATCAGCAGCGCGATGTGCCGGGTACCAACTCTTACTGGCAGGCTTACGGTTCCAGCTACCGGTTCCAGCGCCAGTGCTTCACGATTATCTGCGGCTTCTCCACGCAGAACAATCTCGAGGTCTGTAGCAACTTCGGCTGGCGTCAACAAGTCGTCACGGATGCCAGCTTCCGATTCCCCGCGCAAACCCGCATCATACGCGACGAGATGTTCCCCTTCTTCAGCCGTACCGTGCCGGGCTACGAGAAGTATGGCTACGACTTCGACCCGCCCTACGACTACTTCCGGATGTGGCATCCGCAGGGAGGCAGCTGCGTCTTTGCGGATGGACATGCGGAGTTCGTCGTGTCGTCGAAAGAGTATGACGAAGCCCTGACGTCTCCGTAGCCACACCGCATTCTGTCTGCCAAAAGGGCACATCCATCCATTCGGGGTGCGGAGGAACAGCCGTCTTGAGGCTTGCTCCCCTCCCACCCCGCGCTTCGCTAAATCTAGATCCCGTACGCGTTACCATCCGCTCTCAAACTGGCGCTCGTGTTGACTGCCTTTCCTGCAAATGGTAAACTATGCTAAACAATTCGGAAAACATCGGAACCGGAGGCACGCTGATGACCACAGTATCGCATTATCCCCTGAGCGAAGAACAGATTGCCTTCTTTCGCGAAAACGGTTTCGTGCAGTTGGACAACGTGCTGAGCGAGGAGGAGCTGCAAGCGCTGCGCACTGCTGCCGATGAGGTGTTGTCGCAGCGGTTTGACCCACATATTGAAACCTCTGCCACGAATCCTGAATACGAAAAAGTGTTTGTGCAGAAGGTCAACCTGTGGCGGGTTCATGAGGGCATCCGTCGCTATGTGCTCAGCCCGCGCATCGCTGAGATTGCGCGGCGACTCATTGGCGCACAGCGCATTCGCCTGTGGCACGACCACTTGCTCACCAAAATGCCGGGCGATAGCAAACCCTCTCCGTGGCACCAGGACCGACCATACTGGCCCATGATAGGCTATGACCAGCTTTCCTGCTGGATGGCGCTGGACGACGTGGACGAGAACAACGGCTGTATGCAGTTCATCCCCGGTTCGCATCTTTGGGGCGAGCTGGAACAGATTAATCTGGTCACCCCGCAGGACATCTTTGCACTCGTGCCTGACAAAGAGGTGAAACCTCCCTACGTTGCCCGCATGAAGGCTGGCAGCTGTACCTTCCACCACGGGCTGACGTTCCACTATGCGGGCGCAAACCATACCGACCGTCCACGCCGCGCGATGGTGACCATCTTCATGGCAGACGGCACTCTGTACAACGGCAAGCCCCATGTGGTGACTGATGGACTGGGCTTACAGCCGGGAGAGCCGTTAGCCGGGGAGCTATTCCCTGTGCTGGCGGAAGGTGCCTAGCTACTCCGCGTGTACGGCTGCCAGATGTGGCTTCAACGGGCTGGGGAGAGGGCTGTCGGGACCGGAGCCATAATGGGGTGCGTTCACGTAGTGCGGAAACTCCCACTCCCCCAGCCCGCGCTTCAGCTCCGCGCGAATCTCCCAGAGCGACCGACGCGGCGGAGGCAACAGGATAACCTGTGGAACGGCGGGCGGTGGGGTTAAGGTTACCACCGGCGGAGAGACCGTTGGGTTGGGCATCCGCTCGGGGGCAGGCAGTACGTAGCCTCTCTGGAACATTATGGAATCCTGGCGAGGCAGCCGATGGAAAAGTACCCCCAGCAAACCGAGTGCGCCGATAATGCCCGTGAGGGCAATCGCAGCAGCAATTTTGCGGGTACGCCTCGACCGACCGGGCGAACCATGCACCCATTGCATCATTGGACCCATATCCAGAGATGTTCTGTCCACCGAAGACCCCTCAGGCGTGGAGTAGCCATTCACCTGCAAAGCGAATATACTATAGTGTACTGCTTTCAGCACACAGGGGTCAATATGACGACAGCAACGGAGACGACAAAGCCACCTCTAACCCTGTGGACCGCTTGCGCACTGGGTGGGAAAACCCGCCGGTGCATTCAGGTCTGTCTGAAGGAACGGGCGCGGGCGTATCTGGTGCTGCCGTCGGAAACGCAGGCGGAGGTTGCCCGCGCTATCCTGAAAGCGGAGGGCATGCCCCCCAAACAGGCTGACAGGACGGTACGGAGCCTGTATGCTTTTGCCTTCGAGGTGGCGCTAACCGCAGGAGGAGCGCGGGTGGTTCCCCTCCACCTGCGCCGCTGGATCCTTCGCAGTGCGATTCGCTCTCTGGCTCAACCCGGAAGTCTTCTGGAACACGCTGTCGACCGCGATGGCATACTCACTCTGCTCTCGGCGTGGGCAAGGGAGATGGCTCGCGAGGGGATTTCACCGGAAGCGTTGCAGAGTCTGACTCAGCGCTCACAGGAAAGGGAGAAAGTAGAAGCGCTGGCGCGGGTGTGGGGTTCCTATCGCCGCTTACTCACCCAACAAGGCTGGCAAGAGGAAGACGATGTGTACCGTATCGCTGCCGCGGCATTGCGCGATGTACCTCGCGCTCCTCTTACCCCGCGCCGTGTGCTGCTGGACGGCTTCGCCCGCTTTAGTGCCAGTGAACTGGAGTTCTTACGTGCTCTTGCCGAAACTGCACATGACCTCGTGGTGACACTCTGCTGGGAAGAAGGGCGAGACGCGCTGTTCGAAAGCACTTCTGCTACGCTGCAATGCCTGCGAGAACATTTTGAAGTGCGCCATGAACAGTTGTCCCTGCCGCAGGATGAACAGACGTCTGCACCTGTTCTGCACATCGCTGCGCATCTGCTATCTCCCACACCTGTTGGAGCACCCGCACAGGTATCGCCGTCTGTGGAGATATGGGAGGCACCGTATCTGCTTGCGGAGATCGAGTGGATTGCCCGTGAAATCACTCAGCTACGTCGCAAGGGCATGGCATGGGGTGAGATAGCAGTACTTTGTCGTGACCTGCCGGATGTGCTGCAGACCATCGAAGCGGTGTTCTCCCGATTTGCCATCCCCACGCAGAGCTTTGAGACCAGACCCCTGAGCGAGCATCCGCTGACACGCGCCCTTACGGTTTTCCTGCACCTCCATACAGCCGACTACCCACGCGAGTCTCTACTGCAGTGGCTGAAAAGCGGCTATCTGCCGACAGACATCATGGATGCAGACCGTCTCCGCTTGCTGGCGGTTCGCCGGGGGATACGTTCAGGGGCAACAAACTGGCTGCGCCTCGCCGAGGAGGCATCGGGTGAAGGCAATCCGGCAGGTTCTCTCCTCAGCGCAACCGTCGAGTGGTCACAGGATCTGGCACAATCCCCCACCCCGAAGCAATGGCTGGACACGTTAGAAAGGGCACTGGGCTCCATGAAGTTCGGCACTGTGCTGGCAGCGGAACACGGTGACGTCCATGTGCAGGTTCTGGAGGTAGCGCATCAGGTGGTTGCCTTGCTGGACGCGGAGGAGCCGGGTACCCCGCACGACTGGGCGCGAGCGGTGGAAAAGGCATGGGCGGTAACTCCCCAAAGGCAAAACTACTCCCTTCGCAACGCGGTGTGGCTTCTGGAAGCCGCTCGAAGCCGTCCCCTGCGTCCACGAGTGGCGTTCGTCATGGGAATGCAGGAAGGGAGGTTCCCCAGACGCGCTACAGAAGACGCCCTCCTGCGCGATGATGACCGCCGCTGGCTGAACGAACACGCGGGCTGCCACCTCCCGCTGAGCACGGACACCGCCGCTCTGGAAAGGCTTGTCTTCTATCAGGCAGCGACCTGCGCCTCGCAAAAGGTGATTTTCACCTACTCTCGCACCGAGGGCGACCACGATGTGCAACCCTCTTTCTACCTGCGCTCTCTTCGCGAGATATTCCCTCCCGAAGGCATCATCCAGCGCAGCTTGCGCCTGAACGACGTCACCGCTCCCCTCTCATACACGGTGGACGAACGAGATATGGAGCGTACCCTGATAGACTCGCTCTTCGACCGTAACCCGCACACGCGCCGCGAGATGGATGCCACAGAACGACTGCAAACTGCACAGACGCTACATCGCTGGTTGACCGAACATGCCGAACGGTGCAGGCAATGGTGGCGGTGGCGCTTTTTGCCCGATTTTCCCCGCCTCACCACCTGTATTCCACATCCCACCCGCCGGGCGTACTCGGCAAGCGAACTGGAAGATTTACAGCAATGCCCCTTCCGGCATTTCGTACGGTGGGAGATGAAACTGCGTGCGGAGAGAACGCACTACGCCACCGGACAGGGTCGCTGGCTACATGCGGTGCTGCATCGCCATCGAAGCAACCCGCAACAGCCTCTGCATACTCTGCTGCAGGAGATAGCGCAAGAGCAACCTGTAGACCGTCCCATCGGGGAACGGCAATTGCTGTTACAACAGCTGGAAGACATGGTGCGCTCGGTGCTGCAACGCGAAGAGCAGTTATACACCGCATTTGGTTTGCAGACGCTGTATACGGAAGCGGTTTTTGGTCCCGCCCCGGACGACGAGGAACAAACCCAGCCAGTTACCAAGCCACCGTTGCGCCTGACCCTGCCGAATCGAGAGACAATGTTGATATGCGGCAGGATAGACCGCGTGGACATCTGCCCGCAGACATCCGCAGCTGTACTTATCGACTACAAACGCAACCTGAGCGACAGGTGGTGGCAGAAGATACAGGCGGGCGAAGATTTACAGACGGTGCTGTACGTGGCTGCGCTGAGGCAGGTATGGAAGCTGACACCTGCTGCCATTGCGCTGGATGGCGCGCTGGAAGGCAAAAGGTGCCGCATACTGTTCACCGACGCGCTCAATGCCGATCTCCTGCAACGGCTGGGCGAACAATCTCAGGAGGACTACAGCGTGGTACGGCGTGTGCACGGCCAACGCTGGAAAAGCATCGAACGCACCGCCGCGCAGAAGATTAGCGAACTGCTGAACCGCCTAAAAGCAGGCGACATCGCGCCCGTACCCGGAGACCATTGCAGCCTGTGTGAATACAGCGGAATATGCCGCACGGTCAAGGGCACAGACGCGCCCGTGCACGATGGCGAACCATATCCCACAAACGAAAAAATCTTGTGAAAAGTGCGGGTTCTTGTGGAACAACCCCTTCGAGAACCCTCCTCCCGCAGGTACCGTATTTTACTCTGGTGTCCGCCGCAGCCAGCGGCGTTTGAATAGGCACAGGCGACCGCCTGTGCCATTTGCTTTACGGTTGCCAGTCTACCCGTACACCAACCCCCTCGGCACGGTTCGGGAAGTTCAGCAGCAGGTATTGTCCCTCAACCTGTGTGTTTACCTCCACCGCGTCACCTCCGCTATCCCAGGCACCCACCCGCGCTGGGGTTCGACCCGCCGTATAGAGGCGTACTGCCGCAGTGGTTCCGCTGGGTGCTTTAATAAAGAAAGCGGTTAACTTGTCGTCCGCCTGCAGGTGCGTGATCCGCGCTGTAGCGTGCAGCACGGTGGGCGATTTCAGTCTCTCAGCTACCGCTTTAAAAAGTCCCCAGCTTCCTGCAGGCACAGAGGGATTGGTTACCACAGGCAAGTCCGGTTGCAACACGTCGACGTATCTGCCGCGCAGGGTCACGCCACGTTCGAAACAGCGCACGATGGTGTAGTCCCCTCGCTTCAGCACCAGATTGCCGCTCTCGGTGTAAGGGATGCACAGCCCGACCAGCCCCCTCAGCAGCTCACCTCCTTCCGGAGCGGACGCGAACATCTCTGGGGGCAAGGAGCAAACCAGTACACCTCCCCTGCCCAGCGATTGACGCCAAACCACCGGCTTGCCGCTGGCGTCATCTTTCATCAGCACCTCTGACCGACGAGGCGGAGCCGTCACAGTGATAGTGGAGAGTGTTCTTACCAGAAACTCCGTCGGCAATCGGGTGTGTGCAGGATTGGCGCGCACCAGTACCCGACCTTGCCACGGATGACCGGTGGCACAGACCTCAAACTGATTGCCCATGTCGACCTCCAAAGCCACCTGCGCCCCTTTACGTGCGGGAAAGCGATACACCCAGAATGCTTGCCCATCGGCGAATCGCGAGCCACCCACCACACCCGAACTGGCATCTGCAACCAGATACGCTTTCTCTGCAGGAGAACCCACCTGGAATCGGACTGTCGTTTGGCCGTCTACTTCCACATGGAGCTCCGCGACCCAGGCGCCCCACCCATCCCACGGCTGTGCATCACTGAAGCGCACCAGCACACTGTCGTTCTCTCTCACAAAAGGCGAGAGGTCTATCCGGTAACGTCGGCGGTTGCTGAGGTCAGTGATGTTCCGTTCCTCGCGAGCAACCGTTGTCCACGAGGGCATGGGAGGCATACCCAGAGGCTCTCTTTTCCGCATGGCACCCCACAGTGTCGCGAACAGATGCTCCAGAGGCGATTTGTAGCCCGCTTTGACCCACCACGCATCCGCCACGCCAGCGTATGGCGAGTCATCTCCTGTGACGATGAGCCATCCCCCCTGCTCTACCCACCTTTTGATAGCGCGATGGGTCTGTGCCGAAGGTGGAGTCATCGTATCATAGTTCAGCAACAACACCTTGAAGCCCTTCAGGTAGCCTGGCTCATGTGCCCTGTCCAGAGAAAGCACCTGTACAGGGATGCCCTTCGTCAGCAGCGGGTAAGTCAAACCGTCAAAGTTCTCCCAGCGGCTGCGCACCGGCTCCGCCCGTTGCCACATCATGCTGTCAGCCGTAAAGGTAGCGATGCCTGAAGTGCCCGCTTGCAGGTGGGCACCTTTCTGTTCGGGCATGGACTGAAGCACGCTCAACACGGAAAGCACCTGCGTCGCCTGCGCATCGGGCACGCGCCCAAAGATGCGCTCGGGCCACGGCATGGCTTCATAGCGCGCCACCTGCGGAAACATCAGCGCCGCTATCAGCGTCTGCTCATAATTACTGCGATAGTCCTCCATGGTGCGGTTGGGGTTGTCCTCGACGGGGTCCATCAGGAACCACATCACTTTGCCTGTGCCTCGCACCAGATGCCACAGCGAAGAGTACTCCAGATAGGCGGTCTCGAAGGTGCGTTCCGCCCTGACGCCATCCAGCAAGCAGGGCGTGCGTGCCGTTCCCGTCCACACCTGCCCGATAATCTCCTGCAGTTCGGGCATCGCCACCGCCGCCGCGTGCGGAAAGACGATGCCCCAGTTCGCATAGTTGATGGGACTGTGAATCGCCAGCATCCGGTGAGCTTCTGGCTTCGCCCGTTGCGCTTCCCGAAGCATCTCCCGGATGATGTTCAGCTCCATCTGAGCCTTCAACCGCTCGCTGCGCCACCTCGCCAGCGGGCTGCTGTGCGGCGGCTGCCATTCCTCTCCATACACGCGTTGCCACTCATGCTTAAAGCTCTCTTCGTAACCAGCGTGCGCGAAGTACTCCGGCTCTTCTGGAACAATAGCCACTGACCCGTTTGCCAGTGCCTCGCGAACGTACTGTTTTGCCGCCTCAACCCGCGCAGGAGTGGGAACCATGTAGTAGCTGACGCGCTCGATAACCAACGGCAGACCGTACCGGTCGCGTTGCACTTCGTCGGGGTGAGCCTGCGCATAGTCCGTATAAGTGCGGAAGCCATACATCGTGTGTACGGTGTAGCCTGCCTGCAACCACGAGCGTATCCGCTCTGCCTGCGAGGAGTATACGATAGCCACATCGGCTGGCACGGCGATAGAAGGTTGATACGTCGCGCCGGTCTGGAAGGAGGTCACCACATCACGCCGCACCAGAGGACGCAGCGACCCACCCAGCAGCTGTTGCAACGAGTCGGGGATACCATTGCCGTCCGCATCCGGCGGGCGGGCGGAAGGCTCCTGTGCATCCACACCCGCCATCAGCAGAGCAATGGCAAAAGCAAAAAACACCAGAATCTGTCGCATGACTACCTCCTCCATCCGAATCCGAGCTCAGGCATACCTTTCCTTCTCTCTACCCGTTATGGCACTATCACCATGTTCTTGTCCGGCGAGGACGATTCATCCTGCCTGCGGTTGCGCATCATACCCTTCCAAAGTATAATGATTCAGGTTACCCTCATGAAAGTGAACTGTACGGGCGTTCGAAACCACACAGAATGTAGCCGCAGGCTTTAGGCTGCGTCCAAGCAGCCTGCGTTTCTGGAGGGCGAAACACGCAGTCACGAGGTAATGAGAATGAGTGTTTTTGACGGCAGACGAATACCTGCAGACAAAATGGGGTTAGACTGGGAGGGCATTCGGCGCGGCGACTACAGCGACCGCTACTTCTGGAACGGCATGACCATCCTGACCCATCTGGCACGGGAAGGGTATCGTTTTCAGGGACACTCTTCCCTGCTGGAGGCGCAGGGTATCTTCGACTACCATCACCTGCCCACTGGCGACATGGTGGTGGAGATGCAGTGGTTCCCCCGCCGCAAGCCATTCACGGTGGTGGCAGGCGTGGACGCCGCAGTCGCCATATTGCAGCGGTGCAGCGGCGAGTGGGATGGAGATACCTTCATCCCCACCGGCGACCGGCTGCAGATACTGGCGGTGCAGGACGGAGACCTCGCCCCCTATGCGGGCAACCCGATGGAGATTACTCCCGTGCTGAAGGTGCGAGGGCGGTATCGCGATTTTGCCATTCTGGAGACGCCCACGCTCGGCGTGCTGACCCGCGCCAGCCGCATCGCCACCAACACTTACCTGCTGATGCAGGCGGCACGAGGCAAGCCGGTACTCTTCTTCCCCGCCCGCTTTGACCTGCCCGCCACGCAGGCGATGGACGGCTACGCATACTATATTGGCGTGCAGCGATATAACCACGACTTCAACGGCAGCACTGCCCCCTTCGTTTCCACGCCTGCGCAGGCGTCGCTGTGGGGAGGAAAAGCAGGCGGCACCGTTGCCCACGCGATGATTGCCTGCTTCGTCGGCGACACCACCGAGCTGATGCTGCAGTTCGCGCGTATCCTGCCGCCAGAGGTGCCGCGCATCGCCCTGGTAGACTTCCATAACGACTGCGTGCGCACGTCGCTGCAGGTCGCCAGAGCCTTCTTCGATCGCTACCGACAGGCAGTGGATGCAGGCAACATGGATACCGCCCGTCGTTACCAACTGTACGGTGTGCGTCCCGACACCGGCGGCGAACTGCGCGACCGCAGCCTGCAGCACCTGCCCGACGACCCCAGCCTCTACGGCGTTAGCCCTGCGCTGATTCGCGCCCTGCGTGACGCCCTCGACAGCGCGTGGAAAGACTGGAACATCCCCAACGCATGGCGCGAGCGCGCCGCCGAGTGGTGCCGCCAGATTAAAATCGTGGCGACGGGCGGCTTCAACCTGCAGCGCATCCGCCAGTTCGAAGAACAGGGTGTGCCGGTGGACATCTATGGCGTCGGCTCCTCCTTCTTCTCCAACTGCTCGGCAGAAGGCACGATGACCGATTTCACAGCCGACGTGGTGCGCGTGCAGATCGATGGACGCTGGCTACACATGGCGAAAGAGGGGCGTCGTGCGTGCGAAAACCCCAACCTGCAGCCAGTGGAGGAGATGCTATGAGCGAATTTGCCCTGCCCTCTGCGGAGCAGATAAAGCATCACGTGCTGCGCAACCTCGCCTTCTGGGCGGAGCACGCCGTCGACCGCGAACATGGCGGTTTCTGGACGCACCTGAACCGCGACGGCAGCCGCTACGGCGACGGGCAGAAGTTTCTGGTGATGCAAACGCGCCTCGTCTACGCCTTTGCTATTGGTGCGCTATGGAGCGGCGACAGCTTCTGGAAGCACCTCGTGGAGCATGGCGTGCGCTTCCTTCAGGACAAGATGCACGATCCCAAATGCGGCGGCTGGTTCTGGACAGTCTCGCGTGAAGGCGAGCTGACCAACGGCAGCAAAATGGCGTACGGACACGCCTTCGTGGCATACGCCCTCGCCTACGCTGGGCACGCCCTGCAGGACGACTCCCTGCTGCACGATGCGGAGGACGCCCTGCACAGGACGTACGAGCATCTGTGGGACATCGAGCGGGGCGGTTACGTGCAGTCGCTGACGCGGTGCCTGTTCCCGCTGGATAACACGAAACGACTGGACACGCAACTGCACAGCATGGAAGCGGCGTCGGCGGTGGCGGCGTTCACAGGCTCGGCGTTCGCGCGAGAGCATCTGCGCGAGCTGGCGCAAATCGTGGTGACGCGCACTCTCCATCCGAACGGAAGATGCGCCCGCGAGTGGTTCCTGAACGACTGGAGCGAGAACGTGGATGCGACGGGCGGACACATCAGCATCGGGCACAATCTGGAGGCAGCCTGGTTCCTGCGGGTCGCGGGTTTGCAGCTGGGCACGGATGCCTTCGCCCCCGTCGCCGATGCCCTGTTGACCTTCTGCCTGCAGCACGGATGGGACGAATCCCGCCATGCCTTTATCCAGACGGTAACGCCAGAAGGCCACGCGGTGAACCGCCACCTCATCTACTGGACGCAGGCAGAAGCGATGGGCGCGCTTTCCCTGTGGTGGCGGCTAACGCAAGAGGATCATTACCGCCAGCGGCTGGCGCAGGTATCCCATACGGTGCTGTCCCGCTTCCACGACCCCGACTACGGCGACTACTTCGAGACGCTGGACGATTCCTGCCAGCCCACACACACCTACAAGGGCAGCGCATGGAAAGCGGCGTACCACCTGACGCAGGCGTGGTGGCATGTTGCCAGAAATCTTCACGAAACGGACACGGCGTGCGTGTTGTGACCTCCGCCATGTTCCAGCCCGACAGTCCCACCAGACGTCCTCCCCAGGGTTCCAGTCCAGTTCTGTTTCAGGCACCATACGCTCCGCCTCCACCACTTGCCAGACGCCGTTCTCATCCACAAGGCCCTTCTCCATTGTCACGACAATGCTAGGGCGCACATCCACACCAGGCGAACCCACCTTCGGCTCAGCAATCCGCCAGAGAGCAGGCGCGGGCGGAGACTGCCAGGCATAGCACCCTGACCGTAACTTTCACCGCCCGAAAGTTACCTGTGCAAGCGACATCCCATGCCAGGCAACCTGCCCCAGCAGCCAGGCGTTATCTACTTCAAAGTTTATCCCATCTGCGCCCAAAGGTCGGGTTCAGCAGCGTTGTGGAGCGCAGCGAACGAAGCGGTCGGCTGGAAGCGCAGGTTGGGTGGAGCTCCATTTCACTTGACGAGCACAGTCACCAAACAACTTGAACCGCGTACTTGGCAATATTGGGGTCTCCACTTACCAGCACAGCGCCTTCGACCATCGCTTGGGCAACCAGTAGACGGTCAAAAGGGTCCTTGTGATAAGCTGGCAAATTTTCCAATGCCAGCACGTGTGCCAGCGTAACAGGCAATATCTCGATGCCGTTGGTCTGTTGCTGGGTTTCGATGATCTCTTTCAGGGGCAGAGCCAGCCTGAGTTTACCCAAGTGCAGTTTGACTTGCATTTCCCAGATACCGACCACGCTGAGCAACAACACGTTCTGGCGATCTTGACAAAGTGCCAGTGCTTGCGGCGAGAGTCTGGCAGGTTCGCTGTCCCACCAGATAAACGTGTGCGTGTCCAGTAGCAACTTCATGCACTGCCCGTCCAGAATTCTTCGGGTAGAGGCTCATCAAAATCTGGGCTGGTACAAATTGCTCCTGCGTGCAGACCTGCTACGCGAGAAGAGATGGGTACAAGGCGAGCAACAGGGGTTAGTCCATCGGTGAGAATCCATTCCACCCCCGAACTAATTTCTGAAAGCAACTCTTGTAATCGAACTTGGGCATCTTTGACATCAATTTGCTTGGTTAACATATATTCTTCCCCTTGAACCACTGCGTGGTCGCGTGGCGCTGGCAAACGACTCGCGTTTCACCTGCGCCGAGCCGAGCGCAGCGAGGCGAAGCCGTTAGCGTGCAGGCGCATGTTGGGCGCGACTGCCCAATGGCGCAAGACGCCCTCGCCTGCAAGCGCCTTTTTCTCGACTGGCAAAGTGCGGATGATACTGCCACACTCCATGCTTTTTATACCACAACGCCAGGCAAAGTGCAACAGCCAGAAGGGGTGTTCGAGAATAAAAAAACGTAGCCGCAGGCTTTAGCCTGCGTTTGTGGAGCCTGCCTTTCTGTGAGGGCGAACCTCCGAGTGAGCCGATCCCCACCCGCCCCCCGTTGACGGGCAGGGGTTTACGGCTGGGCAGGAGCCTCGCCCTCCACCCCTCAGGACATCCCCTCAGTCATTCCTGACTGTGATTTCTGCCTGCTCTACGTTCAGCCCCCAGATTTGTATCTGGCGGGGGTCTGTCGGCTCGGCACAACGGAACTCGACCGTGCGCGGTTCTCCAGGCAGCAGGAACACGTAATTATCGCTAGTCCACACCGCGTCCAGTGGGAATACCAGATGCACGAAGTGCGCATAAGCATCCGCGCTCAGCTCGCACTGCCACCGACAGCCCTCTTCGCCCAGCGGCGTGAACACGGCGCGCACCGTTGCTTTGGGCATCTGCAGGTGCTTCCATTCTGCGAAGAAATGCACGTTGTCGGGGGCAGGCTGACCACGCTTCACCTGCACCACGAGGAACTCCGCGCAGGCGTCCTGCGCAGGAGGCAACTGCACGAGCTGCTGCGCGCTGTTGGCAGGCACTTTGACCCGATGCACCTCGTCAGACAGCGTCTCGCCGTCCAGCCGCATCCGGCGCAGGCGCAGGTCGCTGCTGGTTTCCTGAAGCGTATCGTTCACGCCCCACAGCGTCACGGAGCCATCCGCCTCCTGCCGGAAGGTGTAAAGCAGCGGCGCGTACGCACGGGCAACGGTGTGATATGCCCCCTTGGGGTTCAAGTAGTAGTCGATCACACTCCACGAGATACCAGGCCAGCAGTCGTTCAGCTGCCAGAAGAGCGCGCCGCTGCACTCGAACTTGCGTCGGCGGTAGTGTTCGATGCCGAACTTCAGCCCTTCCGCCTGCACCAGCTGCGACAGCAGCACGAACTCCTCGATACTGCGAGGCTGCCACACATGCGCCTCGAACAGCTTCTCCTTGCGCGAGGTGTCGGGGTCTTTGATGCGATACAGAAAGCCCTCGCTGTCGTAGAAGAACTGCTCGGGCGGGATGTTGCGCTGCAGGGTGCGCAGGGCGGGCGCGCCGTGCATCCCGAACTCGCTGATGAACCGTCCCCTGTCCTCGGCGTAGTGGCGGTACGAAACGCCCTCCGGTGTGGGGTTCGCACGCGGTTCCTCCCGGCTCTTGCGCGGGTAGACCATACCTGCCCACACCTGCCAGTTGTGCTTGTCGCCAGCGAGGTCGCTGTTGGCATCATCACCGCCCCATGGACTGCCCGGCCAGTACAGACGTGAGGGGTCTAACGCCGCGCACACCTGTGGCAGGATTTCGTCATAGATGCGTTTGCCATAGAAGGGAAAATCGGGTTCGTTCCAGTGAATCATGCTGTCGATCCACTGGTTCTCGTTATTGCCGCACCACAGGGCGATGCACGGGTGATTACGTAACTGTTCGACCACGCACTCTGCTTCCCGACGCACCTCTTTCACAAAGTCCTCATCATCGTCAGGATACGCGGCGCAGCTGAACATGAAGTCCTGCCACACGAGGATGCCCAGTTCGTTGCAGGCGTTGTAGAAATCCGGCGACTCGTAGATGCCGCCCCCCCACACGCGCAGCATGTTCATGTTGGCATCGCGCGCCATCTGCACCAGTCGGCGGTAGCGCTCGGCGGGAATGGAACCAATCAGGTTGTCGGCAGGTATCCAGTCCGCCCCCTTTGCGAATACCTTCACGCCGTTCAACACGAAGGTGAAGTTGGTACTGTCGGGTTCCCTGCCAGGCGACTGGTCTACCTCGATGGTGCGCACGCCGAAGCGGATGGAGTCGCTGTGTAGCACGTTCGCGCCGTCCAGCAGAACTGCTTCCACGGTGTAAAGGTGCGGAGTTCCCAGGTCGTGTGTCCACCACAGCTGCGGCGACTCCATCCACAGGGTCGTCTCTGCCCTGCCATCGACGACGGGAGCGACCACCCGCCAATCCTGCCCGTGGTCGCGCACGAAAAAGGTCACCACCAGCGGGCGATTGTTCTCGCCGATATGTTCTATCTCCGCGCTCAGGCGCACCTCCGCCCCGTTCTCGGTGAGACGCTCGGTGTAAGCAAACAGGTGGGCAATCCGCGCCACCGAGTGCGCCTCCAACCGCACGGGTCGCCACACGCCCACCGTCACAAAGCGCGGTGCCCAATCCCATCCCCAATTCATCTGCGCCTTGCGCAGCCACACTCTCGGCTTGTAGAACGCCGCCCAGTAGCGAGAGACGTCCTTTTTCTCCGCCTCCAGCACCACCGGGTGGAAACAGATGGCAAGCAGGTTCTGTCTGTCGAGCCGCAAGTGCGGCGTGATGTCAAAACGGTAGGGCGTAAACATATTTTGCGCGGAGCCGACTTTCTCACCGTTCAGATAGACATCGGCGAGAGTGTCCAGTCCCTCGAACACCAGGTCAAACCGTTCCCCGCGAAGGTCTGCAGGCACGGTGAAGGTCGTGCGGTACCACCATTCGTAATCCTCCACCCAGCCGCATGCTTCTGGGTTTTCGTCGTAGTAAGGGTCAGGCAAAACGCCTGCGCGGATGAGTGCGGTGTGTACGTCGCCGGGTACCTGCACGGGTATGGCTTCGCGCTCGTCGAAATCCGCAGTGTGTGCGCGCTGCTGCAACCCTTTGCCCGGCTCAAAGTAAAACAGTTTCCAGGTTCCATCCAACGACAACTCCATCGCCAGTACCTCCTGCCGTTCAGTTATACCAACCCAAAGCGTTTTAGTCAAGCTGCTATGTTTGCCCGTTCTGCCTTAGCAGGCACAGCGGGCACAGACAGCCAATGTATGGTCGAGAACAACGAGTGAAGCCTGTACCGAGGGAGGTCGTGTAAACATCCTATGAAATCACCCGTTCGCTGCTTTTTATTTGCCGGGGTTGCTCTCTTTTTGGCACATGCCTGCGTTGCCCAAACGGCTATCCGTTTCGCCCGCTACCCTGCCCCTTCGCCTGACGGCAAACAGATTGCCTTCTCCTGGCAGGGAGACCTATGGCTGGTGAGCAGTGACGGCGGCGAGGCAAAGCGTCTGACCGTGCACGAGGGCTACGACTACGCCCCCGTCTGGTCGCCCGACGGCAGCAAAATCGCCTTCACTTCCGACCGCTACGGCAACGATGACGTCTTCGTGCTGAACCTGCGCGACGGTACTATACAGCGGTTGACCTACTGGTCTGGGCGAGACCGCGCGCTGGGCTGGACGCCCGACGGCAAAGCGGTGCTGTTCGAGTCTTCACGGGACTGGGAGCCCTACGGGGCAGAGCCGTGCGTCTACGTCGCGTCGCTGAAAGGCGGTACCCCCTACCGCCTGCACGACGCCACAGGCACTCCTGCAGCGCTATCTCCCGATGGCAACAGGGTGGCTTTCGTGCGGCGCGACTCCAGCTGGTGGCGCAAAGGATACAGGGGAAGCGCCACCGGAGACCTCTGGCTGCACGACCTGAAGTCAAACCAGTTCTCCCGTCTCACGCAAACCGACACCCCCGACACCTTCCCCATGTGGTCGCCCGACGGTAAGACGCTTTATTTCGTCTCTGAGCGCGACGGTACCTACAACCTGTGGTCTATGGACGTCGCGAGCAAAGCGGTGAAGCAGCTGACCCGCTACAAAGGCGACGGCGTGCGCTTCCCGCAGATAGCGCGCCACGGAAGCCTCATTGCGTATGAGCAGGGAATGGACGTCTGCAAACTCAACCCCGCGACCGGCGAAATGAAAGTGCTGACAATTACCGCCCCTGCTGCGGACGTGCGCAAGCCGCAGGGCAGCTGGATGCAGGTTCGCAGCGACGTTTCGGAATACGCCATCGCCCCCAACGGCAAAGAAGTGGCGTTCGTGGTGCGGGGGGAGATATTTGTCACCCGTTACCCCGATGGCGGAACCGCACGACGCATCACCGAAACGGTGGAGCCAGAGCACGGGCTGACGTGGTCGCCCGACGGCAAATCGCTGGTCTTCGCCTCCGAGCGTGGCGGCACCACCAGTCTGTACCGCGTCACCTCCGACGACCCGGAGGAGCCGCGCCTGCGACGCACGGCAAAGCTGAAAACCGAGCGTTTGACGAACTCTCCCCTGCCCGATACTTCCCCTGTCTTCTCACCCGACGGCAAACAGATTGCCTTCCGCCGCGGCAACGGCAATCTGGTGGTGTTGGAGATAGAAACAAAAAAGGAGCGCACGCTGCTTCAACACTGGAATCTGGGGCAATTTGTGTGGTCGCCCGACAGCCGCTATCTCGCTCTGGAAATGGAAGATAACGAGTACAACTCGGACATCTACATTCTCAGCGTGGACGACGGCAAGATGGTCAATATCAGCCGTCACCCGAACAACGACACCAACCCCTCGTGGTCGGCAGATGGGCGTGCGCTGGCGTTTCTGTCGCAGCGGGACGGGCGAAACTTCAACATCTGCTACCTTTTCCTGCGCAAAGCGGACGACGAGAAGACCAAAGCCGACTGGCAGGATGAGGAGGACGCCAAACACGATGCCCCCAAAAAACCCGAAGAGAAACCGAAAGACGCCAAAGAGAAAGAGCCCGTGCAGATAGATTTCGCCGACATCCACGACCGGGTACGGCAGGTCACCCGCTATGTGGGCGGGGTGCAGGAACTCGCCCTTTCACCCGATGGCAAGAAAATCGCCTTCCGCAGCAGCTATCAGGGGCAAAGCGACCTGTATGTCATCGACTGGGACGGCAGCAACGAGAAGCGGCTGACCACAGGCGGCACTTCACCCACCGACCTGCGCTGGAGCACCGACGGCAACACCATCACCTTCCTGGGCAGGGGACGCATCTCGCGCATCGCCGCAGCTGGGGGAACGGTGCAGGCGACTGATTTCAGCGCACAGATGCGGGTGGACTTCGCTGCCGAACGCGAGTACCTCTTTGACGCCGTTTGGCGCACCATCAACGAGGTGTTCTATGACCCGCAGTTTCACGGCACCGACTGGGCATCCATGCGTCTCAAGTATCGCCCCTACCTGCAACATGTGAGCGAAGACCGCGATTTCAGCGCGGTGGTCTACATGATGCTGGGTGAGCTGAACTCCTCGCATGTGGGCTATACGCCGCGCTCCACCGCAAATCCAGAAGCCACAGAGACAGGAATGCCGGGGGTGGTGTGGTCAAACCGTCGTGACGGCGAAGGCTTGCTCATCGAGCGTGTGATCCCCGATACGCCTGCCGCCCGTTCCGACGTGAACCTGAAGCCTGGCGAGCGTATCCTGGCAATCAACGGGCAGCGCATCACCGAAACCACCAACGTCTGGCAGCTGCTGAACGGCACTGTGGGTGAGAAGACCCGTTTGCTGGTGCGTGCGCCCGACGGCACGGAGCGCACAGTCACTTTGAGACCGATGTCCCCCGCAGACTTCCGCCGCGCCCGCTACGAAGACTGGGTGAAACGCAACCGAAAATGGGTGGAAGAACAATCGGCAGGCGCACTGGGCTACGTGCATATTCAAGGCATGGGCGAGCTGAACGTGTACGAGTTCATCCGCCAGCTGCACGCGGTGGCGGCAGGCAAGAAGGGACTGCTCATCGACGTGCGCTTCAACGGCGGCGGCTGGACCACCGATTACCTGCTGGCGATTCTGATGGCGAAGCGCCATGCCTACACCCTGTCGCGCGGCGGCGAGCCTGGGTATCCGCAAGACCGCCTGCCCCTATACGTGTGGACGAAGCCCATTGCCGTGCTGTGCAACGAGCGCAGCTTCAGCAACGCCGAAATCTTTACGCACGCGATAAAGACCCTGAAAAGGGGTCCCGTTATCGGAATGCCCACCGCAGGCGGCGTCATCAGCACAGGGCGACGCACGCT
>Ga0308411_10000689_pt1 | contig 22696 bp, 17 predicted proteins | sample HotsprottomLayer_2_FD_203530 | JGI IMG/M metagenome (GOLD analysis project Ga0308411, IMG submission 203530) | Hot spring phototrophic mat microbial communities from Octopus Spring, Yellowstone National Park, Wyoming, United States -... | ecosystem: Environmental > Aquatic > Thermal springs >...
TCACCGGGAGTTGTGGGCACTGGCAGCGATCCTGGGCCGTGAGCATTGTGCGGCGAAGAAAGGGAAAGTAGCGTAAGATGGATCCAGCCGTTCATCGCCAGCCTTCAACTAAACGTGGGACACCTCCACTGGCACGCATGGCGGCCGACGAACAACATTGCGCTGGAGGTTACGGACCGCGAAACGACGCTGGCTTTTACGTCCACCGAGTACTGGGGAGCTGGCGAGATTCCGTACTGTCATCCGGAGGACATCCAGCAAAGGCTGCACCAGGTTATGAAGCGCAATCCGAACATAACGACCATTGTGGTGGGAAGCTACAGTCGAGCGGCCGGTCCCAGTGAGATCAATACGTATGCGCTCCAGCAACTGGCGCGCGATCCATACACCCCCATAGAGACCATCTGGCAGACCTGGGCCGAAAGGAAGTACGGCAAGGCAGCGGCTCCGACAATCATCAAGGCGCTTCAGCGGACTTTCCAGATCGGCAAGCTGCTGTTCTACTTCAAGGGAACGCTGACAAGCGAGCACAGCCAGACGGCGGACCTGGACTACCTTGAGGGGGAAGCCACACACACGGCCCGGGCGAACATCGAGTGGATGCCTTGGGATCATGAGAACAACTTCTACTTGGAGGAGTTCCTGTACAGGCCACGGGAACACACGGTACAGGTGGCCATGGCGGAAAAGCAGGAAGCACTGCGACTGATCGATTTGTGCCTGGGCGATGTGGAGTCGGTGAGATCCGTGCTTCCGCCGGCTGAGTACCGTATCCTCAAAGATCAATTCACTTTGCAGCGCCACTGGGCGGAGCAGAGCATGCCTCACCTGGAGGCGTTTTTGAGGGTGAAGATCCAGAAAACCACCCCATCCGCGGAGAACCTAGCCAAGTTGAAACTAGCGGTGGCCGCCTTGGAGAAGAAGACCGACGAGGTGGAAAAGCTGTACGGCAACAAGTACGAAACGCTGAATGCGGACAGGTTGCGGAACTACATCCAGCAGGTCCGCGATGCGATTGCAGGCTTTCGATAAGAGTGTGGCATGAGACTAAAAAATAGCACTATCCTGCTGTTGCTGGTTATTACAACTGCGTGGCTTCCTTTGGCGGGCGGCGCGCAATTTGTCATTACTGATTACGGCGCCGTAGGGGACGGAAAGACCAACAACGCGGGCGCCCTTACGGAGGCGATCCAAGCCGCATCGCGCGCGGGAGGGGGCACAGTTGTTGTTCCTCCCGGAGATTTCATGAGCGGGCCGATTGACCTGGCGAGCCACATCACTTTGTACTTGGAAGCGGGCGCCACGCTGCGCGCAAGCACCCGGTTGGAGGATTACCCCTTGGAGCCGGATGCCTGGAGCGGCGAGTCCAAACGCAAAGGGCTGATTACCACCCGCAACGCCAGAAACGTGACCATCACAGGGCGGGGCACGATCGAGGGAAGCGGCATGGCCTTCGCGTACCCGGACAAGGTCATCTCCATGGATTTCGGAATCAGGAAGCTCACGCGGCAAGGCGAGGATTACATGAGCCCGAAGTTCGGGGTCCAGCATGGGCCGTTCGCGGTGCCGGCGGACCGGCCCGGCAATCTCGTGCGTTTCCGGGATTGCCAGGACGTGCTGGTCAGCGGGATCACAATCCAGAATGCGCCGACGTGGACCATGAAGTTCATGGATTCCAGTGTGATCAAGGTCTTGGGCGTACACATCAACAGCTTTGCGAGCGACTTGCGGATGCCCAATGACGACGGCATGGATATTTACAACTGTCGTTTCGTACAGATTGCGGACTGCGACATCCAGACGAGCGACGACTGCATCGCGGTGTTCGGAGTTGAGAACATCACGGTTTCGAACTGCACGCTACGATCCCGGTCCGCCGGTGTGCGGGTGGGATGGATCGGGCCGGACATAAAGAACGGAACGTTCAACAATTTGGTGATCAACTCCAACCGGGGATTGAACGTCTGCGTGCGCGGCAGCGGTTCGGTTGAGAATATCGTGTTTTCGAACATCCTGATTCGTACTGGGTTGCTGACGGGGAACTGGTGGGGGAAGGGAGATCCGATCCACGTTTCCGCGCTGCCGCCCGCCGACGAAAAGTCACCGGGGAAGATCAAGGATGTGCGGTTCAGCAACATCATCACCGAAGGTCCGGCCGGGATTCTGGTCTACGGGTCCGACAACAGCGTCATCCGGAACCTGGTCTTCGACCGAGTGCGGGTAAAGATGCGCAACGATCCCCTGGCGGAGGCGTACGGGGGAAATTTCGACTTGCGCGGCGAAGACCGGATGAAGCCGGAGATGAGCATCTTCCAGCACGACATTCCTGCTTTTTATGCCCGCAACGTGGACGGGCTCAGCCTGCGGGGGTTTGAAGCGGAATGGGCAGATGATATTCCGGCGTTCTTCTCAAGCGGAATCGAGATCGAGAAGTTCAGCAATGTCGATATTGACGGGTTCTCCGGGCGCCAGGCGCACAAGAATGGGAAGGCTGCCGTAATCCGGCTTTCCGATGGGAGGTTCGTCTCGATCCGGAATTCCGTCGCGACGAAAGACGCCGGGGTTTTCTTAGAGCACTCTCAGGTCCGCGGCAGCCTGTTTGTTCACAACGATCTGACCAGGGCAAGGTCGGTGGCGAACCCGGCGAAACTGCCCTTCACCGCGTCAGGCAACCTGATGCCTGGAACCGGCGGGCGGTGAAGCAGATGCGCTCGAAGCTCTGTGCCGTTTCGATATTGATGGTTTTGCTGTTCAGCAGCCCGCTGCTCGCGCAGAGTGGGTGGGCCGATCCGCTGGCGCCTCTTCCGATTCCCAGGTTGGCGCAGGCGCCGAAGATCGACGGCGACCTGCGGGAGTGGAAGGAGGTGGCGTTTCATGACGGGGTGTGGGACATTTACCGGCTGCTGCACACCCCCTGGTACGATCCGAAAGTGAACCGGCTGACCGACCACGGAATGGAGCCCAGCGCCGAGGAGGATCTGAGTGCCCGCTACTACCTCGCCTGGGACAGCCGCTATCTCTATTTTGGAGCGGAGGTGCGTGACAACGTCAACGATGTGAGCGACCCGCAGCACACGCCGGACCGGTGGTATTTCAAGGATGCGATCTGCTGGTTTGTGCAGGCGCCGGCTCACAACCGTTCTCAGGAGTTTGGGCGGGGCGACAACGCGTTCTGCTTTGTTATCGACGCGCGGAAGCCTTCCTACGGAGCATGGTGGCGTCACGGGTCTCCCTCTAAGACCTATATCGAAGAGCCATTGCCTAGGGCAGCCGTGGACTATGCCATCCGGATGAATCCCTGGAAAGCGAACCAGGGCGACTTCATTCTGGAAGCACGCGTGGCCATGGCGCCGACTTTGGGGAAGAGTGAACCGAACTGGCGGCCACCCAAGCCAGGCGACGAGTACAAGCTGATGATTGTGCATACGGATCCTGACGGGGGTGAGTACGGCGGCCACTTCTTGCTTTACGGGAAGGGCGATAACAGCGCCACCTGGGGCAGGATAAAGCTTGTGGGCCCGATTGCGCCGGTGGAAAGGAAGCCAAACTGAGCACTTCACCGGCCGCCACCTCAGGGGCCCCGCCGCGACTGAAGCGAGTCCTCTCCGTATGGGACCTGATCTTCTACGGCATCGTATGCGTCACGCCGATCGCGCCGATACCACTGTTCGGGGTGGCGCAAAAGCTATCCGGGGGTTTCACGTCGAGCACGTTGCTGCTGGCCATGGCGGCTATGATGGCCACGGCTGTCAGCTACGGGCGAATGGCCGCCCGCCATCCCTCCGCTGGTTCCGCCTACGCCTACGTGGGGCGGGGCTTGAACTCGAGCCTGGGCTTCCTGGCAGGCTGGGCGATGTTTCTCGACTATTTGATGATCCCGATCATCAACACGATGTATGGGGCCTTGACGCTGCACCGGCTCCTGCCCGAGCTTCCCTACTGGGTTTGGGCGGCTGTATTTGCCGGGGCGGTGACGCTGCTGAACTGCCTTGGCATCCGCTCCACGGCGCGCGCGAACCAGATCTTGCTCGCCGCGATGTTTGCGGTAGTCGCAGCATTCATCCTGCTGGCGATCCGGTATTTGATGCAGACTCAGGGGTGGGGTGGACTGATCTCGGCGGAGCCATTCTATCGCCATGGGGAGTTCGAATTTAAGGCCGTGGCCACGGCTACCTCATTTGCTGCCCTGACCTATATCGGCTTTGATAGCGTGACGACGTTGGCGGAAGAAGTCAAGAATCCGAAGCGTAACGTCCTGGTGGCGACCGTATCGGTCTGCCTTTTGACCGGCGTCCTCAGTACCTTGCTGGTCTACCTGGCCCAGAGGATTTGGCCGGATTATGGGACGTTTTCCAACCTGGAAACTGCATTCATGGATGTCTCGCGGAAGGCCGGCGGGGCCATTCTGTTTCACGGAATGGCTGCGGTCATCACCGTTTCACAGTTTGGAAGCGCCCTGACAGGGCAAGCGGGAGCGGCCCGGCTTCTGTTTGGGATGGGGCGGGACAATGTGCTGCCGAAGAAGTTCTTTGCGTACGTGAACGAACGGCGCAGCGTGCCAACCTTGAATGTGGTGACATTGGGTGTTGTCTGCTTTGCGGGGGCGATGGCGTTCAGCTATCAGCAGGCGGCGGAACTACTGAACTTCGGAGCGTTCCTGGCGTTTCTCGGCGTGAATGCGGCTGCGTGGAAGCAGTTTTATCGAGACGCGCCGGCGGTTGAGCGAAGCTGGTTGCGGGATGGCGTGCCGCCGGTGATTGGCTTCTTGTTTTGTCTGGTGATCTTCTTGAGCTTGCCCCACCAGGCGAAGCTGGTGGGCGGCCTATGGCTTGCGGTAGGCATGATCTATCTGGCAGTCAAGAGGGGCGGTTTCAGGAGGCGGCCCCTGGGCGTGGACTTCTTCGGGTGAGGACTTAATTCTATGTACGAGACGACCATTACGGATCGATATGCGGAATCCAGGCGACGGTTCGAGCGGGCGAGGCAATCGCTGGCGGGCGGAGTGAGCAGTCCGTTCCGGGCCAAGTTTCCGGTCCCTCTGTTTTTGGAGGACGGAATCGGGCCGCGGCTGTGGGACGTGGACGGAAACGAGTATATCGATTACACGCTGGCCTGGGGGCCGCTCATTCTGGGGCACAAGCATCCCAGACTAGTGGCGGCAATCCGGGCCCAGGCAGAGAAACCGCACATCTATGGCGCCCAACATGAACTTGAGTACCTGGTGGCGGAGAAGGCGCAACAGCTAGTCCCGTGCGCCGAGCGGGTAATCTTCACCAGCAGCGGCAGCGAGGCCGTCCAGTGCGCGCTGAGGCTGGCGCGCGCGTACACATCGCGGAACAAGATCCTGAAGTTCGAAGGGCACTACCACGGTTGGCTCGATTCCGTGCTCCTGAGCTACCATCCCAGTGCGGCTGAGATGGGCCCGCCTGAGAAGCCGAACGTCGTTCTCGGCTCGCAAGGACAAACGCCGAACTCGGCAGACAATGTTCTGGTTGCTCCCTGGAACGATCTGGAGTGCGTCGAAAAGCTGTTTGCGGAGCAGGGAGATTCCATCGCCGCGGTGATCACCGAGCCGGTCTTGTGCAATAGCGGCTGCATCCTTCCCGAGGCGGGTTATCTGGAGGGGCTGCGCAAACTCACCCAAGCGTACGGCGCGCTCCTGATCTTTGATGAAATCATCACAGGTTTCCGGATGGCGCCGGGCGGGGCCCAAGCCGTCTACAAAGTCACGCCTGACCTGGCAACCTTCGGCAAAGCGCTGGCTGGGGGACTTGCCCTCAGCGCGATTGCGGGGCGGCGCGAGATTCTGGAGCAGATGGCTGAGGGCCGGGTGGCGTTCGGAGGAACGTTCAACGGAAACCCGTTTTCGCTAGCTGCCGCTCTGGTCACGCTCGAAGAGATTTCGCGGGACGGCGGAAGCCTTCTGCAACACGCCAACCAAACCGGCCGGCGGCTGATGCAGGCTTTGGCCGAGACGGCGGCCGAAGCGGGCGTTCCGCTCTCCGTGACGGGCTTCGGGGCCGCCTTCTCCCTGCACTTCGGCCCCAATCCAATCCGCCGTAACTACCGGGACTACCTCCGGGATGACCGGCAGAGCTTGCGCCGGTTCCTGCATGCTATGTTGGACCGGGGGATTTATTCCTTGCCGGACGGGCGCTTCTACGTCAGCGCCGCTCATGGCGAAGCCGAGGTCGAGCAGACCGTCCAGGCGGTCCGGAGCGTGTTCCACAGCCAGGAGTGGAAGGCCGGGCAGGTTTAGCTTACAACCGATGAGAGGTGAGGCATGGCGAAAATCGCTTTAGTGACGGGAGCCAGCAAAGGAGTGGGCCGGGGCATCGCCTACGGCCTGGCTGCGGATGGTTGGGATGTGTTCGTGAACTACGGCCACGACGAAGCGGGGGCTCAGGAGACGGCCAGCCGTGTCCGTGAGCTCGGCCGCCGGGCTTGGGTGGTCCAGGCCGATGTAGGTTCCAGCCGGCAGGTGCGAGCTATGTTCGATCTGGTTCAGGCCGAGACCGGCGCGTTGGACCTGCTGGTGAATAACGCAGGCGTGCAAACCTGGTGTTCGCTCTTGGATCTTCAGGAGTCGGACTGGGACCGGGTGCACAGCACCAATCTGAAGGGCGCGTTTCTGTGCACGCAAGCCGCCGCCCGCATGATGCGCGGCCGGGGCGGCGTGATCATCAATATCGGCTCCGGCTGCAACAAGGTCCCGTTCCCCTATCTTGTGGATTACACCGCGTCCAAGGGCGGACTGGACAACCTCACGATGTCGGCGGCCGTCGAGCTCGGCCCCTACGGGATCCGCGTGAACTGCGTGGCGCCCGGCGCGATCCTCATCGAAAGGACGCTCCAGGAGACGCCGGACTACGCCGAGGTCTGGGGCGCAATGGCTCCTTTGCGGCGGGTCGGCACGGGCGAAGACGTCGCCCACGCGGTGGTGTTCCTGGCGAGCGAGAAGGCATCCTTTATTACTGGCCAGACGCTCTATGTGGATGGCGGCCTGTTCACGCAGGCGCCCTGGCCCCAGCCGCGCGAAGGCGAGATTGCTTACGGCGTCAAGAAACCGCAGTAGGCCGCAACAGCCTCTAACGGCCTCGGGCGCCGGTGGCCGGACGTTCTACTCGAGCGCCAATTCGTAGTACACCGCCTCATGCTCTGGGCGCAGCGTTAACTTGAGAACGCCCTGTTCGGCCGCGACCGGGACTTGCCCGCGCCGCTTCCCGGTGGCATCCAGGGTCCAGGCTTTCATGGAACCGGCGTGAACATTCCGGATCCTCAGCTCGCCCGTGATGGCTTCCAATAAAGCGGGGCCTTTCCCCGCCGACTTCAGGCGCCACACGGGCCCCATGCGCGACATCTTCTCGGTCTTCTCGTATTCCATGCCCGTGTTGCGAGCCGGCCCCACTGCGGTCACAAGCAGGCGGCGCGCCGTGGCGACCGGCTCGCGGCCTGAGACCGCCGTCACGTAGACCGCGCCGAAGCGGTTGGGGCTCATCAGCCGCACGTCGCGTAGAATATGGCCCTGCGTGGAGAGGAATCCGATGACCGCTTGCGAGCGCGGCGTATCCACGTGAACCACGCCGTAGCGTGCGTCCCAGCTCAGCTCCCCGGTCAGAGAGCGCGCTCGCAGCTTATCCGGCTCCCAGTGCTTGCTGATGTCCTGAACCACCGGCTTGCGCGGTTGCCCCACAAACCGGTAGCCCACTTTGCCCACGAGCGCAGCCGCCAGCGGGACCGGCTTGCGGTCCTCGCTCCATTCGAACACCGTCTCCGGGGTGTAGAGGGATTCGGCCGCCAGAGGCGCTTCGCGCACGTCCTGCCGGTGCCACATCATCGCTGCGGCGGGGGATTGAAGGATCTGTGGCGGGTTGCCGAACAGGGCAAAGGAGCTGTTGCCCAGCGCCTCGCGGAAATCGGGGCTGAAATAGCCGAACTGCATGCTTCCGTCCCAGCCCTGCATCAAGCCGTAGGCGGTCATCAGGCCCGTGCCTTCGAGTGAATACTCGTTCGGCAGGCAAGTGTTCCATTCGCTGATCGTCATCGGTTTCCCCAAGACTTGCTCCCAGGCTTTCTCGGTCACCAGATTCCCGACGCCGAGATACTGGATGACGTCCTGGCTGGGGTGCACCGCCTTCACCATCGGGAGGTTGTGGAAGCTGGCCGTCTCGATCCGCCACTTTAAGTTGCCTTCGCCCTGCGGGTGGTCCCAGTAGCCGTGCCGGTCGATGTAGTCGAAACGGCTCTGGGTCAGCATGTGGATCCGGGTGGGGAAGCCGTGGCCCTGCCAGTTGGTGCCGGCGATAGGAACCCTCACTCCGGCTGCGCGCAGCACCTTTCGGCTTTCGGTCCAGAAGGCGTCTTCCAGCTCATAGTAGAAGCGGAGCTGGTCCAGGCCTCGCCGGAGCCCCTCCGGGTTGTCTTTCAACGCCCGCTCCGTAAAGCCGGCGTTGGGGTACAGCGCCAGCTTCTGGCCGGGCTCGATCCCCTCTCCTTCTGCCAGGGGCGAGCGGCCGTTGATCGACCAAGCCTTGATGAGACCTGCATTGTCGCGGTACTTCTTCCGGAGCCATTGCTGGAACTTCTGCATGAGTTCGGTTCGGAACGGCTCAGCGATAGTTCCCCAAAACAGCGAGTCCTCGTTAAGCACCTCCACCATGGCGATCGTCGGGTCGTCCGCGTATCTTTTCTTCGTATACGGGTTGAGATGGGTGAAGACGTCCCGCATGCGCTGGTGCAGAATGGCCTTGGCCCGTTCGTTGATGAACTGGGAGTGAGAAGCGGGACCGCCTTCGGGAAGGCCGGGGACGTTGTCGCCGGGCTTGAACTGGAAGGTGAGCGGGTAGCTGACGTCGAGGATGATGTAGATGCCGTTTTCGCCCAGCTTGTGGATGAGGTAATCCAGCCGGTCCCAGCCGGAGGCGCTGTAGTCGAACGCGGTCTTGCCCGCGCGGTCGTTGAGGAATTCCAGCCCGTGCAGCCGGGTGATGTTGATCCCCTGGCGGCGCATCCGCTGGATGGCGTAGTCGAGCTGGGGCCGCTGGAAGATGTTCATCTGGGCGCCGAAGAAGCGGACCGGCGTGCCGTCCTGGAACACGAAGCGGTCGCCGCGGACGGATTGTTCCGCAACGGACGTCCGGCGCGGGTGCAATTGCTGGTGCTGATCGACCGGGGCCACCGGGAACTGCCCGTGGAGGCGCGGTATATCGGCCGCAAGGTCCAGACCAGCAGCCGCGAGATCATCGAAGTTAAGCTCCAGGAGATCGACCAGACCGAGAAGGTGCTGTTGGTGGAACGAACGGACGAGTGAGCCATGCCGAGAGGAATGCTAGGGATCGAGGACTTGCCCCGCGCGGAGATCGAAGCCATCCTGACCCGCGCCAAGGATTTCCAGCCCATGCAGAACCATTCGTTCAAGCGGCTGGACGTACTCAAAGGGAAGATGATCGTCAACCTCTTCTACGAGGCTTCGACGCGAACCCGGACCAGTTTCGAGATCGCGGCCAAGCGCCTGGGGGCCGACGCCATCTCGATCACCGCGGCGGGGTCCAGCGTTTCCAAGGGAGAGTCGCTGGTGGATACGCTGAACACGCTCGCCGCCATGCGGCCGGACGCGATCGTCATGCGTCACGCGGCGAGCGGCGCGCCGCACTTCCTGGCGCGCCATCTGCCCACGCCCATTATCAACGCCGGGGACGGGACGCACGAACATCCCACGCAGGCGCTGCTCGATGCGCGGACCATCCTGGACCAGCGGCCGTCGCTGGAGGGGCTGCGGGTGGCGATTATCGGAGACATCATCCATAGCCGGGTTGCGCGGTCGAACATCTATTTGCTGTCCAAGTTCGGAGTGGACATCGTGCTCTGCGGACCGGCGCCGCTGCTGCCGGCGGAGCTGGCGGGAATGGCGCCGGGGGTGTGCATTTCGCACAATATCCGCGAGGCCATCCGGGACGCGGACGTAATCATGATGTTGCGCGTGCAACTGGAGCGGCAGCACGAGGCCGCCTTCCCCGCCGGCGAGTACTTCCAGTTCTTCGGACTGCGGCTTGAGCACCTGGAACTGGCCCGGCCGAACGCGATTGTGATGCATCCCGGCCCGATCAACCGCGGACGCGAGATCGCCTCCGAGGTGGCGGACTCGCAGGTGTCCGTGATTCTGAATCAGGTGGAGAACGGCGTCGCCGTGCGAATGGCGGTGCTGGAGCGCATTCTGGGGTGACTATGCCGAAACTGCTCATCCGAAATGGACGTGTCATCGACCCGGCGAACGGGCGGGACGAGGTGGCGGATGTGCTGATCCGCGACGGCCGGATCGAAGCCGTGGGACCGGGCTTGAGCGCCGGCGGCGCGGAGATCCTGGAGGCCGCGGGGCTTGTGGTGGCGCCGGGATTCATCGACATGCATGCCCACCTGCGCGAGCCCGGTTTCGAACATGCGGAAACCATCGAGACCGGCCGCCGGGCCGCGGCGGCCGGAGGCTTCACTTCCGTCTGTCCCATGCCCAACACGGCCCCGGTGAACGACAATCCCACCGTGACGCGCTACATCATCGAGCGCGCGAGCCGCCATGCGTGCACGAACGTCTTCCCGGTCGGGGCGATCACCGCCGGCTCGAAGGGCGAGGCGCTGGCGGAGATAGGGTCCATGAAGCAGGCCGGCGCGGTGGCGATTTCCGATGACGGTTTGCCGGTCATGAACGCGCGGGTCATGCGGCGCGCGATGGAGACGGCCCGCTCATTCGGCTTGCCGGTGATTCAGCATTGCGAAGACCTCAACCTGAGCGCGGGCGGCGTCATGCACGAAGGGATGCTCTCGACGCGCCTGGGGCTGAGAGGAATTCCCGGGTGCGCCGAGGATGTGATCGTGGCCCGCGACATTCTGCTGGCGGAGGACACCGGGGCGCGCTACCACGTGGCGAGCATCTCGACCCGCCGGTCCCTGGAAATGGTCGCCCAGGCCAAGGCGAAGGGACTCGCCATCACATGCGAGGCGACGCCGCACCACATTTCGCTCTCGGATGCGACGATGCCGTCCTATGACAGCAATTACAAGATGAAGCCTCCGTTGCGATCGCCGGAGGATGTCGCCGCCGTGGCGGACGGGATCGCCTCGGGGATTGTGGATGTCATCGCCACGGATCACGCTCCGCATCCCGGCAGCGAGAAGATGCAGGAATTCGAGCGCTGCCCGTTCGGGATCATCGGCTTCGAGACGGCGCTGGGGATCGCGCTGGAGGTCCTGTATCACTCAGGGAAGATTTCCCTGGCGCGGCTGGTGGCCCTGTTCACGGCCGGACCGGCCGCCATCTTGCGGCTGGACCGCGGAACCCTGTCTCCCGGAGCGGCCGCGGACGTGACGATCTTCGATCCGGAGCGGCCCTGGACCTACGATCTCAACAAGTCCCTTTCAAAGAGCCGCAACTCGCCCTACCACGGGCGCACGTTCCGCGGCGGCGCCGCCGTCACCATCGTTGACGGCGAGGTGGTCTGGAGGCGGGAGTAGCGGCACTGGGCGTTTCAGGCGGAACCGCAGGCTTCCGCGGCTCGCACAATGATCCCGCGCTCCCGGCTGTCGGCGGCGTCCGGCGGCAGCGCCCGGTCCAGGGAGAAGTCGATTCTGACGTCGGATTCGCCGGCCGGGACGGGGAGTTTGCGGCGGTACTCGTACAGGCCCGGCGAGAGGAATCTCTCCGGCGCCAAAGGCTGACCGTTGGCCAGGGCGCGGAGTGTGACGGACTTCCCGCCGGCGAGGACAATCTCCGGCACGTAAAGCTCCAGGCGGATTTCATCCGCGCCCGTGAACCGGGCGCTTTCGATTCGAATGGCGAACTTGCGTTCCGTCCACCTCCAGCCGGCCTCCTCCGGGCGATGCCACCCTCCGCCGTAGAGGATGACCGAGCCCGCATTCACATACTTGCTGCGCGCCAGGCAAAAGGCGCGCTGTCCGGCGATGCTTCCGGGACCCGATTTCCCCTCGTCGGTCAGAAGCAGGTAGCGGCAAACTTCCCAGTTCGATCTGGCCAGCAGGCGGCGGAAGCCGGCATCTGTGAAGAACCAGTAGTTCGTGCTGTCGCGGTTGACCTCGTAGACGTCCGCCAGGTAAGCCGCCGGCGCGGCCGCGGCATTCTCATACAGCCCGGGGAGATATTCCGTGATCGCGGTGCTGAAGAAGCAATGGCGGGCGTGCTTGGAGAGCCTCTCCATCAGGTAGAACGGATTCTTGAGATGGTAGAGAAGTCCGAGGGCGAAAGCCAGTCCGTATTCCGGCGCCGGCAAGGTGAACCTGGAATCGAGGTCGGCCTCCAGGATTTGAATCTTCGAATGCAACTCCCCGCGCAGCGCCCGCACTCCGAGCATGCTGTTGAAGTTGGTCACGGGGTTGTCGATGGCATGAACCTCGCAGCCCAAAGACTCGAGCCAGAACGCCATCTCGCCGTCGGCGCATCCGATGTCGAGCACCGGCTTGCCCGCGGCCAGGTCCAGAAGTCCTCTCGAGTCTCCGCCGGTCAGCCGCTCGATGGTGAGGATGTTGGCGAGCGTATCGTGCGGGTACCAGTCAAAGTCCCGCGGGGCTCTCTGCCTCGCGGCCTGGAGTTTCACCCTGATTTCATCGGAGGAGCGGCGCAGGTCTGTCACAGCGGAATCATCGCCAAATATAGCAGGCGGCTGAGCAGTTGGGCAAGCGCGCCGGAGATTCCTTCCGACTTCCAACCCCGCGGCCCAGCGCGTGCTCGCCGAGCGGCATAAGGCCAACTCGATCGCCTCGCTCCGAGTCGTCCGGTCTGGGGTGGGACAATTTCTGCTGCGCCGTAAGCCAAGCCCTGGTTTGGTTCAGAGACGGGGAGAAAACGGCCTCCGGTGAACGTTGCGGGGGCGCAGGATGGCACGGCAAGACGGACACGGCGGGCAAAGCAGAGACGCGGAAGTGGCGAAGACACGGCCAGTTGCGGGGTTGCGGGCGGAGAGAGGAGTTCACGAACGGGCGGGGCGGGGTGTAAAAAAGACTTGAACTTCCGGTGGGGGCAAGCCTGTTTCAGGGCGCAGAAACGCCCGCCGGGTGATGGAGAAATAGACGCTCATTCAGACGAAAAAAGCCGAATTCCTGCGAGAAAAAGCCGGATCATTTCCTCGCCGGCCCAATCACGAGTTGGAGCCCCGCGGCTTCCGCGAAGGCCCAGAAGTCCCGGTCCCGCGTCAGAAGCGGAATCCCGCGATCCATACAGCTCTGGGCAATCAGAGCATCGCCGAGACGAGCCTTGCGGCGCTTGGCCAGCACCTTCGACCGCAAAGCGCCCGCCCTTTGCCAATAGCCCGGTCTGAGCTCGACCAGCGGCACCGCAGCGAGGGTCTCGGCAACTTCCGTGGGAAGCTTCGGGTCGCTCAGCAGCTCGGCGAGCACCACCGATTCAATGCCAGCCTCGATTATGGTGCGGCGTGGCGAATGGCTGTGGCGCCGAATACGCCCAAACATTATTGGGCGCCGCAATTTCGCGCGCGCGGCCAGCTGTGGGCTCGGGGACGCAGAGAGACGTTCACGAACGATCAGGGAAAAGTTCGCAGAAAACGTTCGGTTCAGCAGTGCAGACCAAGGGTGCTTTACAGCTCAGAGACACAGGGGAACGCGTCGATTTTTCTGGATTACGAGAACGCCCCTCTTTGCAGCGCCCATTTGGCCAATTCCCAGATTGGCGCCGTGTTCGGCAGAAAACTCAGGACCGCGTCTTGCCCTCGGGATAACTCCGCGACTGCCAACAGAGGCGATATCTTGTCCAGCCCTCACCCTATAACCCGCTGGCGAGTCGGTTCCTACGAATCTTCCCTGTGCTACACTGAGCCTTTGTTATGTGCCTTGCGGGCACAGAGGTTAAGGGAAGGCACCGTCGATGACCTCCGATGCTCTGCCCGCCCGTTCCGAGGCGCTGCTTGACGTCGCCGAGTCGATCGCTTCCCACCAGTCCTTGCCCGCGCTGCTGCTTGCCCTGTCCTCTTCTCTAGCCAGGCTGGTGCCCTTGGCCGGTGTCGGGATCGTTTTGTATGACGCTAGCCGGCGCGTGAGCAAACTGTACCATTTGCAGTCGTCCGTCCCCCACGGAATCCCGTCCGAATATGAGTTCACAGCCGACCAATCGCCAACGGCAACGGTGCTGGAGACCGGACAGCCTCTCTACTTCCCTGATCTCGAAGCGGAAACCCGTTATCCAGTGCTGATGCGGATGCTGCGAGAGAGCGGCATCCAAAGCTACTGTGTGGCGCCGCTCTTCACTGAGCGCCGGCAGCTTGGCAGCCTGGCTTTCGGCTCGCTGGACAAGCACGCTTATCGCGGAGATCAGATCGAGTTCATGACGCAGGTAGCCCGTCAGGTCGCTCTCGCCGTCGAGAATACGCTCAACTACGAGGCCGCCCGAAAGTTTCAAGAGGAGTTGATCCGTGAACGCGACCGGCTGCGGCTGTTGCTTGAGGTGAACAACGCCATTGTGGCGCACCTCGAAACGGAATCCCTGTTCAAAGCCATCTCGGGGTCTCTCAGGCGGACCCTTAAGGTCGAACTGGCGAGTCTGATCCTCTGGGATCCAGAGAGCAATCAGCTCCGCCGGCAAGCCCTGGACCTGGAGGGCGCACACCATTTCGCAGAGCAGGACCCGCTGGTCCCGATGGAAGGCACGGCCCCGGGAGAGGCGTTTTTGCGGCGTAAGCCGGTCGTGATGAGCGGCTCCGAGTTGGAGAGCCCATCCTATCCCTTCCTGCGCCATCTCATTGCCCAAGGCTACCGGTCCGTCTGCGCGGTACCCTTGATCTCGGCCGACCGGGTGCTGGGAACTCTCAACGTCGCCAGCCGCCGCGGGCACATGGACCAGGACGAAGTCGCGTTGCTCGAACAGGTGGCCGGCCAGATTGCGATCGCACTCGACAACGCAGCCGCTTACCGCCGCATCGAAGAACTCAACGCGCGGTTGGCGGAGGAGAAGTTATACCTCCAGGACGAGATCCGCACCAACTATTTCTTTGAGGAGATCGTCGGCCGAAGTCCCGCAATTATGGCTGTGCTGCGTCAGGTGGATATCGTCGCTCCTTCGGACTCAACTGTCCTTATCTGTGGTGAGACGGGCACGGGAAAAGAACTGATCGCTCGGGCGATCCACAACCGGAGTTCCCGCCGCCAGAGCGCCTTCGTCAAGGTGAACTGCGCCGCGATCCCCACCGGCTTGTTGGAAAGTGAATTGTTCGGACACGAAAGGGGCGCTTTTACCGGAGCCATCGCGCAGCGCATCGGACGCTTCGAGCTGGCCCATCGCGGGACGATCTTCTTGGATGAAATCGGCGACGTCCCCTTGGAACTCCAACCGAAACTGCTGCGCGTGCTGCAAGAGCGGGAGTTCGAACGCCTGGGCAGCGCCAAGACGATCCGCGTCGATGTGCGCCTGGTCGCGGCCACCAACGCCGACCTGCTCCGCATGGTGGAAGACAAGAAGTTCCGGGCTGACCTCTACTACCGGTTGAACGTCTTTCCCATCGTGGTCCCGCCTTTGCGCGAACGGCCAGAGGACATTCCATTATTAGTCAGCTATTTCGCCCAGCAATACGCAGCACGGATGGGAAAGCGGATTACTACGATCCCTTCCGAGACCATGGCACAGCTAAGTCGCTATTCGTGGCCGGGCAATATTCGCGAGCTTCAGAACTTGGTTGAACGGGCCGTAATTCTGTCTTCCGGCTCGACCCTGGAGGTCCCGCTCGAAACCCTTAAGGCGGAACGCCAACCGTCTCCCGGCAGCTTGGAGGACGTCGAACGAAATCACATCCTCCAGGTGCTGAAGGAGACGAATTGGGTGCTTTCAGGGCCGAGTGGCGCGGCAGCCAGACTCGGCTTGAAGCGTGCGACCCTTCAATACCGGATGAAGAAACTCGGCATCACTCGCCCGCAGTAGCCGCCATCTGCCAGCCCGTTGGCAGATGCCAACCTTTCAGCACCGGCTCTCACCACGGGCCTCCCCTCGACCTCGGGATTCCGCAAATTTTTCAAGAATATACGGCGGTCCGCACCGAACTTCGTCCCGGAACCTGACGTGCCCTTCCGTCTGGCGGGAGAAACGGAAACCCGTGCTAAGAATAACCACGGTCGACCACGGAGCAACGCTCCACTGGAAAGTGGAGGGCAAGCTCGCTGGAGTTTGGGTCACGGAACTGGAGCAGGCATGGCGGGAACGCGCTGCTCGAGCCCCTCACCAGGCGCTGGTTGTGGATTTGACGGCTACCGAATCCGTAGACCTGGCTGGCAAGTATCTGCTTGCACTGATGCGCCACAAGGGCGTCCAACTCACCGCCGGTACCCCGTACATGAACGCTCTCATCGAGGAGATCGCAGCTATGGATGCAGCCGCCGAGAACCGCTCCGCAAACCGGCGGCCGCAAGGAGCAAAGTCATGAGAGGCCTTTCGTCACATATCGCGCGGACCCGGCGCAACGCAACGTATCTCGAGGCCCGTCGGCCCGCTGACGCCAATCACCCTTGCGCGGTCTGCGTTCGAAAGCGCACCCTGCCTGGACCGATCGAACCGCCCCCCTCCAATTGCGGCCACTTCCAAGGCTGCCGCAGCCAGCGCAGTCGACCGTCCATCCCGCACAACCTTCGCGGCCGTTGCACATGGATCCCGGCCGGCCGGGCGATGAAGGGAGCTCTTCTGCTTTGCTTGTTTGTGTTGTCCGTATGCGCGCCGATTTTTGCGCAGCCGGCGGGCGGCCCGCCCCAAAACCCGCCAGTGCCCGTCAACATGGCGGAAATCGTCACTCTGGTGCGGAACCGTAACCTGCTGGTCAAAGCCAGCCAGGAGGGCATCCGCACCGCGGAAGCCAGGGTCGCGCAGGCGGAAGCGTTGCGGCTGGGGAAAATCAGCGTCGACGGCTCGTACCTGCGCCTCAACGACCAAATCGCCATCTCCTCCCCGCCCGTTCACGTTCCCCTCTTTGGCGGGATGACCCTGGCAGTCCCGCCTGTTGTGATCGCTCCAACCGACCTGTTGCACGTACGCCTTGAGGCCGGTCTGCCAATTTTCACTGGCGGGAAGATCTCGAATGCGATCGGAATGGCTCGCGCCGGGGAACGAGCGTCTCGGTCGCTGAGCGGCGACACGGAAGCCGAAGCGATCCTCCAGGCGGAACACTTCTACCTCGCCGTCCTGCTCGGCCGGGAGGTCGTCCGTCTGAACGAGCGCGCGCTCGACGTCTACAAGCAACACTTGGCGGACGCGCGGACGGCGCACCGGCTGGGCGTCGCCGCCAATTACGACGTCATTCGTGCCGAGACCGCCGTGGCGGAGCAAGAGAAGAGACTGACGGAGGCGCGCAATCGGCTGGAGATCGCCCAGGCAGCCCTTCGAACGGCGCTGGATCTGCCGGAAGATGCCGCCGTAGAGATCAGCGGCGCGCTGTTCGAGCCGCCCGAACTTCCGCCGCTGCCGGAAGCTCAGGCCGCTGCACTCAAAGGCCACCCTGGGCTTGAGGCGCTGCGGCAGAAGGTCGAGGCCCTGGCGCGCGCCGAGAGGATGGAAAAGGCCGACTACCTGCCCCAGGTCGCGGCCGTGGCGGGCAAAGAGACCGTGACGACAAAGCTGGCGCAGACCGATCCAACCTGGTTTGCCGGCGTGCGCGCTTCGTGGAGTTTGTTTGAGGGAGGCGCAAGACGAGCCCGCGTGGCCGAGAAGGCGTCGGAGATCGCGCAAGCCCGCCTCGAACTGCGTCACGCCGAAGAGCAGGTCCGGCTCGCGGTTCGCAACTCGCTGCTGGACTACGAATCACAAAGAAGCGCTCTGGCTTCGGCGCGCAAGGCCACCGAACTCGCCCGCGAAAGCCTGCGCTTGGCCACAAAGCGCTTTAATGTCGGGACCGGCACCAGTCTCGAGGTGCTGGATGCGAACCTCGCGCTCACGGCGGCAGAAACAGGAGTTCAGAACTCGCTGTTCCAGATGATTGTGGCGTACCTTGAGTTTCACCGGCACGCCGGTGACATCTCCGAAGTTGCATTGAGGTTGGGGAAATGACCAGACAACGAAAACTGTTCATTGCCGCAGGCTCCGGCGCAGTTCTGGCGCTGGCGATCGCCCTGCTGGCATCGCGCGCCTTCAGCCGTCCGGCGCAGAAAGAAGAACTGATTGAGGGAACGCTCGAGTGCGACGAGGTCGATGTTTCCTCGAAGATCCCCGGACGGATCGCCGAGATCCTTGTTGAAGAAGGCAGCCCGGTGCGCGCCGGCGACCTTCTGGCGCGCATCGGATCGCAGGAAATCGATGCCCGAGTGGCCCAGGCTGCGGCCGCTCACGAGGCGGCCCTGGCAAAGTGGCAACAGGCCGTGCGGGCACTGGAACTTCAGCGGCTCACCGTCTCAGCCCAGACCCAGCAGGCGGAGGCCTCCTATCGGGCGGCCAAGGCGCGGTTGGAAATGGCTCTCAACGGCGCGCGGATTCAGGAGGTCCGTCAAGCCGAGAAGGCGTTCGAACAGGCTTCGGCGGCCTATGAGACGGCAGAGGCCACCTACCGGCGATTCAAAGGACTGTTCCAGGAAGGCGTGATTGCCGAGCAGGTGGAAAACGAGGTCCGGCTGCGGTACCTCTCGGCCAAGGCCCAGAAGGAGGCCGCCGAAGCGCGCCTGGAGATGGTCCGGGAAGGAACCCGGAAAGAGGAAGTCGAGCAGGCCCGCCAAGGTCTCGCGGCGGCCGAAGCCGCGCTCCAACTGGCGCGGGACGGGGCCTTGCAGATATCGATCCGCGAGCAGGAGGCTGCCGCCGCGCTGCACCAGGTGGAAGCGCTCAAAGCGCAGCTGGAAGAAGCGCGTTCCTACCAACAGGAGACTCGGATCGTAGCTCCGTTGGATGGTTACGTGTCGCAGCGGATCATGGACGCCGGCGAAATGGTGGCCGCGGGCGCCCCGATACTGACCCTGGCCAGCAAGACGGGTTTCAAGGTAAAAATCTACGCCGATGAAACCAAGTTCGGAAGCCTTCAGTTGGACCGTCCGGTGAAGGTCGTGCTGCCGGCGCTGGCCGGCGCCGAGGTGAACGGCCGGATCATCCGCATTTCGCAGTCGGCCGATTTCGCCACCCGGAAGGCTACCAACGAACAAAACTCCTTCGACGTGCGGGCGCTCCAGATTGTCGTCTTCATTACCGACAACGATCCCCGGCTGCGAACCGGCATGACGGCGCGCGTCAAGCTCGTGTCCATGGGGAAGTGACATGAAAGCGTTTCGGCAAATCGTCCTGCGCGAATGGCGCTCGCTCAGCAAGGAGGCAGGGGTGGCGATGCTCCTGTTGGCCGGACCGCTCGTGTTCGCCCTAGTGGTCGGGGCAGTGTACTCACCAAAGAGAGTTACCGGCTTGCCGGTTACGATCGTCGATCAGGATTCGAGCGCGCTTTCGCGCGACCTGATCCGGTCGTTGTTGGCCACCGAACCCTTCGTTCTCGGCTACTACGCGGAGTCTCCCGAGCAGTTCCGGTACTTATCCGCCGAGGGGCGTTCCCACATCTGCTTCGTGTTTCCTCGCCACTTCGAGCGCGACATCAAGGCCGGCAGAGGCGCAAAGGTCGCCGTGCTGGTGGACGCTAGCAACCTGCTTGCCGCCAACATCGCTGTGACGGCGGCGGGCACGGTTCTGGCGTCTTACTCCATTGGCGCGCAGATCCAGAGTCTGGAGCGGCGGGGAATGGCGCCGTCGATTGCCGGCCGCGCCGCCGTGCCGGTCATTCAGGAGACCCGCACTCTGTTCAATCCCGCATTCAATTCCAACTACGCCAATTTCATGGTGCTGGGGCTGGTTGCGGTGTCCGTCCAGCTGGTTTCCCTGCTGGGGCCCATCCAGGCCGGCGCACGTGAGTTCGGCGGCGGCTCAGCCGAGTTGCAAGGGCTGTCCCGGAACCTCTTCGTCATCGCCGCAGCGAAATCCGCCGCCTATGTCGCGATCCTGTGGCCTGTGTGCTGGCTGACCATGCATGTGCCGCAATGGTGGCTTGGCTTGCCGGTGAAGGGCAGTGAGTGGCTGCTGGCTGCCCTGACCCTATGGTTTGTGACCAACATGGTCATGCTCAGCATCGCGATTTCGGCGCTCTCCAAGGACGCTCTGTTGGCCTCGGAAGTCTGCGCTGTGATCACCATGCCAAATTTTCTGATCTCGGGCTTCACTTGGCCCGTTTTCGCCATGCCTGGGAGATTGGCCGCTGCTGCATACCTGCTGCCAATGAACCCATTCGTGTTCGCTGTTCGCAAGATTGCCCAGATGGGCGCGGGGGTGGGCGACCTCACGCCGGAGCTGTTGCTGCTTGTAGGATGGTCGGCCCTGGCCGGGACGCTGGCTCTCGCGGGCGCGTACGTGTTGCGGCGGGATGGCGAGCCAGGAAAGGCGCACGCATGAGCATTTGGAAGAGGCTTTTCCGCCGAGAACTGAAGCGCTTGCTGACAGACCGGCGCATCGTGGTGATCATGCTCGCCGGTCCGTTCTTCTATGCATTCTTGTTCGGCGGAGTCTACTGGCAGGGAAGAGTCCGTGAGATCCCGATCGTCATCGTGGATCAGGACCATTCGGAAATGTCGCGCGATCTCTCGCGCGCCCTGCTGGCCAGCGAGAACCTTTCGCTGGCCTTCTTCGGAACTTCCACCGCTGACTTCTTCGAGGCCACAAAACGGGGCCGTGCATACGCTTGTGTCGTCATTCCAAAAGACTTCCAACGTGACATACTGCGCGGCCGGCAAGGCCGAGTGGCGGTGCTTCTCGACGGCAGCAACATCCTGATCGGCAATGTGCTGACGCGCTCGATCAGCGCGGTGATCGCCGCCTACCGGACGGAGGCGCGGGCCCCGCGGCTCATGGCAGGGGGCGTTTCGCGCGCACGGGCAGCAGCCTCCGCAGCGCCTATCCAAGCGGTTGTGCGCCCGCTGTTCAACCCCGCAAGTCACTACGGTTACTTCATACTTGCCGGATTGATCATTGTGGCGCTGCAACAGGTGGTTCGCATCGGTGCGGCGATCTCGCTCAGCCTCGATGCCGGCTCCGCCGCCCGCGCCGAGCTTGCTCGGATAGGAGGCCATCCGATGACTCTGCTGACGGCCAAAGTCGCAGCGGCTGCCGCCTTAATGCTCCCGGCCGCGTTCGTAGCCATCCGCCTGCCCTTTGATCTGTTCGGAAGCCCGTTCCGCGGCAACTGGCTGCTGGCGTTTGCGATCCTGACCGTGTTCGTGATCGTGCAGATTCTGGTTGGGTACGGTGTCTCTGGAATCTGCCGTTCCGCCCTGTTGTCTTTGCATGCGCTGCTGTTGTTTTCCGTTCCGGCCTTCATTCTCTCGGGCTTCACGTGGCCGTCCTATGCGATGCCAGGCTGGCTCAAAACCTTGAGCTGGCTCATCCCTCTGACGCACGTCACGGACGCCTTTCGGAAAATCGCCTTGATGGGCGCCGGCGCGCAGTCCCTCTGGCCGCAGCTGGCAGTGCTAATCGCTTGGCTCCCGCTCTCCGTGTTTTGGGGATATTGGGGCCTGAAGCGTCAAACGGCGCTGCACCATGCAAGTTAGCAACTCCCTTTTCCCCTGTGCCAGGCGGTAGCGATCGACTGGGCAGGTGGACAGGCGGCAACGTGCAGCCGGCTTCGGCTCGCCGTTGCCGTGATTGCCGTTCGCCACGTTCCCTCCCTGGCCGGTGTCCCAAGGCGAAGAAGGCGATGCCGTCCCAGGGCGTGCCCGTGGCCTCGGTCACCGCGCGGCTCAGCGACTTGTAGATCCTGCCGTTGCACTACAACCCGCCACCCGGCCGAACGTGGACGATGATGTCCCTGCCCTGGTAGCGTCGGATGAGCGGCGTGCCGGGCAACGGCAGGCGGGGATCGAGCGACGGTTTCACACGCACTTCCGCTGTGCTGCCGTTCTCGGCAGGCTCGCGCAGGAAGTTCTTGGTCGCACGAATGCGAAGATCGGCGTCGTTGGCAATCTCCAGCGCGCGGCGGCGGGCGCGCTGCGAAAGGCCGCCCCAGGCGTTGGCCTGGATGCGCCAGGCGATGCGGCGGAACAGGAACTGCTTGTGATTCGAGCGCGTCTCCTCGCCGAACACCTCGCGGTGCTTCTCCTTGAGCTGCGCCGTGGTCATCTGGCGCAGGTTCCCGATCTCCTCATGGATGCGCGTAGTCTCATCCTGCATGGCGTTAACCACCCGTCCCATGAGGGCTCTCTGTCTCGGGGAAGTCAACTCCGGGTTGGCCCAGAAGCAGGCGCAGATAGGCCTCGGCCAGGAGGGCGGCGATCTCCCGGATCGCGTCTTCAAGGGCTGGATCGCGGCGCGGCATGAGCGGTCTCCAAGTGGACCACCCACAGCCATCTCCGCCGCGCGGTCAACGCGCTGTCTGGCAGGTCTCGTTAACTATATACGCCGGGAGGGTGGAACTTGTCCGGTTTGGGGTGGGTCGATCGTGCGCCGCTGTTAACCAACTCAGAGAATCCGGGCAGAGACCGTGAGAAACGGCCTTTGAGGATGTGGAAGAGGCGCACGTTTGGCGGGCCAAGAGGAACTGTGGAGAAAACAGAGAACGGCAGAAGGCGGGGGGCGTCCCGAACGTAGTTGAAGGTTGGTGGCAGACGGCGGCCGGCTTCGATTAGAATCCGGTTGACGAAAACCCTGAATCCGAAAGGAGCCAACCGCCTTGAGTAAAAGGTATCAGATCGT
>Ga0308411_10000692_pt1 | contig 22661 bp, 22 predicted proteins | sample HotsprottomLayer_2_FD_203530 | JGI IMG/M metagenome (GOLD analysis project Ga0308411, IMG submission 203530) | Hot spring phototrophic mat microbial communities from Octopus Spring, Yellowstone National Park, Wyoming, United States -... | ecosystem: Environmental > Aquatic > Thermal springs >...
GTCATCTCGTTCATTCGAGATTGACTCGGCAAGAGAAAAGGAGCGGTGATGAAGAACGACAACATGATGCGGATCGGAGCTTTCGTGCTCTGCGCGGCTGCGCTGCTCGGCGCGGCGACGGCGGATGCGCAGCCCACGAAGGAATCTCTCAAGTGTGCCTCCGCCAAGCTCAAGGCGTACGGCAAGGACGTCGTGGCGAAGCTCAAGTGCTACGAGAAGGCGGTGCTCAAAGGGGTGGCGCTGGATCCTGCGTGCATCACGAAGGCGGAGACGAAGACGACGGATGCCTTCAACAAGGCGGAGCTCAAAGGAGGCTGCGCCACGGAGGGGGCTCCTGCGACGGATCTCAGCGCTGCGCTCCAGCGAAACAACGACTACCTCGATGCGATCAGCGCGGCGCTGGCGCCGAATCCAGGGCCGAACAAGTGCCAGGCGACGAAGCTGAAGGAAGTTGGCAAGCTCGCCAATAAGCTGTTCGGCTGCGAGTCGAAGGCGGCCGCGAAGAACGGCAAGGTCGATCAGGCGAAGTGCGTGGACAAGAACGTGCAGAAGACGATTGCGGCCTTCGCCAAGGCCGAGTTGAAGCCACCGTGTGACACGACCGGGGACGGCGTGACCTCGGCTTTGGGGGTGAAGGGGATCGTCGAGCAGCAGGTGCGGTTGACGCCGCGCTTCAACGGTTGCGGAAACTACCTCGTGCTCGATCCGGAGACCTGCGACGATGGGAATAACGACGATGTCGACGCGTGTCCGGCCGACTGCAACGTCGCCTTCTGCGGGCTCCCTTTCGGGACAACCTATACCGTGACGGTTGCGATCAGCAATCCGAACGTCTCGGCGGTGTCGCTCGTCGTCGACTATGACGAGGGGAAGGTGGATCTGGAAGGGACCAGCGGCGACCTGCCCACGGCGACTCCGCTGGTCGGTGCGGGATTCGCCGGCAACGACTACGACCACCTGGTGCGGTGGGTCGCGTTCGATGCAGTCAACTTCGGCTCGACGGATATCGTGAGCTTCGATTTCCAGGCGTGCGCTGGGGCTCCTGCGCCGGTTCCAGGCGATTTCCCGTGTACGGTCCTCGAGGCGACCAACCAGCTCGGCAAGAAGGTGGCCGGGGTGACGTGCTCGGTCACGATCTCCTGACACCGATTCTCTGAGACAGCCAGAACAGATCGACTGGCCACAGGATCGGGCGGCGTCGGATCGGCGCCGCCCGACCGCACTTTGAGGACGGAGCGTGAATCGCAACTGCATCGGGACGCAGGCACGACGGGTGCCAGTGAAGACGCTGGTGGTGCTCGTGGGGGGGCTGCTGCTGCACGCCACGGAGGCGTGGAGCCGGACGCCTGGTCGCGATGCGGGACAGCGCTGCCGGCGGACGATTGCCCGGTCGGTGCGACAGTTGACGAACGCGGGTCTGGCAAGCATCGCGGCATGCTGGCAGCGGGCCGGTCAAGGGCGGCAGACGCGGGAGAATTGCAACCAGATCCCGAACACGCCCGGGGCGACCCGCTACGGTCGGACGGAAGCGCTCGCGAAGTTCCGCATGCTGCGAGAGGGGGTGTGTCCTCCCGGGAGCCCGGCTTTGGCGAACTACCCGGGGGAGACCGTGAGGGTGGCGGTCGATGTGTTGCTGCCTGCGGTGAAGCGGAGTCTGGAGGACGGAGCCGGGGAGTCGCTCGGGGCAATGGGTCCGAACCGGGCGGGAGGAGGCAACGGACGGCAGGTCACGAAGTGCCGTCGCGCGATTGCCAGAGCGCGCCAGCAGCTCGTGCGACGCATGTTGCGAAGCATGGTCGAGTGCCAGCTCCGCCTGGACCAGGACTCGGGGGTGATGTTGCCGCTGGCGCCGGCATGTGTGGCGACGGCGGATGCCAGCATGCGGCAGGTCGCGGTGGCGGTGGGCCCGGCATGCGCCGGGCTGTCGGCCGCGCAGGTCGGCGGGTGTCGCGTGCTCCCCGACTGCGTGGTGCAGGGAGCCGAAGCGTTGGCTGCGCGCCTCGCGCGCTTCGCGTTCCCGGACAAGGCGGAATGCGGCAACGGTGTCGTCGAGCTCGGGGAGGAGTGCGACGACGGCAACGACGACTTCGGGGATGGCTGCGAGCCGAATTGCCGCGAAACGGGTGCTGGACAGCGCGGGTTCTGTGGGGACCGGATCGTCGAGCCGCCCTTCGAGGAGTGCGACCTCGGGAACAACGGGAATAGCGACGAGGGTAACTGCACGACTGCGTGCAAGCTTGCGACCTGTGGGGATGGGCTGGTCGACAAGATGGAGCCCGGCGTGGAGGAGTGCGACGACGGCAACGCGGTCGCCGGCGATGGATGCACGGAGTGCACGAAGGACGGTGTCGTGTGCCTCCCCGAGGGGATCGTGGCCAACGTGGCCCTCGACTACAACCTGCGCGTCACGGGTCCCTTGCTGGGTATGTTCGTCGACCTCGGCTATCCCCCCGGCCTGAGCATTCCCGGCTCCGGCACGGCCGCGAGCGTGCGGGACCGGGTCACGGCCCTGGTGTCGGAGGGAGTACGCTTCATCCCGAGCGACCAGGATGCCAACGGCGATGCCATCGATGACCGGGTGCGCATGCTTTTAAGCGCGAATTCGGTCGATCGACCAGTGGCCCCGGGGCCGGTTGCGCGTATCCGCTTCGACTGCGAGCCGGGACGCGAGTTCCGCCCCAGTGACCTGCAGTGCGCGCTCGACAGTGTCTCGGACAGCGCCGGCGGCGTGCTCGACCCCGAGCGGCTCCAGGCGGAGGGGGTCCGCTGCCTCGTCGAGTCCCTCGAGGGCGGAGCGCCCGTGACGACGACCACGACGACGACCACCACCACGACGCGTCGCCCGACGACGAGCACCAGCTTGACGACCACGACGACGACCACGACGACCGCGATCCCGGTCACCTGCGGAAACGGCGTGGTCGATCCGCGCGAGGAGTGCGACGACGGCAACGCGAACAACGAGGACGATTGTCTGGAGAGCTGCCGATTCAACCGCTGTGGCGACGGCTTCGTCGATCGACAGGGCCCGCTGATCGAGGAGTGCGACGACGGGAACCGTGACGATCGCGATGGGTGTACCAACGCCTGCACCCTCTGCGGAAACCTGACGGTGACCGACCCGGAGACCTGCGACGACGGCAACCTGGTCGACGAGGACTTCTGTCCGGCCACCTGCCGCATCGAGTTCTGCCAGGCGGGCACGGTCGAGGTGCCCGTGACGGTCAAGCTGTCGACGCCGGATGTGTCGGCGGTGTCCATCTTCCTCGAGTACCCGGAGGGGAAGATCGACCTCCCCGGCATCGGTGGCGACATTCCGAGCGGAGTCATTACCGGCGGGGGCTCGATGGTGATCCAGGGGAACGACTTCGAGCACGCCGTCCGCGTCGTCGCCTTCGACGCGTTCAACTTTGGCACGCCCGACCTGGCGACGATTCGCTTCACGCGATGTGCGGGAGCGCCATACCCGAGCGTGGAGGACTTCCGCTGCCGCATCGAAGGCGAGGCGACCGATGAAAATCAGCAGCCTGTCCGCGACGTGGAGTGCTTCGTGACGCTCCCGCCACCGGAGAACCTCTGCGGCGACGGCGTGGTCGATCCGGGAGAGGAATGCGACGACGGGAACACCGTCGATGCAGATGGCTGTCTGACGAGCTGTCGGCGCAACGTGTGTGGCGACGGCTTCGTGAACCCGGAGGCGGAGCAGTGCGACGACGGAAACCGCGATGCCGGCGACGGCTGTACGAACGCGTGCACGATCTGCGGTGATCGGACCGTAACCGAGCCAGAGACCTGCGACGACGGGAACCTCGAGGAGACGGATTTCTGTCCCCCGGATTGCCAGGTCGATTTCTGCCAGGAAGTCGTCGAGGACATCGTGGTGACGGTGACGTTGTCGTCGCCCGAGGTGGCTGCGCTGACGCTGTTCGTCGACTATCCCGAAGCGCTCGTATGGCTGCCCGGCATCGGGGGAGACATCCCGCAGGGCGTGATCGAAGGTCCCGGCTCGGCCGTGACGCAGGGGAACGATTTTGATCACGCGCTCCGGGTGGTGATCTTCGATGTGTTCAATTTCGCTACGACCGATACGGTCCGGCTCCGCTTCGGGAAGTGTGCCGGCATGGGTCTGCCCGCAGCGGGGGATTTCAGGTGCCGCATCGAAGGCGACGCGACGGACGAAACCGGGGCGGTCGTCCCTGGAGTGACGTGCTCCGTCCGTGTTGAGTGAGCAGAGCAAAAGCGGGAACGAGGAGAACAGGATGACACGACTGGGATTCGTAGGGATCGCCGCGGCAGCTGTGCTGACCGCCGCCAGAGCGCATGCACAGGTCGACGAGGTGTGCTTCCTCGCTAAGACGAGCTCGCGGTACAGCAACGGGTCCCGCGTGGACGGCGTCGTGGGGACGAACGATCCTGGTGGGGTGCTCCTGTTCGGCAGGCGTGTCGTGCTCGAGGAGGGAAGCGTCGCGATCGCGGACACGGTGCGCGTAGGGAAGGGGTCGCAGATCCCGGTCGTTGCGGGGAACACCGTGCAGGCGCAGAAGGCCACGATTCAGCAGCAAATCACGGTCCAGCTGCCGATCGTGGAGAGGTTCTGTCCTGCATCGCCCGTGCAATGCGGCGGCGAAAAGGTTACGGTCGGAAAAGGGGCCTCGCGCGATCTCCCGCCGGGAGTCTATGGCGACGTGATCCTGCAGAATGGGGGGAGGCTCCAGCTGAGCCCGGGGACGTATGTGTTCTGCTCGCTCCGCGGAGGCCGCCAGACCAAGGTGGTCACGCCGGCCGGCGTCACGCTGAACGTGCAGGGTGACCTGAAGCTCGGGAACGGTAGCGAGTTCGGTGGCGGCCAGGGAGACGAGCTGCCGCAGGTGAACGTGCTGGGAGGCCAGGCGACTCTCGGGGCACTGGGCCGCACGGCTGCCCGGTTGGCCGCCCCGGCGGCGCAGCTGCGGCTCGGTCGAGGGCTCTCCTGGAGAGGGGCGTACTGCGCGAGCACGGTAACGGGAGCACGGAGTCTGGTGCTCGGCTGCGATCTGGTTGCGGCGGCGACGACGACCACGACGACGACCACGACGGTGGCTCCGACCACGACGACCACCGCGGCGCCGACGACGACCACCACGACGACCACGACGGTGGCCCCGACCACGACGACGACCGTGGCGGCGACGACGACCACGACGACGACCACGACGGTGGCTCCGACCACGACGACCACCGCGGCGCCGACGACGACCACCACGACGACCACGACGGTGGCCCCGACCACGACGACGACCGTGGCGCCGACAACGACCACGACGACGACCACGACGGTGGCTCCGACCACGACGACGACCGCGGCGCCGACGACGACCACCACGACGACCACGACGGTGGCCCCGACCACGACGACGACCGCGGCGCCGACGACGACCACCACGACGACCACGACGGTGGCCCCGACCACGACGACCACCCTGCCAGCACAGGTCACATGCGGCCCGAGCGGCCAGTTGGACGTGACGGGCCGGCTGATCTACGAGCCGCGCATCCTCGGGGGCATCTTCGGGATGTATTTCGACATCAGTTATCCGTCGACCGTCAGCATCCCCGGCACGGGTACGGAGTCGTCTGTGCGGGCGCGGCTGACCAACCTCATCGGGACCACCGATTACCGGCTATCGATTGTCGATCGCGACACGGACGGCAACCTGGTGGACGATCAGGCCCGGACGCTCGTGTCGGCGACCAGACAGAAGGAGATTCCCAGCAAAGAAATCCACCGTCTCCGCTTCGACTGTCCGGCTGGAACGGTCGTGCAAGCGACCGACTTCCCCTGCGCGATCGTGCAGCCGAGCGATAGCGCCGGGCAGTTGTTCCCTCCCGCTCAGGCAGCGCAGATCTCGTGTGCCGTCGACCTGGCGGTGGTGCCGTGAGAGTCGCCGTGACTGCTGTCGCGATCCTGACGTGGGGAGGAGTACTTGCCGGCCCTGCGTCTGGATCTCCCGAGGGGAGCCGATGCGCGGGAGGGGCTGTCGAGGTGACACTCGCCTTGAGCTACGAGCATCGTATCGTGGGAGACGTTGCTGGCCTGTTCATGGTTCTCGACTACCCGGCGGGTAGCAGCGTTCCAGGCACGGGCACCGATGCACGAGTGAAAGAGCGCATCGCGACCGTCGCAGAGGGAAAGGTCCGCGTGCTGGGAGACGACCAGGATACCGACGCCGACGGTCAGGAGGACCGTCTGCGATTGCTGGTAGCCCTCACGGAGGGGACGACCCTGCCGACCGGACCGATCGCGCGGGTCCGGTTCGATTGCGTCGATGAGGCACGCCTTGCGGCTGACCAGTTTCGCTGCACTGTCGACCAGGTCAGTGATGGCGCCGGGCAACTCATCGCCGCGGAAGAGGCACGCAAAGTCACCTGCATGGCGAGTATTGGCCAGGCTGGCAAATAGCAGCCTGGCCATGGCGAAGGAGGGAGGTCACTCTGATCGATTGACGGAAGGGGCCATGGAATTGTACTGACTGGTCAGGCAATTTATGGACCCAACGCGAACGGTGGCGACCTCGAGACCAGCGAGGGCCGTGCGTCCATCGCGTGGGCAAGGGCGGTCCCGTCAGGCGCGCGGGGTCCGGACCGAAGAGGCCATTCTCCAGGCCACCGTCAGGCTCCTCGCCGCACGGGGCATCCAGGGGACATCGCTCGACGCCCTGGCCGAGGAGGTCGGCGTCGCGAAGAGTTCCATCCTCTGGCACTTCGGCTCGAAGGAGGAGCTCCTCCTCCGCGTGGCCGAGCGCGTGTTCGACGAGGTGGCGGAGGGTCCCGCCGCCCGGATTCTCGCGCTCCCCACCCTTCCCGAGCGAGCGGAAGCGACCTGGCGGTTCTTCAGCGATGCACTGCGCCGGCGGCCAGAGCTGCGGCGCCTGATCCCGTACCTCGCCTTCGAGAGCCTCGAGGGCCACCCCGAGCTTCGCGAGCGGCTGCAGCGCCTGTATCGTCGCATTCGTGAGCTCTACGCCGTCGGATTGCGGCAGGTTGTCCGCGATCCAGCGCAGTGTGCGCGCCTCGCCACGATCTCGCTCGCGGTGCAGGACGGGATTCTCGTGCAATGGCTTTTGGAGCCCGAGGCCATCGATCTCGATGCCCTTGCGGACGAGCTCGGGAGGCTTGCTGGCATCGGCCGTGGGCGGCGGGACCAGGACGGGCGGGACACTGGGGATCCGTGAGCTGAAGGAGGCGGACGCATGCAGTTCGGCATCTTTTACGAGCACCAGATTCCGCGGCCCTGGAGCGCGGACGACGAGCACCGGCTATTCAAGGAGGCGCTCGAGCAGGTCGAGCTGGCCGATCGTCTCGGCATCGACTTCGCCTGGGAGGTCGAGCACCACTTTCTCGAGGAATACTCGCACTCGTCCGCCCCCGAAGTATTTCTTGCCGCGTGCAGCCAGCGGACGAAGCGCATCCGCCTCGGTCACGGGATCACGCTGATGCCCCCCGCCTACAATCATCCGGCCCGGGTCGCCGAGCGGATCGCCACCCTCGACCTCGTCAGCGACGGACGGGTCGAGTGGGGCACGGGCGAATCCAGCTCGCGACTCGAGCTCGAAGGCTTCGGTGTCGGCTACATGCAGAAGCGCGAGGCGTGGGAAGAGGCCGTGCGCGAGACATGCCGGATGCTGGCGATGGAGCCGTACCCAGGGTACGCGGGCAAGTACTTTGCGATGCCGTGCCGGAACGTGGTCCCGAAGCCACTCCAGCGACCGCATCCGCCCTTGTGGGTCGCGTGCTCGAATCGGGACACGATCAAGCTGGCGGCACGCCTCGGGATGGGAGCCTTGACCTTCGCGTTCGTCGATCCGGCAGAAGCCCGCTACTGGGTCGACGAGTACTACGAGACCTTCAAGCGGGAGTGCACGCCCATCGGCCGCTCCGTCAATCCGAACATCGCCATGGTGACGGGCTTCATGTGTCACCGCGACAGCGAGACGGCCGTCCGTCAGGGCCTCGAGGGCTTCAAGTTTTTTGGCTACGCGCTCGCCCATTACTACCTGACGGGGACGCACCAGCCCGGGCGCACGAATATCTGGCAGGCCTTTCGGAATGCTCCACCGTTCCCCATGATGCCGACAGGCGGGATCGGCAACCCCGACGAGGTCCGAGCGAATCTCGAAACCTTCGAGCAGGTCGGTGTCGACCAGGTGATTTTCATTCAACAGGGGGGAAGAAACCGCCACGAGGATATCTGCGCGGCGCTCGAGCTCTTCGCGGCCGAGGTCCAGCCCGGGTTCAAGGAGCGGCACGAGGCACGCGCCCGGCAGAAGGCCGAGGCCCTGGCCCCGTTCGTCGAGCGTGCCCTGGCGCGGATCCCGCCGCTCGAGCAGCCAGAAGCGATCGACCCTATCGAATCCTATCCCGTGCTCATGAACCGGCTCGGGATCGACATCACCCAGCTCCCTCAGGGACGGGAGATGGGGCCGGCGATTCAGCAGATTCGCCAGGCGCTCGCGGGCGAGGCGCCCTCGCACTGAGCGCGGCTGCGATGCGGCGGCGCCTGCACTTCGGGATCGGACTGCCCGGGGTCCAGCAGATCCCGAGTCGTGTTCGCCCTTGGGAGCGGGCCATCGACGGCCCACAACTTCTCGAGGCAGCGCGGGCGGCAGAAGCGGCCGGCTTCGAGTGGGTCGCGTGCAGCGACCACCCGGCGATCCCTCGCTCGCGGGTGCCTGCCATGGGTGCGGTGTGGTTCGATGCCGGAAGCACGCTTGCCTTCGTGGCGGGGGCGACCCGGCTCATCCGCCTCCTGTCGCACGTGCTCGTCGTGCCCTACCGGCACCCGCTCGTGGTGGCCAAGCAATTCGGCACGCTCGACCGCCTCTCCGGCGGCCGCCTGATCCTCGGGGTCGGCGCGGGGCATCTGAAGCCCGAGTTCGTCTCGTTGGGGGCGGAGTACGCACGGCGGGGGGCGCGGACCGACGAGTTCCTCCGAGCACTGGCCGTGGCCTGGGAGGAGGAGGTGGCGACCTTTGCTGGCGAGACGGTGGCTTTTCGCGATGTCCAGGTCGCCCCGCGCCCCGTGCAACGACCGCGACCGCCCTTCTGGGTTGGCGGCAACTCACGCGCCGCGCTCCGGCGGGCGGCGCTGCTGGGCGAAGGCTTCATCCCCTGGCAGCTTACGCCGGAGGCGCTGGCAAGCCTCGTGGCTACGGCGCGGGACTATCGGCAGGCGGCCGGGCGGACCGGCGACTTCGAGGTGATCGCCCCGCTCGCCGTCGCGGAAGATGCCGCGAGCGATGCTGTCCTGGGGGAGGTAGAGCGCTGGGTGGATGCCGGAGCCTCGGGCTTCCAGGTCGGGTTCGAGGCCTCGAGTTTCGCTCAGTATCTCGATCGCCTGGCCTGGTTCGGGCGAGTCGTGGCGGCACAGCTCGGCTGAGGCAGAACCGTTACGGCCAGGCGCGGAGATCGCTGCGGAGCAGACCGAAGCGCAGCTCGTCGACCCACTGGCCCTCGACATAGATCTGCTCGCGCAGGCGGCCTTCGAGCTCGAAGCCGAGCTGCCGCGCGAGGTGCATGCCGCGATCGTTGGTGGCGAAACAGGCGAACGTGACCTTGCGGAGATCGAGGCTGTCGAAGGCGTGGTGGCAGAGGAGGCGCACGGCTTCGCTGCCGAAGCCCCGCCCCCACTGGTCGCGGCGCCCGATCACAATCGCGAGGCGGGCCACGCGATCGATCGGGTCGATGGCATACAACCCACAATTGCCAACGTAGATGTCGTCGCCACGCAGGACAATTGCAAAAGCCTGGTCGCGCCACGGATCGTGGCGGCGCAGCAGCTCGCGGACGGATGCCTCGGTCTGGGGTACGCTACGCAGCCGGAGCGTGCGGCGCACCTCGGGGTCGTTCAACCAGGAGTGGCACACGGCGGCATCGGCTTCTTCGAGAGGCCTCAGGTACAGCCGCTCCCCGATGAGGAAGGGGTTTCGCACCCTGACCGCATTGCAGCATGCGGTGTCCGGAATGAGGAGTCGCAGCGATGGCGGCTGAAGCGGATCTGGCGCTGGCCGCGACGCTCCACGATCCGTCAGGTGCGCTTCTCGGGCTCCTCGAGCGCGCCCTACCGATGCTGCGCCGCGCGTATCGTGTGCTGGCCGTGGCGACGAGCCCCCCTACGGCAGAGCGCATGGTGCGTGCGCTCCAGAAGGCGGGGATTCACGCGGGTACGCCACGGGCAAACCGCCGCGGACCCCTCTACCGTCGTGCGCTCCGCGCGGCGCTGAGCGAGGGGACCGCGCGCGTCCACTACCTCGATTTCGACCGGGCCCTGCACTGCGCCGCGGTGGCGCCCGGCGAGCTCGGGACCGTGACGCAGCTCGGCAGTGCGCACGCTCCGCTCTGGATCGGACGGACGCGTCGGGCGCACGCCACCCATCACCGTCCGCTCGTCGCGACCGAGGAGGTGGTGAACAGCTTGTTCGCCCGGCGCCTCGGTCTTCGCGAGCGGGCCGATTTCCTCGTGCCCTCCTTCGTCGTGGACCGCGAGACGGCGGCCGCGCTTCTCGGCCAGGTACGGGCGGAGGGCGGGGCGATCTACGGCGAGCTGGTCGCGTGGTTCGCCATTCTGTGCCCTCGGGCGGCGTATCTGGAATGCCGGGGGCTCGAGTGGGAGACGCCCGATCGCTTCCCCGAGGTCGTCGATCGGCTCGGCCTCGCCGAATGGCGACGGCAGCAGGACACGCCTCGGGAGTGGGCCCAGCGCATCGCGCTGGCGGTCCAGATCCTCCGTGGGTTCGATCGTGTCATGGCGCGCCATCCCGCGGCGGCGATGCGTCTTCGTCCACTCCCGCTGCCCCGGCCACGCTGAGCCGGGCCAGGGAACGGGGGCTTGCGGAGTGGCACGATGCCTGCGAATCCCGGAATGCCATGCGCATCCGAACCGTCCTGTGTCCCGTGGACTTCTCCGACCTCTCGGGACAGGAGATCGACATCGCCGTCCAGGTGGGCCGTGCCTTCGGGGCGCGACTCGTGCTGCACCACAACCGCGCAGCGATCGCTCCGGCAATGGCACGCAAGTGGGACTGGGAGTCGACGCACGTGACGGAGGGATACTCCGAGGCCGAGGCAGAGCGGCGTATGAAGCAGCTGCTTGCGACCGTGCCCTCCGACGTCCCGGTCGAGGGCACGGTGAGCACAGGGCCGGTCGGCATGGTCGTGCTCTCGCTCGCCGAACGCCTCCCCGCCGACCTCATCGTGCTCGGCAGCCATGGCTGGAGCACGCCCGACCATGTGTCCGTGGCGGAACGGGTGGTCGCACAGGCTCCCTGCCCTGTCCTGACCTTCAACGACGGCAGCGACGCCGCTGCGCGGTTCCGCCTCCAGGGCGACGAACCAGCCGACGTCGTGGTGCCGACGGATTTCTCGACGACCGGGCAGCATGCCATCGACTATGCGTGCGGCCTCGCGCGGGACCTGTCGCTTCGGCTCGTGCTCCTGCACGTGCTCGCCGCAACCCACGGACAGACGGTCGAAGCGGTCGCGGCTGCCGAAGCCCGGCTGACAGCATCGGTTCCCGAAGATCTGCGCCATCGCGTGACGGTCCGCGTCCGGCGAGGAACGCCGGTCGCGGAGATTCTCGCGCAGCTCGACGAGACGCGCCCGGCCTTTGCGGTCCTCGGCGAGCACGCACGCGACGTCTTCCGGCACTTGTTCACGCGCGACACGACGCGTGCGGTTGTGCACCGGGCGCGCTGTCCCGTCTGGGTGGTGCCGGCCAGGACGCCCGTGACCTGAGCCGCGGCGGAGCGGGGCCGCGTCAGCTGGGGACGGAGGCCCCGGCCCGCAGGGGCCCCCGGCGGCGGCGCGACCGCGACCTGCGGCTGGGGGTCGGTGCCTCGGGGCTCCCCTGGCGGCCGGGACCGCCGGGATGCCGTGGGGCACGGCGAGGCGGAGGCGTGACCTCGGTCGCGAGGAGGCGGTCGTCGGGAAGCTCGTGGGGGATCTTGAAGCCGATGTAGCGTTCGATGTCCTCGAGGGTGTGCACGTAGTCCTCGCAGGCCAGGCTGATGGCGGTGCCGGACGCTCCCGCTCGGGCCGTCCGGCCCGTGCGGTGCACGTAGTCCTCGGGATCGAAGGGCAGGTCGTAGTTGATGACATGCGCGACGCCGTCGATGTGCAGACCGCGCGAGGCCACGTCGGTCGCGATGAGGATGGGGAGGCGACCGCTCTTGAACTCCGCCAGGATCCGCAGGCGACGCCGCTGATCGACATCGCCCGTGATGGCGGCGGCGTCGAGGCCATTCGCCTCCAGGATCCGCTCCAGGCGCTCGGCCGTGCGCTTCATGTTGACGAAGATCAGGGTCCGCGCACCGGCCTCGCCGCGCAGAAGTCCGACGAGGACCGGCAGCTTTTCCTCCAGCCCGACATGGACCACACGGTGAGCGATCTTCTCGGCCGTGACCTGCTCCGGCGCGACCTCGACGCGCTCCGCATCGTCGAGAAACACGTAGGCGAGCTCCATCACCGCGTGGCTCAGCGTGGCGGAGAAGAGCAGGGACTGGCGTTGCTCGCAGGGAGGAAGGCGCCGGAGCAGCCAGCGCAGGTCCTTGATGAACCCCATGTCGAACATCCGATCCGCTTCGTCGATGACCAGGACCTCGACATGGCCGAGCGCATAGGCGCGCTGCTTGTGATAGTCGATGAGGCGACCGGGCGTGCCGACGAGCAGGTCGACGGGGCCCGACACCTCGTCGCGCTGTTTGCGATAATCGACCCCGCCGTAGACGGCATGCACCACGAACCCGGTGCCCTGCCCCAGCAGTCGGGCTTCCTCCGCGATCTGCACCACGAGCTCTCGGGTGGGGGCAATGACGAGCGCGCGGGGAGCTGCCGCCCGCGGCTCGCTCGGCGTGCGGAGCAGGCGCGTGAACGTCGCGATGAGAAAGGCCGCAGTCTTGCCCGTGCCTGTCTGCGCCTGCCCCGCCACGTCGCGCCCAGCGAGCGCAAGGGGCAGCACCCGCTCCTGGATCGGCGTACAGTGCGTGAAGCCGGCGGCGCGAATCCCCACCATCACCGGCTCCGGAAGATCGAAACTCTCGAAGGTGCGGCCCGCGGGAGCGGGGCCGTGCAAGGTCACGCTTTGGTGATGACGACGCGGCGGCGCGGAGTCAAGTCGTGCTCGGGCCGGGCAGCGGCGGAATCACCTTGACCCTCCAAGGAGCCTCGTGGAACAAAAGACGATGCCATGAGCACGTCGCCTGAGCCGCTGCGCATCATGCTCGGCTTCGTGGTGCGACAGTGTGCCGTCGCGCTCGGGCGTGCGCCGCGCCCCGAAGAGTTCGCGGCGTGGGCGAACAACCAGCACGCGCTCGATGGGGCGCCCTACCGCATTTTCGGACGCGAGATCACGGCGGACGAGGCGCGGGTCATCATGCGCCATCCGGGGCGGTTGGTGACCGTACGTGCCAGTGGACGCTGGCAGTTCACGCTCCCGGCGTCCGCCAGCGGCGGACGGTGAGCGATGGGCGCGGAGGCGCAGCGCCCCCACGCTCCGGGAGAGGAAGCGCGCGAGCTTTCCGTCCCCCCGATCGCGGGCCGGGTCTGGGCCTTCACGGATGGCCTGGCGGCGGCCGATATTCTCCCGGCGCGCTTTCACGGTCTCGACCCGGCGGCAGCGCGAGGCGTGTTGTTCGCAGACCTCGACCCGTCGCTGGCTGGGCGACTTGCGGTCGGCGACGTGCTCGTGGCCGGCCACGGTCTCGGTGCCGGCGAGGGAGCTGCCGCGGCGGCCCGGGCGCTGGCGGCGGCGGGGTTCGTGACCGTGCTCGCGGCCAGCTATGCCGGCGGCTTCGAGGAGGCGCTCTGGGCCGCAGGCGTTCCGGCGTTCGCCGTGGATGCGCCCGCGGCCTTCCGCACGGGCGATCGTCTGCGCGTGAACGTCGAGGCGGGAACGGTCGCCAATCACTCGAGCGGCGATCGGCAGCCGCTGCGCGGTCTCGACGAGCGAGCGCGGGAGCGACTGCGGGCGCTCGTCGGACGCTAGACGACGGGGCCCGTCCTCACGGGCTCTCCGGTCGATCGTCGCGCGGGCGCGAGCGCGCCGGGAAATCGCGCGGGATGCTGACGGTCGCGCTGAGGGGCATGTCCATCTCCCGAAGCCGAAGCGCCTCGGCGCCCGGCTCCCATCCAGGGAGCGCGAGGATGCGCAGCTGGAAACGATACCGGCCAGCGGGCAGGCGCTCGACGGCTCGAGCGCGGAGCCCGACGAAGGGCACGCTGCCCGGAACGAGCTCGGGAGGCGCCGTGCGCGTGGCCTCGTCCAGGTACACGAGGTCCAGCGGCAGAAGGCGTTCGAGCTCCGGGCTCATCGTGACCGCCACGAGGAGCGCCTCGCTCGGCCTCGTCAGAGCGAACCAGCGGCCACGGCCTGCATACCCCTGCTCTGTCCCGTCCATGCGGCCGTCGATGGCCAGGCCAGGCGGCGCGACCCCGGGCGCCAGGTAGCGCCAACCCTCGAGCCCCTGCAGATCCACGCCCCCGACCGCGGTGATCTCGCGGAAGAAGACACTGGGCGAGAAGGGCAGCTTCAAGCTACCTGGCGCGAGAACATGCTCGGCGTAGAACAGGCTGTGGAGAATGCCGGCCGTCAGGTGAATCCCGAGGCCGATCTCGACCTCGTGGCGGGAGCGACGAATCACGCGAATGGGCCCCTCGCGCCAGCCGACCAGTCCGTTGCGTCCGTCGCGCTCGCTGATCGACCAGCGCACGAGGTTGCCGCGAAGCACGGCATCCGCACGCAGGCGGAGACCGTCGACGATGTTTGGCCCGGGCACGCCGCTCAGCGCAAGCGAGAAGTACGAGGGCAGGGCTTCGACGCAGCCGATGCGCCAGCGCGAGGTCGCGACGATGTCCTGCGCGGGATCGTAGGAGACGTAGCGCCGATCGCTGTGGGGGGGCGCGTCGCTCACGACGAGGTACACCCAGGCGGTGGCTCCCGTCCGGGCATCGTCGATCCGGATCTCCCGGCCCTCGGCGGCAGGGGGCGTGCCCGAGGGGGCGCGCTGGCCGGCGTCGCAGGCCATGAAGACCACGGTATCGTCCTCGTCGAGGATGCCGGGCGTATCGTCCTCCTCGAGCGTGCCGTCGACGCTCATGACCAGGTGCGAGGCGATGCGCTCGTCCACCTGGAAGGGAATCGGCTCGGGGCGACCATCGCGCCAGGCAATCATCCCGAGGCGCTCGAGGGGGGTGCCTACGAGCCGGCGCAGCCGCATGCCGCGCAGCTCGACCGCGTCGTGTTTCCGCTGGATGGGGCCACACGGCCCGAGCGGCACGATGGGCGGCGTGCTCGACGCGCGATGCGGGGCGAAGGCGAGCACGCAGCTCATGGCCAGGGCTGCGACGAGCGCCCCACGACCGGCGCGCGCTGGGCGCCGGGGCCACCGTTCCGTGCTCGCGCTCATCCGCTCATGATGGCCGTCAGGGTCGGTGCCGCGAGCGTTCCGCGCCATGCCGTTTCGACCTCTGCCCGCTCGAGGGTCGCCAGGATCCTCGCCGAAGCCGCCAGCGAGGGATGCCCGCAGACGGCTCGGCCTGCGTGGGCGAGCGCTCGCTCGAGGCGGGAGTCGGCGAGGCGGGCAAAGCGGTAGCGGACCTTCGCCCGTGCGCGATCGAATTCGTCCGGCGAGAACCCCTGCGCGGCGTCCGCGCAGGTACGCTCGATGGTCGTGCGCAACCGCCGCTCGTGGTCTCGAGCTGCGCTCGCCGATACGACGAGCACAGCCCAGTCGCTGCCGTGCTCCACGCTCGCGCCGAGATCGTATCCGAGGCCGAGCCGTTCGCGGATTTCCTGGAAGAGGCGGGCATCGGGGTCGGCACCGACGATCTCCACGGCGAGCGAGAGCGCTAGCACGGTGCGCGGGTCGCTCGGCGCTGCCGCGAGGCGGACGAGATAGGTCTGCGCGAGATCGCGCCGGTGGAAGCGCAGGAAGCCCGTCGTGCCGTGCCCCGGACGCGCGGGCGGCCGCGGCCGCGGCGGGCCGTGCGCCGGGAAGAGTCGGCGGACGGCGCGGCGGACGCGCTCACGGGACGTTCCCCCGACGACCGCAACCACCATGTTCGCCGGGGTGAAGTGCCGGCGCAGGAACTGGCGCACGCAGCCGGGCGTCATCCGGCGGAGGCTCTGGATTGTCCCGCAGATCGGATGGGCGAGTGGTCCGCCGAAGAATCGTCGCCACGCGGCTTCGTGCAGAGCGTTCGCGGGGTCTTCCTGGCGGCCGCGAATCTCGTCGATGACCACGCGGCGCTCCTTGGCAAAGCCGTCCTCGGGGACCGTGCTGCGAAAGAGCTGCTCGGCCAGCAACGCCAACGCGTCCTCGAAGTCGTCGTTGAACACCTCGATGTGCAGCGTCATGTCTTCGTGCCCGGTGTCGGCATCGTGCTCGCCTCCGAGCTCGCCGGCGCGGCGATTGAGCGCGACCTGATCCATCGACGTCGTGCCCTGGAAGAGCATGTGCTCGGTCATGTGGGCGATGCCCGGCGAGCGGCCGTCGAAGCGCGAACCTGCGCGGATGGCCACCGCAATGGCCGTCAGGGGCCCCGGGAGCGGATCGTGCAGGACGGTGAGGCGACCGTGACCGAGGGTGCGCGGCTCGCGCTCGACCGCGAACAGCTCAGCCTCGCGCACAGTGCCGCGCGACCACCTCGAGAAGGCGTTCGACCTCCACGGGCTTCTCGATCCAGTCACTCGCGCCGAGCAGCGCAGCCTTTTCCCGGATCCAGCCGTCCCCGGACAGGACGACCAGGGGAATCGCGGCACGCCGCCCCTCGGCACGCAGCGTCTCCTCGAAACGCCGTGCGCTCATCCCCGGCAGGCCGAGATCCAGCAGGACGAGGCCGGGTTCGAGGCCCTCTGCGATCCGGGCCAGCGCGAGCTCCGCGCTCGGCGCATCGACGACCGTGAAGCCGGCGGTTTCCAGCACGAGCGCAAGCGCCGCTCGGGCATCCTCGTGGTCGTCGATCAACAACACCGGTCCACCGCGACTCGCCACGGGCGGACTCCAACCACGCACGGCGCGCGAGTGCAACTCGTCAGAACCCCAGGCGATAGAGCATCCAGTAGACGGCCCATCCGCTGATGGCGACGACGAGCCAGATCGGCGCCGTGATCCGGCCAAGCCGACGATGGGCAGACCAGTCGCGGCGAGCGAGCGCCAGCCAGATGAGCCGCAGGGCGAGCGGCCCGACGGCGATCGCCAGCACCACGTGCGGCACGAGGATGGCGAGATAGAGGATCCGCCACCACCCGGTGCCCGCGAAGGGCTTCGCCCCATAGAGCAGCCAGCGCGTCACGTAGGCGACGAGAAAACCCGCGGCGAGCACGGTGGCCAGCAGCATCGCATTGCGATGGGCCGCCACCGCGCGCGGACCGCGGATGGCGTACCAGCCCGCCAGCAGGGCGAGGCCGCTGGCGACCACGAGCGTGGTGGAGAGCACGGTGAGCTGCTCCAGCGTCATGTGCCGTCGTCCCTGGTCAGCGATGCTCGGACACGATGCTCGAAGAACGAAAGAGCCCCGACGGCTGCATCGCGACGCTCGAGGCATCGCGCCCGCCGGTGACTGCGGGCGCCGTCGGGGCTCGGTGGTGCCTGGGTCCCCCTGGGGGTGACCCGGTGACGCACGAGGGTCGCCCTAGGAGGTCACCACCTCACAGATCACCGTAGGGAAACTCGCCACTGGATCACCTCCTTTCTCGCGGCGACCGACCAGAGCGGGCCCCAAGAGACCCACTACCGGGCCGCGACCGCCGATGCCGCTGCCCGGTCCCGATCGCCGGCTGCTCGGCAGCCGGATGGCCCTGTGTCCGCCTCGACCGGGCACCCATGGCTCCGACCCTAGCGTTCCGCTCGCCGACTGTCCACCCTGAACGCTCTGGGCTTCACGGCTGACGCGCGCCGACGAGCCAGCTCGCTGCCGGCATGCGCACCCCGGTCGTGTCCCAGTACGCGGCGAGCGCCGCTCGGACGGCGGACCGGACACGCGGCAGGACGTCCGCAGCCGCCTCGCGCACGGCGGTCGCGAGCGGCCCGCCGAGCTGCAGGACGAAGTCGGTCACGGCGTCGAGGTCGGCCGTCCCTCCGACCTGCAGGGTCGTCTCGTACCCGTCGATGCGCACGTCGCTGAAGCCGGCTGCGGCCAGCAGCTCGGCAATCCGCTCGCGCGAGCCGAGCGCGAAGGGTCCGGGGGCCCCGGCTGGCGGTGGCGGCGGCAGCGCGACGTGCGCCGCCGCGGCCGCAAGAGGAACGGCCATCCACGGATTCCGCTCGAGCGGCTGCCAGCAGACGAACGCCAGTCGGCCCCCGGCCTGCAGCGCGCGACGGAGATTGGCGAAGGCCGCCGTGGGGTCGGCGAAGAACATGACGCCGAAACGGGAGAACACCGCATCCGCGGCGCCTGGGGCGAAGGCGTGCGTCTGCGCGTCCGCCTCGCGCAGCTCGACGTGCCGGTAGCCCGCCGCACGCACCCGCTCGGCGGCTCGCGCGAGCATGGGCGCCGACACGTCCACCCCGAGCACGTGCCCGTGCGGGCCGACGCGCTCGGCGAGCTCGAGCACCGACTGTCCACAACCGCAGCCCACGTCGATCACCCGCGCACCCGCTGCGAGGGGGAGGAGATCCATGGCCGCGCGGCCGAGAGCATCGATCTGCGCGTCCAGGAGCGCCTGCCAGGCGACCCACTTCGGGCCCGCGGTCGTGGTCCAGTAAGCGATCTGCTCGGCGTTCGGCCCGGATGCTTCCATCGATGGCAGGATGACCCATCGCACGCCGTCGCGCCATCGTCGGAACGCGGGCACAGGGGGGACGGGACGGCGACGCGAGCGTGTCCGTCAGGGCGCGCATTGCGACGCGAGCAGTCGCGCGCTACGACAAACGCGGGGAGGGCATGTGGGGAAGCGGGGCGTGGTGCGGGTGCTCGATCGGCACGGCCGGAAACCCGCGCTGACGCACGCGACCGGCGAGCGCTTCGCGCGGCTCGTCGATGGCCTGCACGCTCGCCCCGGGGGATGGGAGGTGCGGGCGATCGCCCGCGATCTCGCGGTGAGCGGCAAGACCGTGGACCGGTATCTGGCGAAATGCGCCGAGGCCCTCGTCGACGCCGACGGGCGGTCGCGACTCGAGGTCGTGCGCCGAGGCGATCGCCGGATGGCGCGGTTGCGGCCGCGCACGGGGACGCTGGCGGTCGGGACGTACCAGGCGGTCACGCTCCAGCTCGCGCGCACGGTTCTGCGATTTCTCGGCGGCACGGTGCTCGAGAGCGGACTCGCGGATGTGTGGGAGAAATGCCTGGCCGGGCTCTCCCCCGATCAGCAGGCGCGGCTGGCGCATCTCGACCGCAAACTGGTGTCGATTGCCTTCGCCGAGAAGGAGTATCGCGGTCACGAGACCACGGTCGACGTCATCCTGCGGGCGCTGGTCGACCAGAGACGCCTGCGCATCGACTACCGGGGCAAGCGCGGGGAGGGCCGGCTGCACCCCTTCGATCCCTACACGCTCGCCGTGCATCGGGGTGGGCTCTACCTCGTCGGATTCAGTCACACCTACGACCGGATCATTACCCTCGCCGTCGAGCGCATTCGCCGTGCCACGCTGCTCGCCGAACGCTTCGACTATCCGCGGAGCTGGAATCCTCGGCGGCACCGGCGCCGCGTCTTCGGGTTGATGGCGGGCGAGGAGACGACCGTGGAGGTGGCGATCCACGACCCGGACGCGGCGATCCTTATCCGGGCGCGGCGACTTGGACTGGACGAGCGCTTCGAGACGCGGGCCGATGGCTCGATGTGGATGCGCTGCCGGGTCCGCGGCACCGCCGAGCTCGCCAGCTGGCTGCTGAGCTTCGGCCCGCATGTCGAGGTGCTCTCGCCCCCTGGGCTGCGCCGGGCCATGGCGCAACAACTGCAGGCAGCGCTCGCGCGCTATGCCGAGGTTCTCTCAGGCGACCAGGTCGAAGTCGACTCCAGCGATCCTGACGCCGTGGGTGTGCGACGGCAGGCCCCGGTCGCGCGCTCGCGCGCACACCCTGCTCGGGTCGGCAACGCGTAGCGTGATTCCGGCCAGTCGCTCGGGCTCCTCGGCAGGGCAAGGCACGAAGCGCAGCGTCCCGGGTGCGAGGGTTATCGCCCGCTGACCATCGCGCGTGGTCTCGGCTGCGCAGCCGAGCACCCCGGCCCAGCGCGTCGCCGCCGCCGCCGGGTCGCGTACGGCGAGCGTGACGCCGAGAAGCTCGCGCGTGAGCTCCGTACGCACGTGACGCCGCCATGCCGGGCCGGCCCAGCGCCACGAGCCGGGAGGCGACATGGCATCGATCGACAGGAGCGCTCCGCCGAGGTCGCTCGGGTGCAGATGGATGGTTGCGGCGTCCTCGAGGGCGATCTCCCAGACGATGCGGACGCCGAGGGTGGCGACCCGCGCCCGCGCAGCGTGCAGATCGTCGGTCTGCACGATCACCATGTAGCCGCCCGGTCCCCCGAGCCGCGCGAGTCGGCGTCCGGCGGCGGTATCTGCCCGCACCGGGGCGACGACTTCCAGGAAGGCATCCGGCCCCACGGGGAGCAGTGCATTGCGCAACCCGAAAACGCCGACATCGGGGTCGTGGTAGCACACCTCCAGCCCCAGGACCGTGCAGAGATTCTCCACGACCGGCTCGCAGTCGCGAGCCACGAGCGCGACCTGCCGCAGGCGCATGGTATCCCTCTAGGCCACTTGACGTGCCGGCGCCAACCGGGAATGTCGCTGCGATGATCGACCTCTACACGGCGCCCACGCCGAACGGGCACAAGGTCTCGATCACCCTCGAGGAGCTCGGCATGCCCTACGAGGTGCATGTGGTGAACCTCATGGCGGGCGAGCAGAAAGCCCCAGCCTATCTCCGCATCAACCCCAACGGCCGGATTCCCGCGATCGTCGATCGGGAGGTGGGTGGCTTCGCGGTCTTCGAGTCCGGAGCGATCATGCTCTACCTGGCCGAGAAGGCGGGGCGGCTGATCCCGAGCGATGCACTCGGCCGCTCGCGCGTCGTCCAGTGGCTCATGTTCCAGATGGGTGGGGTCGGTCCCATGATGGGGCAAGCGAACGTGTTCTTCCGCTACTTTCCAGAGAAGATCCCGAGCGTGATCGCTCGCTACCAGAACGAGAGCCGCCGGCTGTTCGAGGTGCTCGATCGTCGCCTCGCCGAGGTCGAATGGCTCGCGGGCGACTACTCGATCGCGGACATCGCCAACTGGGCCTGGGTGCGCACCCATCGCTGGTCAGGCGTCTCGGTGGACGGCCTGCCCCATCTGCAGCGCTGGATGGGCCAGCTCGCGGAGCGGCCGGCCTGTCAGCGCGGCATCGCCGTTCCCTTCCCGCTCCCCGATCTGAGCGCGGCGGAGCACGCGGAGGCCGGCGCCGCATTCGCGCGGAACGCGCAATCGCTGCTGCAGCGATGAGCGGACGTCGGCTGCCTCGCTGGTCGAGCGCCGTTGCCCTGTGGTAGGCGGCGGGGGCTCGCCACGAAGGAGGGGGTCGTCATGGAGTTTGCCGTGCAGCTGGGGGCCGTTCCCGTCGAACGGCTGGCCGAGGTGGCCCAGGAAGTCGAAGCGCTCGGATTCCACACCATCTACTTCCCCGATCACCTGCTCGCGGAAGGTCCGGAGCGCCAGCCGATGGGGGTGCCGGCGTACGACCCGCTGATCCAGGCGGGGGTCGTCGCGATGGCGACCCGGCGGGTGCGGATCGGTCATCTCGTGCTCTGCAACCTGTTTCGCCATCCGGCAGTCACGGCGCGGAGCCTCGCGACCTTGGATCACCTCTCCGGTGGGCGGATGGTCGCCGGGCTGGGCTCGGGCTGGACGGAAAGCGAATTCCGCATGACAGGCATCGAGTTCCCGCCGATCGCTCCGCGATTGCGGATGCTCGACGAGGCGCTGACGTGTCTGCGCGGGTTGTGGGGGGATGCGCCCTTCAGCTTCGAGGGCGAATTCTACCGCTTCCGCGAGGCGACACTGACCCCTCGGCCTCGCCAGGCTCGCCCGCCCATGGTGCTCGGCGGAAGCGGCAAGGGCTTGCTGCGCGTGGCGGCCAGACACGCCGACGTCGTCAACATCGTGGCGGACACGGGGCGTGCGGGCTACATCGCCATCCAAAACGCGCTTCGCCTCAGCGACGAGGCGTTCCGGCAGAAAGTGGGCTTCGTGCGCGCGGAGGCGAGCCAGGCAGGACGGGACGGCAGCGCCATTCGCATCAGCGCGATGATCGCCACCGTACAGATCACGGCCTCGCGCGCGGATGCCGACGCGATCATCGAGTCGACCGCGGGGATGTTCGGTGTGCCGCCGGCTGCGCTCCGCGCCTCGCCGCTCTTTCTCGTGGGCACTGCCGACGACTGCATTGCCGAGCTGCGGCGGCGCGCCCAGGCGTGGGATCTCTCCGAGGTCGTGCTGTCGGGCATGGCCGGGCTGGACAGCGTCGTCCGCTTCGGCCGCGAAGTCGCGCCATACGTCTGACGCCCCCCCGCCAGCATCCTCAGCGACAGCGCTGGGGTGGGGACAACCCGAGGAGGGAGGCCAGCGCCGCGTTGAAGGTCGCTGGCCGCTCCCAGTACACGGAGTGGCCAGCACCGGGCACGACCACGAGCGCGGACGCCGGCAGCTT
>Ga0308411_10000694_pt1 | contig 22632 bp, 20 predicted proteins | sample HotsprottomLayer_2_FD_203530 | JGI IMG/M metagenome (GOLD analysis project Ga0308411, IMG submission 203530) | Hot spring phototrophic mat microbial communities from Octopus Spring, Yellowstone National Park, Wyoming, United States -... | ecosystem: Environmental > Aquatic > Thermal springs >...
GAGCACGCGCGGCGTCTCGCCGGGGAGGGGGCGGACCTGCTCGACATCGGCGGGGAGTCGACACGGCCGGGCGCGGCAGCGGTCGCGGCCGACGAGGAGCTGCGCCGCGTGCTGCCGGTGCTCGAGACGGCGGTCGCGCTCGGCGTGCCGGTCTCGGTGGACACGATGAAGCCCGAGGTCATGCGCGTGGTGATCGCCCACGGCGCGGCGATGATCAACGACGTCAATGCGCTCGCGGCACCCGGCGCGCTGGAGACGGTGGCCGAGAGCGAAGTCGGGGTTTGCGTGATGCACATGCAGGGCGACCCGCGCACGATGCAGGCGCACCCGAGCTACCGCGACGTCGTCCACGAGGTCGGCGAGTTCCTCGCCGCGCGTGCTGCCGCATGCCTCGCCGCCGGTATCGCCGCCGACCGGATCGTGATCGACCCGGGCTTCGGCTTCGGCAAGACCGCCGAGCACAACCTCGAGCTGTTGCGGCACCTGGACCGGATCGCCGAGCTCGGTTACCCGGTTCTCGCCGGCTGGTCGCGCAAGTCTACGCTCGGGCGCATCACCGGGCGCCCGGCTGAGGAAAGGTTGGCGGCGAGCGTCGCCGCGGCGCTGATCGCGGTGCAGCGCGGGGCTAGAATCGTGCGGGTCCACGACGTCGCGGCGACGCGCGACGCGCTCGCGGTCCTCGCCGCGATCCAGAGGCAGTCATGACGAGAAGATACTTCGGCACCGACGGCATCCGCGGTCGCGTCGGCGAGCCGCCGATCACGCCCGAGTTCGTGCTGCGGCTCGGCCATGCCGCCGGCGAGGTGCTCGCGCGCGGCTTGAGCGGCCACGAGCGGCCGACGGTGCTGATCGGCAAGGACACCCGGGTATCGGGTTACATGCTCGAGGCCGCACTGGAGGCCGGGTTCGCCTCCGCCGGGGTGGACGTGATGCTGTGCGGCCCGATGCCCACCCCGGCGGTGGCTTACCTCACCCGCGCGCTGCGGCTGTCGGCCGGCATCGTGATCAGCGCGTCGCACAATCCGTATCCGGACAACGGCATCAAGTTCTTCTCCGCCACCGGCGACAAGCTGCCCGACGCGGTGGAGCAGGCGATCGAGGCCGCGCTCGATCGCCCGCTCGCCTGCCGCCCGAGCGCCGAACTCGGCAAGGCGCGGCGCATCGACGACGCGGCCGGGCGCTACATCGAGTTCTGCAAGAGCACCTTCCCCAACGCGCTCGACCTGAAGGGGCTGCGGGTGGTGGTCGACTGCGCGCACGGCGCGGCCTACCACATCGCGCCGCACGTGTTCCACGAGCTCGGCGCCGACGTCATCGCGCTCGGCGCCGAGCCGAACGGCTTCAACATCAACGACGGCTTCGGCGCCACCTGCGCCGCGACGCTCGCGAGCGCAGTGCGCGAGCACGGTGCCGACCTCGGCATCGCGCTAGACGGGGACGCCGACCGGGTGCTGATGGCCGGACCCGGGGGCGAGCTCTACGACGGCGACCAATTGCTGTTCGCGATCGTGCGCCGGCGGCTTGGCCTGGGCAGACTCGCGGGGGTGGTCGGCACGCTGATGACCAACCTCGCGCTCGAGCGCGCGCTCGGCGAGCTCGGCGTGCCGTTCGCGCGCGCCAAGGTCGGCGACCGCTACGTGCTCGAGCTGCTGCAAGAGAAGGGCTGGGACCTCGGCGGGGAGAACTCCGGCCACATCATCTGCCTCGACAAGCACACCACCGGCGATGGCATCGTCGCTGCGCTGCAGGTGCTCGCGGCGATGCGCGAATCGGCGCGGACCCTGGCCGCCACCGCGGGCGGCCTCAGGCTGTTCCCCCAGAAACTGGTGAACGTGCGGGTCGCGCCCGGGTTCGACTGGCAGGCGAGCGCGGCGATCGCGGGTGCCTGCGAGCTGGCGCGGGCGAAGCTCGGCAACCGCGGACGCTATCTGCTGCGGCCTTCGGGCACCGAGCCGGTCCTGCGGGTCATGGTGGAGGGCGACGACGGGCCAATGGTCGAGGCGCTCGCGAACGAGCTCGCCGCGACCATCGAGCGGGCGGCGCAGTCGGCCGGCGCGGCCTGACCGGGCTCGTGTCGCGCGGCTGTAATCCAGCTGTAACAAGGCCCGCCTAGACTCCGTAGGTCGATGAGAGCGGCGGCGGAAGAGGTCGCCGCGCGTGTTTCGCAACAGACCGAGGAGATTCCATGAAACGGTTGAAGCTTGCCGCGGCGATCGCGGCGTTGTCCGGCGGTATGGCGCTCGCGCCCCAGGCGCTGGCACAGGTGATCAAGATCGACGGTTCCAGCACCGTGTTCCCGGTCACCGAGGCGGTGGCGGAGGAATTCCAGAAGGCGGTCAAGGGCAAGTACAAGGTCACCGTCGGGATCTCCGGCACCGGCGGCGGCTTCAAGAAGTTCTGCCGCGGCGAGACCGACATCTCGAACGCCTCCCGGCCGATCCTCAAAGGCGAATGGGAGGACTGCAAGAAGGCCGGCATCGAGTTCATCGAGCTGCCGGTGGCGTTCGACGCGCTCACCGTGATGGTCAACCCCAAGAACAACTTCATCACCAGCATGACGGTGGACGAGCTGAAGAAGATCTGGGAGCCGGCGGCGCAGGGCAAGATCACGCGCTGGAACCAGGTCAACCCGGCCTGGCCGGATCAGCCGCTCAAGCTCTACGGCGCGGGCGCCGACTCCGGTACCTTCGACTACTTCACCGAGGCGATCGTCGGCAAGGCGAAGTCGAGCCGCGGGGACTTCACCGCGTCCGAGGACGACAACGTGCTCGTGCAGGGCATCTCGCGCGATCCGAACGCGCTCGGCTTCTTCGGTTACGCCTACTACGCGAACCACAAGGACATCCTGAAGGGCGTGGCGATCGTGGACCGGGGCTCGACCAAGGCGGTTCCGCCGACCGAGCAGACGGTCCTCGACGGCTCCTACCAGCCGCTCTCGCGACCGATCTTCATCTACGTCAACAAGAAGTCGCTCGACCGGCCGGAGGTGAGGGAGTTCGTGACCTTCTATCTCACCCATGGCGCCAAGCTCGCCAAAGAGGTGAAGTACGTGCCGCTGCCGGAGCGCTCTTACAAAGCTGGCCTCGAGCGCCTGGCCAAGGGCCAGACCGGTACGGTCTTCGCTGGGCACGCGGACGTCGGGGTCAAGATCGACGACCTGTTCTCGCGCCCGCTCGTCAACTGACGGGACGCGGGGGGGCCGGGCACGGTCCCCCGCGGTGGGATCGGCGGGCAGCACCCGACCGCTGGGACTCCGAGCGGGGTTCCAGCGGTCTTTTGTTGACCTGCCGGAGATGAGCGCAGGGGGCGCCGCTCCGCTGGGAGTAAGATTTCGCACATTAGGTCACGAACGATGGCTCAAACAAGCGCCGAGACGGCGACAGTGGTCGGGCGGGCAGCGGGGGAGGCAGCGGCGGCGCGACTCGCGCGCAAGTCGGCGCGAGACCTCAAGGAGCGCGCGATCGAGTTCGTGCTGTTCCTGGCGGCGCTCTCGGCGGTGGCGACGACCGTCGCGATCGTGGCGATCCTGCTCTACGAGTCGTGGGCGTTCTTCCAGCACGTCTCGATCTGGACTTTCCTCACCGACACGGAGTGGACACCCCTGTTCGAGAATGCCCGCTACGGCGTGCTGCCGCTGCTCGCGGGCACCCTGGTGACTGCCGGTGTCGGCCTGCTGGTCGCGATTCCCCTCGGCCTCGTGACCGCGATCTACCTCTCGGAGTTCGCGCCGCACCGGGTGCGGGAGACGGTGAAGCCGTTCCTCGAGCTGCTCGAGGGAGTGCCGACCGTGGTGTACGGCTATTTCGCGCTGCTTTTCGTCACGCCGCTGCTGCAGAAACTCTACCCCGACTTGCCGGGGTTCAACATGCTGAGCGCCGGGATCGTGATCGGAATCATGATCATTCCGTACGTGAGCTCGGTGTCGGAGGACGCGATGCGGGCGGTGCCGATGAGTCTGCGGGAGGGGTCATACGCGATGGGCGCCACGCGGTTCCAGACCGCGGTGAACGTGGTGTTCCCCGCCGCCGTTTCGGGCGTCGTGGCGGCGTTCATCCTGGGCATCTCACGCGCCGTCGGCGAGACGATGGTCGTGGCGATCGCCGCCGGGCAGCAGCCGAACCTCACCTGGAACCCCACCGAGGCGGCGGCCACGATCACTGCGTACATCGTGCAGGTCGCGCTCGGCGATCTGCCGCACGACAGCATCGGCTACCAGAGCATCTTCGCGGTCGGCCTGGTGCTGGTGCTGATCACGCTCGTGTTCAACATCCTCGGGCACATGCTGCGCAGGCGCTTCCGCGAGGTCTACTGAGATGGCCGCCGTCACGCACGAACAGAATCTCGCCGCCCTGCGGGCGCTGATCGCCAACCACAAGCGCAAGGACGTCGCCTTCGGCGTGGTTGGGCTGTGCTGCATGATGGTCGGCGTGGTCACCCTGGTGGTGCTGTTCATCGACCTGCTGATCGACGGCCACGGGCGTTTCACCTGGAACTTCTTCACCAGCTTCCCGTCGCGGCGAGCCGAGCAGGCGGGGATCCTCTCGGCGCTGGTCGGCACCTTTCTCGTGATGCTGGTGACGATGGTCGCCGCGGTGCCGCTCGGCGTCGCCGCCGGCATCTACCTCGAGGAGTACGCGCGCAAGAACTGGGTGACCGATCTGATCGAGGTGAACGTGACCAACCTAGCGGGGGTGCCGTCGATCGTCTACGGCCTGCTCGCGCTCGGGCTGTTCGTCTACATGCTGGGATTCGGCCAGAGCATCCTTTCGGCCGGGCTGACGCTCGCGCTGCTGATACTGCCGGTGATCATCGTGGCCACACGGGAGTCGATCCGGGCGATCCCGAGCGCGATTCGGGAGGCGGCCTATGCGGTGGGAGCGACAAAGTGGCAGGTGACGTCGGATCACGTGCTGCCCTACTCGATCGGCGGGATCATGACCGGGGTGATCATCGGCCTCGCACGCGCGATCGGCGAGACCGCGCCGATCATCACCATCGGGGCGCTCACTTTCATCGCCTTCCTGCCGCCAGCGCCGCTCTCGACCCAGCCGCCGTTCATTTCCTTCGAGTGGCTGATGTCGCCGTTCACCGTGCTGCCGATCCAGATGTTCAACTGGGTCTCGCGCCCCGATCCGGCATTCCACTACAACGCCGCGGCCACTGGAGTCGTGATCATCGTGCTGACGCTCGCGATGAACGGCCTCGCGATCTGGCTGCGGTACCGGATTCGCCAGCGTATCAAATGGTGATCGGGAGGGTTCTTCGATGGCTGCCGTGATGAAACCGACGTCGCCCCAGGACGAGCAGGTGGCGCTGAAAGCCGAGGTACGGAACTTCAACTTCTACTACGGTACCTACCATGCGCTCAAGGCGATCAGCATGCCGATCCACGAGCGGCGGGTGACCGCGCTGATCGGACCCTCGGGGTGCGGGAAATCGACCCTGTTGCGGTCGTTCAACCGGATGCACGACCTCTATCCGGGCAACCGGTACGAGGGGGAGATCAGGCTGTTCCCGGACAACACGAACCTGCTGTCGCCCTCGGTCGATCCGATCGAAGTTCGGATGCGAATCAGTATGGTGTTCCAGAAGCCGAACCCGTTCCCGAAGTCGATCTTCGAGAACGTCGCGTACGGGCTGCGCGTTCGGGGCGAGCGCAACAAGCGGCGGCTCGAGGAGCGGGTCGAGCAGGCGCTGCGCGACGCCGCGCTCTGGGACGAGGCGAAGGACCGACTCGACGATCTCGCGTTCAACCTCTCCGGCGGTCAGCAGCAGCGGCTGTGTATCGCCCGGGCGCTCGCCACCGACCCGGAGATCCTGCTGTTCGACGAACCGACTTCGGCGCTCGACCCGATCGCCACCGCGAGCATCGAGGAGCTGGTATCTGACCTCAAGCATCGAGTGACGATCCTGATCGTGACCCACAACATGCAGCAGGCGGCCCGCGTCTCGGATTACACCGCCTACATGTACCTCGGAGAGCTGGTGGAGTTCGACGTCACCGACACCATCTTCATCAAACCGAAACGCAAGGAGACCGAGGACTACATCACCGGCCGGTTCGGCTGAGCCGGCGGTTGAGCGGGGCCGGCTTGACAGGCCGCTTCGTTTCGATGATTATCGAAATATGGAAACGACCGCCGCCCTTCGCGCGCTCGGGGCGCTCGCCCAGGACACGCGCCTCGCGATCTTCCGCCTGCTCGTTCAGGCCGGGCCGGGCGGCCGCGCCGCGGGGGAGATCGCAGCGGCGCTCGACATCGCGCCCGCGACGCTCTCGTTCCACCTCGCCCAGCTCTCCAATGCAGGGTTGCTGGCGGCGCGCCAAAACGGCCGCTTCATTCACTATTCGGCGCGGTTCGACGCGATGAACGAGCTGATCGGCTTCCTCACCGAGAACTGCTGCGGCGGCAACGCATGCGCCCCGGCAACGATCGCCTGTCCACCTGCCAGGAAAGGAACCAAACGATGAAACGCTTCCACGTCCACGTCGCCGTCGACGATCTCGCTGCCAACATCCGCTTCTACTCGACGGTCTTCGGGACCGAGCCGGCTGTCGTCAAGGACGACTACGCGAAGTGGATGCTCGACGATCCGCGGCTGAACTTCGCGATCTCCAGCCGCGGCGCGAAGCCCGGCTTGGACCATCTCGGCCTGCAGGTCGATTCGGACGAGGCGCTCGCGGCGCTGCGCGAGCAGGTGGCGAAGGCCGAGATTGCGGCGCTCGATCAGCAGGCAGCGTCGTGTTGCTACGCCAAGTCCAACAAGTACTGGATCACCGACCCGCAGGGGATCGCGTGGGAGACGTTCCATAGCCTGTCGAGCATCCCCGTGTACGGCGCCGACACCCAGCTCGGCGTCGGCGCACGCGCGACCGCCTGCTGCGGGTGAGGATGCCATGGCCGAGCGAAAGATGAGCGTGCTGTTCCTGTGTACCGGCAACTCGGCGCGGAGCGTGCTTGCCGAAGTGCTGCTGAACAGCATGGCGCCGACCCGGTTCAGGGCCTACAGCGCCGGCAGCCAACCCAAGGGAGCGGTCCACCCCTTGGCGATCGAGCTGCTGGAGAAGAACCGGCTGCCGACCGCCGGCCTGCGCTCGAAGAGCTGGGATGAGTTCTCGGGGCCGGGCGCGCCGCAGCTGGACTTCGTGTTCACGGTCTGCGATCAGGCCGCTGGCGAAGTTTGCCCGGTGTGGCCCGGGCAGCCGATGACCGCGCACTGGGGGATCGACGATCCGGCCGCGGTCGAGGGCTCCGACGACGAAAAGCGCAAGGCCTTCTTCCGCGCGTACAACCAGCTCCAGCAGCGGCTGCAGATCTTCGTCAGCCTGCCGATGGAGAAGCTCGACCGCCTGACTTTGCAGAAGCGCCTCGACGAGATCGGCGAGCTGCGCAAGAAAGGCGAGTAGATGTCGAGCGGGGGCGCCGCGGCGCTGCCGGGGACGACGCGGCCGGCGATCGGCTTCTTCGAGCGCTGGCTGACCCTTTGGGTGTTCCTGTGCATCGTTGTCGGGATCGCCCTCGGGCAAGTCCTGCCGGCGCCGTTCCAGGCACTCGGCCGAATGGAGGTGGCCAAGGTCAATCTCCCGGTGGGGCTGCTCATCTGGGTGATGATCATCCCGATGCTGCTGAAGATCGACTTCGCCGCGCTCGGGCAGGTGAAACAGCATGTGCGCGGGATCGGGGTCACGCTGTTCGTGAACTGGGCGGTCAAGCCGTTCTCGATGGCACTGCTCGCGTGGATCTTCATCCGCCACGTCTTCGCGCCCTACCTGCCCGCCCATCAGCTCGACAGCTACGTCGCCGGCCTGATCCTGCTCGCTGCGGCGCCGTGCACGGCGATGGTGTTCGTGTGGAGCCAGCTCTCGAAGGGCGACCCGTACTTCACCCTGAGTCAGGTTGCCCTCAACGACACGATCATGATCGTCGCGTTCGCGCCGATCGTGGGCCTGCTGCTCGGCCTGTCGGCGATCACCGTCCCCTGGGACACGCTGTTCGTGTCGGTGGTGCTCTACATCGTCGTCCCGGTGATCATCGCCCAGCTCTGGCGCAGCTCCTTGCTCGGTCGGGGCGACCACGCGCTCCAGGCGACGCTTGCGCGCATCCAGCCGTTCTCGGTCGCGGCGCTACTCGTGACGCTGGTGCTGCTGTTCGCCTTCCAGGGCGAGCAGATCCTCAACCAGCCGCTGATCATCGCAATGCTCGCGGTGCCGATCCTGATCCAGGTCTACTTCAACTCGGGGCTCGCCTATCTGCTCAACCGGCGCTTCGGAGTGGCCCACTGCGTCGCGGGGCCTTCCGCGCTGATTGGCGCAAGCAACTTCTTCGAACTCGCCGTAGCTGCCGCGATCAGTCTGTTCGGGTTCGACTCGGGGGCGGCGCTCGCGACGGTAGTGGGCGTACTGATCGAGGTACCGGTGATGCTCTCGGTGGTGGCGATCGTGAACCGGACCGAGCGATGGTACGCCCGCGGGAAGGCCTAGCTGCGGCTGGCACCCGCCGCTTCGGTCTGATTTGCGCGGGCGAGAGCGAACGGGTGGTACGGGGGCGTCGGCAGACCGCGTCAAATTTGGGGCCCTGCCTCCGCGGGCCTTCACGTTCTTAGTCCTCCTCGGCCGGCGCGCCCACCCCGAGCCGCCGCATCCGCTCCCATAGGCTCTTGCGGCTGATACCGAGCGACGACGCGGTCTCCTGCACGCGGTGCCCGTGGCGCTCCAGGGCCTCGACGATGTACCGGCGCTCGCAGAGCTGGAGATACTCGGCAAGCGGCATGTCGGCCGACGCTGGGAGTTGCGTGGCCGCCGCGAGGGGATCATCGAAGAGGTCTTCGGGCTCGAGTTGCGGACGCTCGGACAGAATGCACGCGCGCTCGATCGCGTGCTTCAGCTCGCGCAGGTTGCCGGGCCAGTCGTGCGCCGCGAGCGCGGTCTCGGCCGCGACGCTCAACCGCTTTGCGACACCGGCGTGTCGCGCCGCGAACTCCGCGAGAAAGATCCGCGCGAACCAGGCAATATCTTCGCGGCGCGCACGCAGCGGCGGTACGCGGAGGTGGATGACGTTGATCCGATAATACAGATCCTCGCGGAAGCGGCCCGCCTCGACGAGCGCACGCAGCTCCCGGTTGGTAGCGCAGACGAGGCGGATGTCGACCGGGATCGTCTCTTCGCCTCCGACCCGAGTGACCTGCCGCTCCTGGATCGCTCGAAGCAGCTTTACCTGCATCGCGGGCGACATCTCGCCGATTTCGTCGAGGAACAGCGTGCCGCCCTGTGCCTGCTCGAACAGGCCCTTCCTCGCGCGCGCCGCACCGGTGAATGCGCCCTTCTCGTGACCGAAGAGCTCGGCCTCGAGCAGCGTCTCGGTCAGCGCCGCGCAGTTGACTGCGACGAAGGGCAGCGTGCCCGAGGGGTCGGCCGCCCGGTGCAGCGCGCGCGCGACGTGCTCCTTGCCGGCACCGGACTCGCCCGTGATCAGCACCGTCGCCGCGTGCGCGGCGATGCGCGGCAGCAGGCTCTCGATTCGACGCATCTCGGGCGACAACCCGAGCTCTGGGGCGCGCGGGGTAGCCGTGGCCGGTCCTTGAGGGACCGCCACCAGCGCTCGCAGCTTGTCGATGAGCTGCTCGATGTCGAAGGGCTTCGTGATGTAGTCGGCCGCGCCGAGCTTCAGCATCGCCACTGCTCGGTCGATCGAGCCGTAACCGGTGATGAAGACGAAGGGCGGGTTGCTGCCTCCGCCCTCAACGGTCTGGCGGAACAGCTCTTCCCCGGACAGGTCGGGCAGCCGGATGTCGCTGACGACCGCGGCGTACGCCTGCCGCGCGAGCGCCGAGCGTGCCGCGCCGGCGGTGCGGTGCCAGTCGAACGCGAATCCCTCCAAGGCGAAGCGGTCGCAGAGCGACTCGCCCATGATCGGGTCGTCTTCGACCAGACAGATGCGGGCGCTCACGCGGGGGCCGAGTAAGGCAACCAGACGGTGAACGCGGTCTCCGGGGCAATGCTCGTGACCGAGATCCTGCCGCCGAGCTGCTGCACGATCTGGTAGGTGACCCAGAGGCCGAGCCCGCTGCCGCGCGTGTCCCCGCTCGCGAAGGGCTCGAACAGGCGGTCGGCGAGTTCGGGCGGGATCGGCCTGCCGTCGTTTCGCACGTCGAGCAGCAGCATGGAGCCGGAGGTCGCGACCCGGCAGGCGACGCGTCCGCGCTCGGCGGCGGCGTTCACGGCGTTGAGCAGGAGGTTGATCAGGATCTGACGCACCTGCGTCGAGGGCAGCGGGAGCGTTGCCGGCGCGTCGTTGCGCCAGTCGAGCCGCAGCGAGCGCTCTTCGGCCTCCGGATGGACCAGCAGCCGCACGTCCTCGAGGTCCTCGCGCGTGAGCGCGTGCGGCTCCAGACGGGCTTCGACCAGCAGCGCGCCGACCGTCTCGCGGATCTGCTGCAGGCCGCGCTCGAGCAGCGACACCGTCCGCGCCGCCACCGGGTCGGCCTGGGCGTGGCGACGGAAGGTGCTCAAAGCGTTCATCATGCCGCCCAGCGGGTTGTTGATCTCGTGCGCGATGCCCGCGGTGAGACGCCCGAGTGCAGCGAGGCGGTCGGCGGCGATCATCTCCCTCTCGAGCGCCTGCTTGGCTTCGAGCTCGTGCAGCATGCGGGAGAACTGCATGCCCAGCTGGCCGATCTCGTCGCCGCCGCGGTAGAGCGGGCGTACGACCTCGGCCGCCGGACGGGCACCCACCTGCGTCATCGCGCGCGCGAGACGGGCGAGCGGCTCGACGATGCGGTCGCCGATCGCCCAGCCGATCGGCACCAACAACGCGAGCACGATCAGCGTCGACAGGACCACCTGGCGGACGGTCGCGTAGAAGCGGGGGAGGAACAGCGATTCGGGGTATGTGAGCATCACCGTGCCGAGGCGCGTAGCGTCATCGGCGAGGATCGGCGCGGCCACGACGATCTGCTCGCCCGCGGAGTCCTCGAGCGCGATCGGGCGCTCGGTGGCCGCGATCAGCAGGGGCAGCAGCGAAGCGAGCCGCGCGTCGGCGCGCTCGATCCTGCCGAGCATCGGGAACCGGAGAGGATGGCTCGATGCATAGATCGTGCCGTGGGCGTCGAGGATCGTGATCGTGCGCTGCGCGAGATCGTCGTCACGGACGAGGTCGAGCGGTGCGACGATCGTCTCGTAGGCCTTCCAGACGTCGTCGCGCAGCACCACGGGAACGAGCGCGCGGGACAAGGTCACCGCGAGGCTCTCCGCGTTGCCGATCAGATCGCGGCGCTGGTCGCGGTAGGTCTGTACGCCGAGCACCGCGGAGACGACCACCGCGGTGGTGACGATCACGACGCTCAAGCTCAACGGCACCTTCAAGCGGTAGCTGAGGTCGCGCAGCACGGTCATCGGAATGGTCACGCGGGCAGCCGCTGCCGTGCGGCGACGAACTCGACGATGCCGGCGATGCCGTCGAAGACGCGCTCCTCCGGCGGCGCGAAGCCATCGAGGTTCAAGGTGCGGAGCAGGGTGCGGCCGACGGGGTCGCCGGACATGCCGATCAGCGCGCCCTGCACCGAGTCGAAGGTCGCTGCCGGGAGCGATCGCCGGGCGACCAGCGGCGGGAAGCCGTACTCCTCGGAGCGCCAGGCGACGCGGGTGGCCGCGGTCAGCGCCGGGGACTGGCGCGCCATCGTCTCCCAGACGTAGCCGTCCACCGCGCCGCCGCTGGCGAGTCCCTGTCCGACGGCGAGCACGACCTTGCTGTGGGCATAGGTGAAGAAGGTGCGGCGGAAGAACGCCGCCGGGTCGTTGCCCAGGCGGTACAGCTCGTACTGGGGGACCAGGAAACCCGAGTTCGAGTCGGGGTCGGAATAGGCGAACACCCTGCCGGCCAGATCGGCAAACGATGCGGTCGTCCGATCGGTTGCGGGGACGATGAGGTAGGAGCGATAGAGCGGCCGTCCGTCCCAGAGCGGCATCGCCAGCAGCTGCATGAGGCTGCGGTTGCGGGCGTACGGGAAGCCGCACACCCAGGCGAAATCGAGCTCCTCGGCGCGCAGCAGGTCGTTGATCTCGCGATAGGCGCCCCGCTGGACGAATTGCACCGGAGCGCCGAGCTGCGCCTCGAGGTACGCGCGCCACGCGTTGAGGAACCCGACCTGGTCGTGCAGGATGACTGCGGTCGTGCCGATGCGCAACGGACGCGCCACGGCGAGCGCGGGCCGAGACGCAGCGAGCGCGGCACCGGCGGCGAGGAACCGCCGGCGCGAGAAGAGTCCGGCCCAGGTTCCTTGGGGCGTGCGGCTCACGAGCGCTCCTCCTCCATCCCTCCGCGCGGGCCCGCGCGGCCATGTTACTGGCCAGTAACGGCGATCCCGCGATGAGCAGCGCAGCATGTTACCCATTGGTGACGACCATCTGGCTTGATCGAGATCAGTCCGCCGCATCGCTGGCGGCCTGCGGCCGGGGGCGGGTGGGCACGACAGTTGCATTACCGACCGCGTCGCGCACGCGCCGCATCCGAGTGACCGACTCGACTTTTCCAGAGCGGGCCGTCGAACACCACGGGTTTCGCATCCTGCATCCGGGCCGGGGACTGCGTTTCCTGGACGGGGCGTGCCTGCGGCTTCGGTCGCGGTGGAGCAACTGCGATGCCTGCGTCGCGGCGTGCCCGGTCGACGCGATCCGGATCGACCCGACGCAGACGCGCGTGACTGATGCTTGCACCGGCTGCGGCCGCTGCGCTGGGGCATGTCCGACGCACGCCCTGGAGTCGCCGGGCTTCCGCGTCAGCGTGCCGACCGCCCCATCCGGCGAGCGGCGTGCCGTCACGATCGACTGCTGGAAGGTGCCGCGTGACGCCGCCGAACCGCACGCGGTCCGGGTGCCGTGCCTGGGCGGCCTGCGCACGAGCGATCTGCTCGCGCTCTGTGCGGCGGCGGCACCGCGGGCGGTGCGTCTGCTCGATCGCGGCTGGTGCGCCGGCTGCACGTCCGGTGGCGCCCGGCATCCGGCCGAGTCGAGCCTCGCGGAGGCGCGCGCGCTGCTCGCCGAGGTCGGACTCGCGCCGCAGATGCTGCCGGCGATCGAATCGCGGCCGCTGCCGGCGCGCGCGATGCCAGCTGACATCCCTCGGCCAGACGAGACCGCGAGCGTGAGCCGGCGGGCGTTCGTACGCCACCTGCTCGGTCGCGCGGCGGCGGTCGTAGACACCACTACCTCGACGGACGGATCGGGCGCGGCCGTGCCGCGCTTCGTCGCGCACGCGGCGCGGCCGCGTACCGAGCGCAGCCGGGTTCTGGACGCGCTGCGCGCGGTCGCGCAGCGCGCCGGGAGCCGACTGCCGGCACGCCTCTTCGCCTCGGCAGAGGCGACCGGCGACTGCCGCGACCACAACGTCTGCGTCGCGCAGTGCCCCACTGGCGCGCTGAAGCGGTACGAGGACGACCACACCGCCGGAGTCCGCTTCGATCCCGACGACTGCATCGAGTGCGGACTGTGCGCCGCCGCGTGTCCGGAGCATGCGATCACGATCCGCGCGGGCGCGCGGCGCACGCCGCCGGCGGGGCCGGAGACCGTCACGCGCCACCGACTCGCCGCCTGTTGGGGCTGCGGCACCCGCTATGCGCCGCGCGAGCAGGAACGCTACTGCGCGGCGTGCGAGCGGTCGCGAGACTTCGCGGCGAGCGCGTTTCGAGAGCTCTTCGCAGCGCGCTGACGCGGCCGCGCGCGGCCGGGCGACAAGGGACTTCGATCAAGCACCACGAGATGGAGGAGGCAGACATGCTCGACCTAGTGAGGGAACGCATCTCCCGCCGGCGGTTCTTGCAGGCGACCGGCGCCGCCGGGGCGGCCGGCGCGGCGGGGCTCGGGCTGCCCGAGCTGCGGACGCTCGCCGAAGCGCGGGCGCAGCCGAAGCCGGCGGGCGCCTCGCCGACGACGATCACCAAGAGCATCTGCCACCAGTGCCCGGCCCGGTGCGGCATCGACGTCTATACCACCGACGGCCGGGTGCACGCGATCTGGGGCACCTCGGATCATCCGATCTCGAACGGCAAGCTGTGCCCGAAGGGGCCGCTCGGCGCCTACACGCTCTATGACCCCGACCGGTTCAAGGGTCCGATGCGACGGACCAACCCGAAGAAGGGCCGCAACGAGGACCCCAAGTTCGTGCCGATCTCCTGGGACGAGGCGCTCGACCTCGTGGCGGCCCGCTTGAACGGCTTGCGGGAGAAGGGCGAGTCGCACCGGTTCGCGCTGTGCTACGGGCGCGGCTGGGGCGCCTCCTGCGCCGGCCTGCAGGGCACCTTCGGCAAGCTCTACGGCTCGCCGAACGTGGCGATCGGGCACTCCTCGATGTGCTCCGACGGCAGCATCATCGCCAAGCGTGCGACCGACGGGAACGGCTCGTACAACGCCTACGACTACCGCAACGCCAATTACCTGCTGATGTTCGGTGCCTCCTTCCTGGAGGCGTTCCGCCCGTACAACAACAACATGCAGGTGTGGGGTTACATCCGCGGCGACAAGTCGCCGAAGACCCGCATCACGGCGATCGACGTCCACATGAACACGACGCTCGCCGCCTCGGACCGCGGGCTGCTGATCAAGCCCGGCACCGACGGCGCGCTCGCCCTGGGCATCGCGCACTACATCCTCGTCGAGGGGCTCTGGGACCGCGCCTTCGTCGGCGACTTCGCCGACGGGGTGAACCGGTTCAAGGCCGGCCAGAACGTCGACCCGGCGAGCTTCAACGAGCGCTGGGTCAAGGGGCTGGTCGAGTGGTGGAACATCGAACTGAAGGACCGCACGCCGACCTGGGCCGCCGGGGTGACCACGATCAACGAGCGCGAGATCCTCGCCACCGCGCGCGAGTTCGGCACCACGCGGCCGGCGATCGCGTTGTTCGAGCGCGGCGCGCACGCGCACTCGAACGGTGTCTACAACGCGATGGCGATCCACACGCTGAACGCCTTGGTCGGGTCGCTCTTCGCCCGGGGTGGCCTCATGTACCAGATGGGTCCGCCCTACGGGCCGATGCCGATCAAGGAGGACGACTACCTCGACGACTACGCGAAGAACGGCCCCTGGAAGAAGTTCCCGCGCATCGACCTCAAGGGCCACGAGGACGGGTACCTCCTGGCCAACAACATGCTGCAGGAAGTCGGCCCCAATTCGCTCGCCGGCAAGCCCTACAAGCTCGACACGATCATGTTCTACCTCACCAACCCGGTCTGGACCGCGCCGAACGGGCAGGTGTGGGAGCAGGCGCTCGCCGAGCTGTTCGTGATCGAGACCTCGCCGTTCCCGAGCGAGACCGCGATGTTCGCCGACGTCGTGCTGCCCGATCACACTTTCCTCGAGCGCTTGCAGGACGCGCCGACCTATCCGTTCCAAGGCTTCCCGATGACCCAGCTTCGGGTCCCGGCGGTCAAGCCGCTCTACGACACCAAGTACTACGGCGACACGCTGATCGAGATCGGCAAGCGCATCAAGGGCCCGATGGGCGAGTACTACAAGGCGCTCAAGGACAGCGAGAACGTCATCCGCCACCTCGCCAAGGGCTTCGAGCAGAACCCGGGTGACAACGGCGTCAAGGACTTCGAAAGCTGGAAGGAGAAGGGTGTCTGGTACCGCAAGCCCTACCTGTGGCAGCAGCGCTCGGGTGAGTTCTACGAGTGGGACGGCAAGGCCTATGCGAAGCCGATGACCGACGACGAGGTGAAGACGAAGCTGCTGAAGACCCCGTCGGGCAAGTTCGAGATCCGTTCCGGGTGGCTCGAGAAGAACGCCGACTGGATCGCGGCCAAGACCGGCCGCGACAAGGCGAAGCTCGCGTTCCCGATCTGGGAGGAGCCGAAGCATCCCGGCGGAGGCGAGTTCTATCTGGCGACGCCGAAGGTCGCGATGCACGCCGAGGGACGCAGCGCGAACATGCCGGTCGCGATCTCGCTCATGCAGCCGACGATGGGCGGCAACGCCACGGTCTACCTCGAGATCAACCCGCGCACCGCCCGGGCGAAGGGCATTCGCGACGGCGATCGGGTGCGGATCAAGTCGGCGGTCGGCACGATCGAGGCCTACTGCCGCTACTACGAAGGCGTGCGGCCGGACACCCTGGTGCTGCCGATGGAGCACGGGCATTGGGCGCACGGGCGCTGGGCCAAGGCGAGGCTGCCGGGCCACAGCGGCGAATGCACGGTGAACCAGTCCGACCGGGTCACCGGCCAGTGCCTCTACTACAGCACCAAGGTCAACATCGAGCGGGTCTGACCCCGCGCGTGCGAGGAGGAATGGACATGGCCAAATGGGGGATGGTGATCGATCTGGACAAGTGCACCGGCTGCCAGGCGTGCACCACTGCCTGCGCGATGGAGAACAACCGCCTGCCGGGTGAGAACTGGCAGGACGTGATCTTCTACCACCAGGGGACCTACCCGAACGTCAACCTGCACTGGTTCCCGCGCCCGTGCATGCACTGCGAGAATCCGTCGTGCGTGGACGTGTGTCCGACCAAGGCGACCTACAAGGACCCGGATGGCGGATTCGTCCTGGTCGACTGGAACAAGTGCATCGGCTGCAAGTACTGCATGATCGCCTGTCCGTACGGCGTGCGTTTCTACACCGACGAGCGCTCGCCGATCGAGCCCGACATCCGCAAGGTGTTCCCGGGCGACGGCAATCGGCAGTGGAGCCCGCCGTACCGCGCGCCCGACTCGCGCGACGACTGGCGCCACGGCGTGGGCATCCAGCCGCACGGCGTGGTCTCCAAGTGCACCTTCTGCTACCACAAGGTGAGCCAGGCGCCCAAGGGAGTCGCCGATCTCGACGAGGACAACCCCGAGACGAAGGAGTACACGCCCGGCTGCGTGCGGGTGTGCGCGCCCAAGGCGCGCTACTTCGGCGATCTCGACAATCCCGCGAGCCGGGTGAACCGGCTGATCGCCGACAAGGGCGGGGTCCGGCTCAAGGACCACACCGGCAACAAGCCGCAGGTGTACTACCTGGCCGGCGGCGCCACCGCCGCGGTGCCGAGCACCCGCGAGACGCACAACAGGTGAGGAGAGCCGCCATGACTACCGCAACCGCACCGATGGCGAGGTCGAATACCGTCCTATGGATCGCGCTCGCCGGTCTCGTCGTCAGCGCGGCGTTCGTTCTCTTCAGCCTCGCTACGCTGGGACACGCGGCGTTCAACACGACCAGCAACGGCGTGCAGTGGGGGCTGCCGATCGTCGTGTACGACTTCTTCCTGCTGACCTCGACCGGGCTCGCCACGATCGCGGCGCTCGCCCTGCTGTTCGACGCCGCCGACTTCGCTGCAATCGCCAAGCGCTGCCTCTGGCTGGCGATCTGCGGTCTCGTGGGCGGGGTCACCGCGCTGTTCCTCGAGCTCGGCTATCCGCTGCGCTCGCTCTGGGCGATCCCGCTGAACCTGCAGACCGACTCCCCGCTCTTCTGGAAGGTCCTTTTCATCGTGCTCTACGTCGTCACGCTGCTGATGATGGTGGGACGGGTGAGCCGGCCGGGATGGAGTGGCCGTTCCACACGCGGACTCGCTCTCGTGCTGCTATTCGCCGCCGTGGGAGTGACGATGATCGCCGGCTCGGTGTTCGGGATGATGGCGATGCGGCCGTTCTGGTTCGGCGGCGGGATCCCGATCGCGTTCCTGATCGAGTCGGCGCTCGGCGGGCTCGCGTTCGCGCTGTTCTTCACTTACATGGCGTACGGTTTTCGCCAGGACCGCCTGCCGTCGGCGGTGCGAGAGCTGTTCACCGGTCGGATGCCCATGGTGTTCGCGAGCGTCATCGTGCTGCACGTGCTGTTCGTCGGCGCGCGCGTCGTGGCTGGCCTGTGGAGCAATGCCGACGGCTTGCAGGTGTGGCATCACGTCGTCTCCTCGCCGCTGTTCCAGTTCGAGATCTGGCTCGGGTTGGCTGCGCCGCTGGTGCTCATGCTGTCGCCCGGTCTGCGCACGAAGGGCGGGGTCCAGATCGTCGCCGCGGCCCTGGTGATGCTCGCGTTGTTCATCGCCCGCTACAGCTTCATCATCGGTGGCCAGCTGGTGCCGATGTTCAAGGGGACCTGGGTGCACGGGCTGGTCCAGTACCGGCCATCCTTGGCCGAATGGGCCCTGCTGTTGCTGGCGATCTTCGTCGCCAACGTCGTCAACGCGGTCGGCGAGAAGCGCTACGACCTCTCGCAAGGGCCGGCGACGTGAGCGAGTGCGCCGCCGCAGTCGCCGGCGAAGGCACCGCGACCCGGGCGGCGTTCTACCTGTGCCTGGCGCGCGCCTTCCTGCCACCCCGCGAGACGGGGCTGTTCGAGGCCTTCTCCGAGCTGCTCGCCGACGACCTCGCCGAGCTCGGCGGGGACCTCGGCTATCCGATCGACGCTCCGCTCGCCGCTTTTCGCGCGGCCATGGGGCAGGTCCGCGATCGGCAGACCCTGCTCCGGCTCTACAGCGCGCTCTTCCTCGTCCCGCCGGCCGCCGCGCCGCTGAACGCCGCGGTGTACCTGGATGGGTCGCTGAACGGCGTCGCTGCGGCGGCGATCGAACGCGCCTACCGGGATAGCGGCGTCGAGCGGCGCGATGGTTTCGGCGACCTTCCGGATCACGTGGCGTGCCAGCTCGAGTTCGTCGCCATGCTGCTCGCGCGCGAGGCGGCCGGCCAACTGCCCGTGCGGGGGGTCTCGGCCGACTGGTTCCTCGACGGCTTCGTCCGCGGCTGGGCCCCGGCGCTGCGCGGGGCGATCGCGCACGCCGAGGCCGAGCGGTCGGCGCCGCGGGTGTACGGGGCCCTGGCGACGGTGCTCGACCACGCGGTGGCGCACGACCTGCGCGGCTATCGCCGGCCGGTCGATCCTGCCGCGGTGCGCAGAGCAGCACTCCTGCGCAGCTTCGGGCTCGGCGAGGCGCCGCAGCGCGCTCCCTAGAGCTCGACCTGCGGCGGTTGCCCGCCCGCGCGAGGTGGCCAAGCCGCCGGGCCGGCGGTTTGCGCTCCCGAATCGCCTTCCGTAGACTACGCGCCTTCCCGCCGGCGCCCCTTCTTCCGGTCCTTCCGTGTCCGTCCCGAGCGTTTCCGCCACGCGGCTGCTCGCGCTCTATCGCACGATGTCCCGCATCCGGGCGTTCGAAAACGCGGCGGAGGAGGCGAGCCGGGGCGGCGTCGCCGCGTTCGGCGCCGCGCTCGGGACGGCGCGGGTGCGCGGGCCGCTGCACCTGTCGACCGGGCAGGAGGCGGTTGCCGCCGGCGTCTGCGCCAACCTCGAGCCGACCGATCTGCTGACCTCGACGCACCGCGGCCACGGGCACACGATCGCCAAGGGCGCCGACACGACGGCGATGATGTGCGAGCTGTTCGGGCGCGCCGCCGGTGCGAACCGCGGCAAGGGCGGCTCGATGCACATCGCCGATTTCAGCGTCGGAATGCTGGGCGCGAACGGGGTCGTCGCCGCCGGGATACCGATCGCGGTCGGCGCCGCCCAGGCGATCCGCGCGCGCGGCGAGCGCGCGATCGTCGCCTGCTTCTTCGGCGACGGCGCGGTCAACCGCGGCCCGTTCCTGGAAGGGCTGAACTGGGCCGCGATCTATCGACTCCCGGTGCTGTTCGTGTGCGAGGACAACCGCTACTCGGCGACCACGCCGACCAGCGCGATGACCGCTGGCGCGGGCGCCGCCGCCCGGGCCGAGGCGATCGGCGTGCCGGCGCGGACGGTGGACGGCAACGACGTCGCGGCCGTGGATGAGGCGGCGCGTGCGCTGGTGGAAGCGACGCGCGCTGGCGCGCCCGCTTTCCTGCATTGCATCACCTATCGCGTGAAGGGCCATGTCTCGGTCGACGCGGCGGCGTACCGCGACCGCAGCGAGCTCGCGCGGGCGCTCGAGCAGGATCCGCTTCGCGTCGCGGCGCAGCGCCTGGCCGCCCTCGGCGTCGACGGCACGGCGCTCGCGCGCATCGACCGCGAGGCCGAGGCCGAGATCGCGGCCGCGGTCGCGGCGGCCGACGCGGCGGCCCAGCCGGAGCCCGCCGAGGCGTACCGGGACGTGCAGGACGTCGGCGACGGGCGCTGGTATTGACATGCCGAGGATGACCTACGCGCAGGCGGCCCTGACCGCGCTCGCCGAGGCGATGCGAGCGGACGCGCGTGTGGTAGTGATCGGCGAGGACGTCGGCCGGGGCGGCGTCTTCGCGCAATACCGCGGCCTACAGGAGGAGTTCGGCGGGGCGCGGGTCATCGACACCCCGATCTCCGAGTCGACGATCCTCGGCGCCGCGGTCGGCATGGCGCTGCACGGGCTGCGGCCGGTGGTCGAGATGCGCGTGGTCGATTTCGCGCTCTGCGCGATGGACGAAGTGGTCAACCAGGCGGCGAAGGCGCGCTACATGTTCGGCGGGCAAGGGCGGGTCCCGCTGGTCGCGCGGATGCCGATCGGGCTCTGGGCCGGCTCGGCCGCCCAGCACTCGCAGTCCCTGGAGGCGTGGTTCGCGCACGTGCCGGGGCTCGTGGTGGTGACGCCGGCCACGCCCGCCGACAACTTCGGCCTGCTCAAGGCGGCGATCGGGAGCGACGACCCGGTCGTTTACATGGAGCACAAGGAGCTGTGGAGCGCCGCGGGCGAGGTGCCCGACGGCGAGCTCCCGCGGCTCGGCATCGCCGCGGTGCGCCGGGCGGGGACGGATCTCACCTTGGTCGCCTGGTCGCGTGCCGTGCACGCCGCGCTCGAGGCTGCCGAGCAGGCGGCCGGGCGCGGGATCTCGATCGAGGTGATCGACCTGCGGACGATCTGGCCCTGGGATCGCGACGCGGTGCTCGCTTCGGCGGCGCGCACGCGGCGGCTGCTCGTCGTGCACGAAGCGGTCCAGGCGGCCGGGTTCGGCGCCGAGATCGCGGCCACGGTCGCCGAGACCCTCGGTATCCCGGTGGCGCGACTCGGCGCCCCGCGCATCCCGGTCGGCTACGCGCAGGCGCTCGAGGACGAGGCGCGCGTCAGCGCCGGCCGGATCCTCGCCCGCGCCCTCGCACTGTGCGAGGTGGGCGGCGCGACGCCGGCCGCGGGCTCGCGTTGATCGGCGCTGCCGGTTTCCCCCGCAACGCCCGAGTGACGAGCACGACCAAAGCGATGCTCTGCTGCGCGGCGGCGACGTTGGCGCTCGGCCTCGCCGGGCCGCTGCCGGTCGGGGCGCAGAGCAAGTACGCACCGGAGTACCGGCTGTCCACCGTCGTAGGCACCGCCTTCCCGTGGGGCAAGGGCGGCGAGCTCTGGGCCAACCTGGTGCGCGAGCGCACCAAGGGCCGTATCAACATCAAGCTGTATCCGGGCGCCTCGCTCGTCGAGGGCGACCAGACACGCGAGTTCACCGCGATCCGCCAGGGGGTCATCGACCTGGCGATCGGCTCGACGATCAACTGGTCGCCGCAGGTGAGGGAGCTGAACCTCTTCTCGCTCCCGTTCCTGATGCCCGACTACCAGGCGATCGACGCCCTCACCCAGGGCGAGATCGGCAAGCGGATCTTCGCGATCCTCGAGAAGCAGGGAGTGGTGCCGCTCGCCTGGGGCGAGAACGGCTTCCGCGAGGTCACCAACTCGAAGCGCCCGATCCGCACTCCGGCCGACATGAAGGGGCTCAAGTTTCGCGTCGTCGGTGCGCCGATCTTCATCGACACCTTCACCGCGCTCGGCGCCAACCCGACGCAGATGAGCTGGGCCGACGCGCAGCCGGCGCTCGCCGCAGGCGTGGTGGACGGGCAGGAGAACCCGCTTGCCGTCTTCACAGCCGCCAAGCTGCACACCGTCGGACAGAGGAACGTGACGCTGTGGAGGTACGTCGCCGACCCGCTGATCTTCGTCGCGAACAAGCAGGTGTGGGAGTCGTGGACGCCGGAGGACCGTCGGGTCGTCGCGCAGGCCGCGTTGGAAGCCGGCCGCGAGATCATCCGCCTCGCGCGCGCCGGCCTGGTGCCACCCGACGAGAGCGTGATCAAGACCATCGAGGGTCTCGGCGTCAGCGTCGTGAAGCTCTCGCCGCAGGAGCGCGCCGCGTTCGTGAAGGCCACGCGAAAGGTGTACGACAAGTGGGCGAAGCAGATCGGTCCGGACCTGGTCAAGCAGGCCGAGGCCGCGGTCGCCGGTCGCGACAAGCGCTAGGGCTGCCTCGTCGTGAGCCGCCGGTCGTGTTTGCGACGCAGGTCGAGGCGACCGGACACGACGGCGCGGTCGCCGGGTCCAGGGCGCGACGGGTGCCCGACCGCGCGCCCGGGTTCTAGCCGTCGATGATCGCGCTCCTGCAACGCGTGACCGAGGCGAGCGTGACCGTCGGTGGCCGAGTCATCGGCGAGATCGGGGCCGGGACGCTCGCGCTGGTGTGCGCGGAGCGCGGGGACACGGCCGCCGAGGCCGGCCGGCTGGTCGAGCGGGTGCTCGCGCTGCGCATGTTCGCCGACGCCTCTGGCCGCATGAATCTGAGCCTCGCCCAGGTCGGCGGCGGGCTGCTGCTCGTGCCGCAATTCACCCTCGCCGCGGACACCCGCAGCGGCAGCCGCCCGAGCTTCACGCCTGCCGCCGAGCCGGCGCTCGGGCGCGAGCTGTTCGAGCACGTGGTGGCGCGCGCCCGCGCCGCGCATCCGCGCGTTGCGACCGGCGAGTT
>Ga0308411_10000700_pt1 | contig 22508 bp, 17 predicted proteins | sample HotsprottomLayer_2_FD_203530 | JGI IMG/M metagenome (GOLD analysis project Ga0308411, IMG submission 203530) | Hot spring phototrophic mat microbial communities from Octopus Spring, Yellowstone National Park, Wyoming, United States -... | ecosystem: Environmental > Aquatic > Thermal springs >...
CTGCGGTTGGTTTTTGCATTTTGCGTCTCATGTACACGCCAAACCGCGGTCCGCTGGTGGTTGGACCCCGCTGGCCCACGGCCCGGACGGCTCATCCGCCGCGTTGCCATCATCGATCGCGGCGCCGTCAAGGCGAGGCTTTATCCACGGGCTGATAGCCTTAAGCTCGGCCGCAGTTGCCCCACGGCTATCGTGTGCTTTCATGCGCAGCAATGCGCGGAAAAGTATCTAAAAGCCTGCCTGACCCTTGCAGCTCTCCCATTTCCGAAGACCCATGAGATCGAGGACCTGATCGGCCGTCTGCCGGTCCATGCACGGCCGGAGTTGACTGCCGAGGAGCAGGCTTTATTGACGGAATACGCGGTAGGGCCCCGTTATCCGGGATGGAGAGAAGTCTCGCTGCGCGAAGCGCGGCGGGCGCTGAGTTTAGCCCGGCGCGTCCGCAAGCATGTGCGCTCGCTGTTGCCGAAAGAGGCTCTGCGGCGGCCGAAACGCTGAGGGAGTTAGGTGACGAGCACCGTTGCTGCGCCGCGGCCCGGCAGATAGGTTAGAATGCCTAGTGGCCCGGCATGGCGATGCGGAGGAAACCCTCGAACGCGGAACGCGCCATCCGTGAGATGGTGCGGCGAATCGTGCGTCAGTTCCATCCCGAGCGTGTGATCCTGTTCGGATCCCACGCGCGGGGAGAGGCCGGTCCGGACAGCGACGTGGACCTGCTGGTGGTGATGCCGGTGAAGGGCTCGCGGCGTGAGAAGGCGATTGAAATCGGCGTTGCGCTCCACGATATCCAGGTGCCAAAAGACATCATCGTCACTACCCCGGAGGAGTTCGAATGGCGGAAGCAAGTCGTGGGAACCATCGAAAGACCGGCGGCGCGGGAAGGTAAGGTGCTATATTCCCGCTGACGAGAGAGCGATCCCGATCGTTCAAGCTTGGGTCGAGAAGGCGGAAAGCGATTATAAGAACGCCCGCCTGGTCCTGAGCGCAGGGGAAGATTGCCTTGCGGATACAGTGGCCTTCCATGCGCAACAATGCGCGGAAAAGTACTTGAAAGCTCTGCTCGCGCTTCAAGGGATCGATTTCCCAAAGATCCACGATCTGGGCGTCTTGACGGGCCTGTTGGCCGGCGGCACCGTGGTCGATCTTACTCCCGAAGAACAACGCAGGCTGACGTATTATGCCACGGTAACACGCTATCCAGGCGATTACGAACCAGTCGGACTGCGCGAAGCGCGGCGGGCGCTGAGTTTAGCCCGGCGCGTCCGCAAGCATGTGCGCTCGCTGTTGCCGAAAGAGGCTCTGCGGCGGCCGAAACGCTGAGGGAGTTGGGCGACACGAAGCCAGCTTGCTTGGGAAAGGCATGGAAACGGCGCGTGACCTGGTGAAACGCAGGACTCCACGGTGTGCCCGCAACGCCACGGGGTTCGGGCGAGCCGTTTTGGCGCAGGGATGAGGTAATGCGCGCCTCCGGCGGAAAACTACTTGCCATTGGCGGCGGTGCGAGTTAGATTAAGAACTTGTTGCAATGCCAGGCGGACCGCCGGAAGGCGGGCCGCACAGCGCCTCCGGCGGATGTTGATCCCGGTTGGGCAGGAGTGGAAGCCGCGGCGGACGCAACTGGCATCGGACGAATCTTTTTCCAGGCGGCGGTCGCGGGTGCTCACGGACCTGATCGAAATCGACAGAGACAATCCCGAACCCAAGGCGATTGAGAAGGCCGCCGCCGTGATCCGGCGTGGCGGAGTCGTGGCGCTGCCCACCGACGCGCTCTACTCTCTGGTCGCCGACCCTTACAACCTGAATGCGGTGGCCCTGGTGTTTCGCGCCAAAGGCCGCGAAATCCACCGCGCCCTGCCGCTGCTCGTAACGGATCTATTGATGGCGGAAGGTCTGGCGCGGGAGCTGAACAGCCGGTTCTACCTGCTGGCCCGGATGTTCTGGCCCGGTCCGCTGACGATCATCGTTCCTTCCTCGGGCAATGTGCCTCTCAAAGTCACGGGCAATGCCGGGCGCGTAGCCCTCCGGCAGAGCGGCTCGAAGATCGCGGCCCTGCTGCTCGAACAGCTCCAGCAGCCGCTGATTTCCACGAGCGCCAACATCTCCGGCCAGCCGACGTGCCGCAGCGGCATCGAGGTCTTCGGCACGATGGACGGCCGGGTGGATCTGGTCCTGGACGGAGGCTTTTGCTCAGGATTGGGGAGCACGACGGTGGATCTCTGCGGACCGGATTGGAAACTGATCCGGGAAGGGGCCATCCCCAGCCAGGCGGTCGAAGAAGTTCTTGGCCACCACCGAGATCCGGACCCGCTTTGAATGGCGGCGGACGGGCCTTTCCTTGCGGTTTGCCGTATGGCTCAGCGCTTGCGCGCCAGCCAAATGTCTTCTTCCGCCTCAGTGAGTACGAACAGAAGCGACTGCTGATCTACGGACAGTGTGAATCGCTGCTGGAGGACGCTAGAGCCGGGATCTAGAACGAGGCGCCGCTGCCGGCTGGCTATGTCATACGCCCAAATCCGGTTTTCCTCCCAGAACAACAGCGACGACGAATCTTTGAGCCAGACTGGGGAGAAGCCGTGCTCGGAGACCTGAGTGGAGGCACGGTTATTTATAGAATAGACGAAGAGCTGTTCCCTGGGCGGAGGCGAGGACCGCAAGCGCCCGGCTGCGAATTGCCCGTCCGGGCTCCAGGCCATGGGTGTGAATCCCTGCGGCAGGGCGTCCGCCAACCGGCACGGTGTCCCGGCGGGTTCCAGGCAATGAGGCGGGCCGTCGGAGGGGTAAGCCATCAAGGTTCCATCGGGAGCCCAAAGCAACGCCATCGAGGGGGCCACCCGCCGCAAACCGCTGCCATCGGCCTGCATCAGCCAGTACTCAAAGGCGCCGCCACGGTTGGTCAGGAACAACAATTGCTTGCCGTCCGGCGACCAGCGCGCGTTGCGGTCCTTGAACTTGTCATTAGTAAGGCGCCTCAAGTCCGTCCCGTCCGGCTTGAGCAGCACAATGTCCTCCTCGGGATCCTGGATTCGCGCTGCCAGCCAGGCTCCGTGCGGGGAGGGTTCTGGTTCGCGCACCTGCCTCCCGGTCGCGGTAAGGCGTTTGGCAGCGGAGAGGCGAGCCGGCGCGCCGGGATGGAAGGGGGTCGCATGCAAGGTGCTGGAGATGGTGCGCCGGGTGTAGACGAATAGGCCGCCGGTTGTTGCCGCCGAGACGTGGGCGCTATAGGTCGAGGGCGTCCGCACGGGTTCGGGCTTGCCGCGCACGGCACCGGTTTGTTCGTCTATGCGGATTCGCCAGATGTTCATCGCCCCGTCCCGGTCGCTCGAAAAATACAAGTAGCCGCCATCGGGCGACCAGGCGGGACTCCAGTCGATCCACTCATCCTGGGTGACAGGGATTGCGCGGAGGCTTTCCGGGGACGCCCCCGAAGACGGCACCGTCCATAGATCCCTCTTCCCATCCGGACCAGATCCCCAAAAGGCGATACGGTCTCCATGGGGCGACCACGCCGGCTGAACCGCATCATAGACGACATCCGGGGAGGTCAAGGGTTGGACCGTGTTTGCCTTGAGGTCGGCCACGTAGAGCACGCTGGCGCGCCGCGCGGGCCCGTCTTCCGGTTCGGCGAAGGTGTCGCTAGAGAACACGAGCCGCTGCCCGTCTGGAGACCACGAGGGGTGATAGCCGAAACCGGCGACGCGCCGTACGGAATTCCCCTGAGGATCCATCACGAAGATGCCGCCGCCATCGCGCTCGCTGCGGAAGGCGATCCATTTGCCGTCGGGCGAAAAGGCCGGCTGGCGGTCGTCGGCAGTGGAGTCGGCGGTGAGATTGATCGATTCTTCACTATCGAGCGCTCGCAGGAAGATGTCCCAGTGATCCTTGTCCCTCCGGGCGTAAGCCAGTAGTCGGCCGTCCGGGGAAAGGCTGGGAAAGTTGCAGCGCGCCTGTTCGCGGGTCAGACGAGAGAAGTCATAAGCGGCGGAGGAGTCAACCGGCCCGGGACCTAGCGCCCTTCCGGCCAGCAGCCAAGCCAGCACGCCTAACACCGCCAAGCTCAAGCCGACCCACACCCGCCGGCGGCTGGGAGTGGTGGGTTTTGAGGACTCTGGGGCCGGTCCATTCCGGGGCTCTTCGCCGTTTCCAGAGTCCTTAATCTCAGTGGGTTCCAGAATGAGCGGGACGTAGCTACCGCGCGGCAAGACGACTCGGACGGGCTCGTTCTTGCCTTCGGCGTCATAGTATTTTTTGAGGCGGGTGCGCAGGCGGCTGACTTCGACGCGTACTATCGGGTCGAGCCGGGGGTCGAAGGCCTCGCCTTTGTCGAAAACTTCGACGCCGAGACTGTATTCTTTAAGGTCCGCCGTTCGGCCCTGGATCGCGGCTTCCACCAAGAAGCGCAGTAGGCGCTGTTGGCGCCAAGCTCCGGAGAATGAAGGGCTGGCCAGGATGCTTTCCAGGTGGGCTCGTATCGATTCCGCTGCCTGGGGCGAGAGCTTCCCCTGCTTAGGGCCCCCCACCGCCAGTGGCCTCATTGCGCAGTACCCCCTTTCGGACATTCTATAACGTTCCGGGCCTGCCCGGCGGCGCATTTTCCAATGGGCCAGCGGCTCTCCACGGGAGGACTGGTCCAAAGCGGGAGGGGTAAGGAGCCCGCTTTCGGCCTCTTGTAACCGTTACAAGCCGTTTGGTTGTAGCCGCAACAGGCTTGAAAGCCAGCGGGGCGGCAGCCACACTCGTAAGAGAGAAGCCCCAAACCGTTGAGTCAGGGTCAGCGGGGGCAGAGGTTAACCATCAAGTGAAAGGAGTTGCAATGAGGCAACGCGTAACGAATATCTGGGTTGCTGGTGTGCTGCTCGCACTCTTGGCGGCAGCATCAGCACCCTTATCCGCCCAAGTGGGCCGAGCGTCCATCACAGGCATTGTGACCGACAGCACCGGGGCCGTCATCCCGGGAGTTACGGTGAAGGCGACGCACGTCGCAACCGGTGTCTCCTACGAGAGCGCGACCAACGAAGTCGGCAGCTATACCATTAGCGCCCTGCCGGTTGGAGACTACACGATTACCTATTCCGCAGCCGGGTTCAAGACGCTGGCCCGCAGCGGAATCACCCTAATTGCAGGGCAGATTGCCCGGATTGACCCGACGCTGGAAGTAGGTCAACTGGTCGAACAGCTTACGGTAACGGCCGAGGCGCCGTTGCTCCAGACCGAGACCGCGCAGAGTTCCGAGAGCGTCACCTCGCAAGTATTTGCGAGCCTGCCGCTGGCGTTTGGCGGGCGGGGCCGGAACATGGCGGATTTCGCGGCCAGGATCGTCCCTGGAGTGCGAGGTTCCGATTACACCATGTCCATCCAAGGGACGCCCGGGGCCAGCGCCGGCATCGTCGTCGATGGCATGACCAACCTGGCCGGCTTCTTGCCGGGGGATTTCGCGGAGGCGAGCATCTCCGCCGAAGCCGTTCAAGAGCTCACGGTGATCACCGGCACGGCCTCGGCTGAGCACGGGCGGCAGAGCGGCGGCACGCTGGTCTTCACGCTCAAAAGCGGGACCAACCAGGTGCACGGATCGGCGTTCTATACCTTGCGCAACGAGTTTCTGCATGCGAACGATTGGAACAACAATCTGTACCTGGCAAAAGATCCCACGAACACCACTTTCCGGCGGCCCAAGGACCGTCAGAAGAACTACGCCGGCAGCTTCGGCGGGCCCGTCTACATCCCCAAGCTGTACGACGGACGAAACAAAACTTTCTTCTACTTCACCGCCGAGCGGTTTCTGCTCGCCACCGCCGGGCCCGGCTCTCTGACTCGCAGCGTGCCCCAGCCGGAAATGTGGAACGGAGACTTGAGCAAGCTGCTGCGCAGCACCAAAGTTGGGACGGATGCGCTGGGCCGGGACGTATTCGAGGGCATGATTTACGATCCCACCACATGGCGCATGGTCGGCAACCGCTACGTCGCAGACCCCTTCACAGGCAACATCATTCCGCCCAGCCGCATCTCCAACGTGGCCAAGAATTTCGCCAAGGTGTTCAACCAGTGGTATCAGCCGGTGAATACGAACCTCACCAATAACAGCTTCACTTCGCTCCAGAATCGCATGGATGCCCGGAATTACTCGATCAAGGGCGACCACTCGTTCTCCAACAACCATAAGGTCTCCGGTTACTTCTACAAGCACGGCTTCCCGCGAAACTTCCAGGAGAATGTCAGCGAGGTGTGGTCCCTGCTGGACCCCGATCTGGGCGGGCCGCTCTCCCGCTCCATCCGCCAGCACCGGCGCGGTTACAACTGGAGCGTGGCCCACGACTGGATCATCAGCCCGAGCATGCTCAACCATGCGATGGTGGGGCTGAACAACAACGGCAACGCCTTCCGAAGCCGCCAGATCGGCAAGCATTTCGCCGACGAGTGGGGGATCAAGAACGTCGGCCTGGGCGCTCCGGCGGATCAAGTCACAAGGCCCGTGATCAATCTGGGCAGCTCTCCGGTAGTTACCTTTCAGAGCTGGAATCACGACGCCAACCGCGACGAGTTCTACCGCAACATCGTGATCTCCGACTCATTTAGCTGGTACCGGGGTCCACACAATTTGAAGTTCGGTTTCGAGTGGAACTTCCTGAACTACGATTCCCAGCAGTTCAACAACACCGGCGGCACGTTCAACTTCGCCGCCCGGACCACGGCCATCCCGGGCGAAGGATTCACTTCGCGGATCGGAACCAGCTTCGCCAGCTTTCTCCTGGGGGAGGTCAACAGCGCTACGCTCGGCCCGATCTTCAACCCCATCACTTCCAGTTACTATGGCGCGGCGTTCATCCAGGACAGCTGGAAGGTGAACCGTAAGTTAACCTTTAACTATGGCTTGCGCTGGAGTGGAAACTCTGCGCACATGGAAAAGAACGACGAAATCGCGAACTTCAATCCCGATCTTCCGGATCCGAACTTCGGCGGGATTCTCGGCGCGGTCGAGTACATGGGCAATGGCCCCGGACGCGCCGGCCGCCGGACCATCTTCCCCGGACACTGGAAAGACTTCGGACCCACCGCGGGCATTGCCTACCAGTGGACGCCGCGGCTGGTGATGCGGGCGGGCTACGGGATTAGCTATACGCCCGAAGGTTTCGGTTGGACCTACCCGTGGCGGGCTGGTTTCAACGAGACCTACGAAGCGGCGGCGGACAGCAAGGGAGTCTACCGGCCGGTTTTCAATATTGACAACGGCTTTCCGCTGGATGTCCGGCGTCCGCCCAGCATGGATCCTTCGTATGCCGCTAAGTTTGGGGGTCGAAGGAACCATCCGAAGTATGCGGCTTCCGGATACGTCCAGAACTTTAACTTCGGCTTCCAGACCGAAGTCACCAAGGACCTACGGGTCGATCTGGAGTGGCGAGGCAGCAAAGGAACGCGGCTGCACAGCGGCGGCAACGTCTTCCCGAACCAGATCCACCCGAAGGAACTCGCCCGCGGGGCAGTGCTGACGCAGACCATCAGCAGCGCCTCGGCCGCGGCAGCTGCGGGATTGCCGTACCCCTATCCCGGCTTCAGCGGTTTGGGCGCGTACACCTTGCTGCCGTTCCCGCAGTTGATGGGCCGCAGCCTGTCGGCCTTCGGCGATCCGGTCGGAAGCAGCACCTACCACTCTTTGAACCTGATCGTCACCAAGCGGATGTCGAGCGGTTACTATCTCTACGGCGCCTACACCTTCTCCAAGAACATCGCCAACGTCACCAACGTTGCCAATGGAGGAGGCGGAGGCGGCATCCAGGATACCTACAACCGGAGTTGGGCCAAAGCCGTAACGGCGGCGGACCGCACCCACGTCCTCAAAGCGGTGCTTCAGTGGGACCTTCCCATCGGAAGGAACCGTTACCTGCTCGGAGGCGCCAGCCCGCTGTTAAACGCCGTGGTGGGCGGGTGGACGATCTCCGCGCTGCTAAATTACTCCAGCGGCACGCCGCTGGGTCACCCGAACTCCAGGGTGACGCCCAACTTCTGGAACGGACCGGCCATTTACGCCAACTTCAACACGCCGCCCGGCGGATTTAAGAGAATCTTCAATCCGGACACATTCAACCCTTGGAACAATGCGGATCCGGGCAACCGCTTCTTCGATCCAACGGCGTTCAGCGACGCCGCGCCGCAGTCGCTGGGCAACAGCCCAAACCGCTTCTCTCAGGTCCGCACGCTGTGGAGCTGGAACGAGGATGCTTCTTGGTGAAGTACTTCCCGATGAAGGAGCGGGCGCGGCTGCTGTTCCGGCTGGAGATGTTCAATATTTTCAACCGCCATTTCTTTGGCGGGGTCAACATGAACATGAACAACGCCTACTTTGGCAATATCATCAATGCCAGCGGGAGGCGCACCGGCCAGCTTTCGGCCCGGTTGGAGTGGTAGTTTGAAATCCATCGGATAGCTATGGGCCCCGGCAGCGCGCCGGGGCCCGTTTTTTTGAAAAGGCAGTCATAACGCAACTCAGCGCACAGGAGGTGGAATCATGTGGATCCTTGCGATTTGCGCTTCCTTGGGCCTATTCCTGACTGGCTCCGAGGCGCCGCCTAGGATGCCGATGCCCAACGACTATACCAATTCCATAAAGACCAGATGGTTGAACAAGCCGGTGCTTGGTTCCCGGCTTCTGGATGACGCCGAAAGCCTGTCGACGTGGAAGCTGGCGAACAGCGGGCAGGCGCGCGGGGAGCTGACGCTGACGCGGGAACGCGCGGTGAGCGGATCCAGCTCCGTGCGCCTGACGAGCCCCACTACAGGAGACAAGCCGATTCCAACCACCCGTTACTACGGAGCCGCAGATGCAGTGCGGGTCGTCGACGGTGAAGACTGGTCCGAATGGAACCGCCTGTCGGTGTGGATCTACCCGGACCTCCCCGGCTTCCGCGTCGTTTCGTTGCTGCTCATTTTGCGCAACGAGGGGAAAGAGCCGGTTCCGGATGTATATGGAAAGATGGGAATGAATTACGTCATTCTCCAGAATCAGCAATGGAACCGGGTCGTTTGGGAAATCGCCAACTTGCCGCGCGACAAAGTGACTGGCGTGGTGTTCTCGTACCGCGTTCAGGGCAATGAGCCTGGGGCAACGGACAAAGTTCTCTTTGATATCGACAAACTGGAGCTGGAAAAGGTCAACGCGGATCATTATCTGGGCTGGAATGTGGCCCCCGGAGAGATCTCCTTCAGCCATTCGGGTTATCAGACAGGATTTCCCAAGAGCGCCATCGCCAGCGACTTAAAGGCGAAGACCTTTGAGCTGATCAACGTGGAAAGCGGCGTCCCGGTACTGACCAAAGCCATCTCCGAGGTCCAATCGAAGATCGGCCTGTTCCAAGTGATGGACTTCAGTGAAGTGCGCACGCCGGGAAACTACATCCTCCGGGCGGGGGACCGCACTTCCCGTCCCTTCCGCATCGGGGAGGATGTGTGGAAGTCCAGCATCTGGAAGGCGATCAACTTCTTTTATGCCGAGCGCTGCGGCTATGCGATTCCCGGAGTGCATGACATCTGCCACCGCGACTGGATGCTGGTGCACGGCGACAAGCGGCTGGTGGTGAACGGCGGCTGGCACGATGCCGGGGACCTGTCGCAGTCGTTTGTGAACACCTCGGAAGCGGCCTACGCCATGTTCAGCCTGGCCGAGCGGCTTCAGTCGCGGAATGAGGATCCGGCGTTGCTGGCCCGTTTGATCGAGGAAGCGAAGTGGGGTTTGGACTGGATTCTGAAGACGACCTTCCATGACGGCTTCCGGCCGGGCTTCTGCACGATGGACCGCTGGACCAATGGAATTCTGGGTGACGTGGACGACATGGTTTGCCAGGCGACCAACAGTCCTGCCGGGAACTTCTCGGCCGCGGCCACCGAGGCGCTCGCCGCGCGTGTACTCCGGCCGACGGATCCGGTCCTGGCCGGCTATAGCCTGAAGCAAGCCGTGGAGGATTGGGGATTCGCCTTGGCGGGGATGGAGAAGCAGCCGCGAGGAGCGCAGACGGAGTTGGCGGGCCACGCCGTTCTGGCCGCACTGGAACTATATCAGGCCACCGGCGAGCGTAAGTACGCTGATAAGGCGCACGAGCTGGCCCGGAATATCCTGGATTCCCAGCAGCGTACGTTCCTGCCGGAGGCTACTTATCCTTTGACCGGCTTTTTTTACACCGGGCCGGATAAGACTCGGGTTCTACGCTACAATCACATCAGCCGCGAGGCGGCCCCCGTGGTGGCGCTGATCCGGCTGTGCGAACTGTTTCCGGAGCATCCGGACTGGATGCGCTGGCATTCGGCCGTCACCCTCTATTCCGAGTACTTTCAGAAAGCCATGGCGGCTTTCACGCAGCCCTACGGCATGCTGGCGAACTCGGTTTTCCACGATGAAGAGTACATGCAGGCGCCCAGCGGCCGCGGGGCGACTCCGGAAGCCTTCCGCGAGCAGGTGCTGGCCGGCATCCAGGTGGCCGCGCATCACTACGTCCGGCTGTTTCCGGTGTGGTTTGAATTCCGCGGCAATCACGGGACGGTGCTGACGCAGGCCAAAGCCATCTCGGCTGCCGCTCACCTGCGCGGGAATTTCGAGCTGGCGGCGCTGGCCCACCAGCAGCTCCAATGGGTTGTGGGGAGGAACCCGTTCGTTCAGAGCACGATGTGGGGCGAGGGTTACGATTACGCCCCGCAATACTCCGCCATGTCCGGCGACCTGGTGGGCTCTTTGCCCGTCGGCATTCAGACCCGGGGCAATACCGACCTGCCTTATTGGCCCACGGAGAACTGTCACAACTGGAAAGAGGTATGGGTGCATCCAGTGGCGCGATGGTTCTGGCTGATGCGCGATTTGGCGGGACCGGCCGTGGTTGCCGGGTTCGTGGCCGGCGACGCCGGCGAGCCGGTCGTCTTTCGCGAAATCAGCACAGGGGCTGTGACCAGCGCCCGCGCCGAGCCTGAGACTTTGAGCTTCCGGACGTCGCTGCCTGAGGGCGTATACGAGGTCAGCCGCGGAGCGATGAAGAAGCAGATTACGGTTCTGCCCGGCGCTAGTTACACGCTGGATTTGCGTCCGGCGCGCCATCTGGATGTCCGCGTCTCCTCGCAGACGGGCAGCAACGGCGCGGTGAACCTTACGGTGACCGTGGAAGGCGCAGGTAGACACAGCCTGTCCGTGCGGACGGACAATCTGAATCTCAAGGAACCGGAACGCCAGTTGGACCTGAAGCCGGGCAGCCCGCAGACTGTGACGTTCCAGGGCAAGGTCGTGACAGCGGAATCCCCTTGGGTGGCGGTGGTCATTCCGGACAACGAATTCGGCCAGCGGAGGGAAGCCACGGGAGCGGTGGCGCTCGGCGCGCGGCGCTGAGCGCGGCGTCCACAGCGGCGGGCGGTCTGAGAGGGCGATTACGCACGAGGGATTCCGGGGGGCGGCTTGTGCGCTGGCGGATACGACGGAAGATCAAAAGGACTCAGCCGCCAACCGACGGCAGGACTGCCGGCGTGGCAAGCCTGGCGGCTTGCTCCACGGCGGGCGGAGAGCGCTTTTTCTCGAAAGGGCAAACGGGCGGAATGAAGAAGGCCGGAGGCGTAGGCTATCAGAGCGCCTGCTTGCGCAGGCGGTAATCGCCGACGCCGGGCATCCGCACGATGCGGCACATCTCAAAGAGCCGCGAGCGGGCGCGGATGCCAATCCGCTCGGCCAGGGTGATTTTCCATTCCGCCCTCCCGGGGTTGAGCGAGTTTCGCTCCAGGGAGCGGCCACCCGCGTCGACATCCACCAGGTTCGTGGTGGCGATGAGGGCCTTCTTGTGATTGCAGCGGTAGGTGATGATGGAAGTCACCGTGTCCTCGACCCACTCGGTGACGCGGTGCGCGCCGAGGTCATCGAGAAGCAAGATTTCCGATTCCATGGCGGCCTCATAAGCATCCCGGGAGCTGGTGCCGGAGGCGGGGTCGTAGCTGGCCCGGATGCGTTCGAGCAGGTTTTGGTAATCGAAGAAGACGCCTTCAAAGCCACGTGCGATCAACCGCCGGAGGGCGGCGACGGCCAAGTGCGTTTTGCCCGTGCCCGGCTCGCCGATGAGCAGCAGGCCCGGTTTGGGAGCCAAGGGGTACTCGCGGGTGTAGGCACGCACGATGTTCTGGACTTCGCACAACGCCGGGTTGCCGAAGTTCTGGAAGTTTTCCAGAGAGGCGTTGGCGTATAGAGGCGGGATGCCGGCGGCCGCCTCGAGTTTCCCGCAGAGGTCGCTCGAGATGCAGGTGCAGCGCTCGGCCGCAAGGTAGCCGTCCCGTTCGACCTCAACCCAGCCGCTGCCGCCGCATTTTGGGCACCCGGTCTCGCTCATCTTCTCTATGATAGTTCTCCCGGAGGCGGCCGCCAATGATACAGTGGAGCTAGATACGTTCCAGCCCAGCGTGCCCCCGTTAGGCCAGGGATGCGAGCGCGTTTTGCGGGCGGATCCAGCCGGGGCTGCCGGATGCGGAGCGGCACAGCCAGGTTGAGTCGAGGGACGCGGCGGACGAGGGAAGGGTTGGTTATGGCTCCTGCCAGCATCAAAGAAACGGTCCGGAAACGCGGAATCCGCCTGACGCGGCAGCGGCAGATTCTGCTCGATGTGATCGATGAGACGGGCTTGCACCTGGACGCGGAGCGGCTCTACACGCTGGCTTCGGCCAAGGATCCGAAACTGAACCGCGTGACCGTGTACCGCACGATCAAGATGCTGAAGGATGCCGGTCTGGTCGACGAACTGGACCTGATGCACTGGTCCGGGGATCAGCACTATTACGAGACCCGGATGAAGCAGGAGCATGCGCACGTGGTCTGCATGCGGTGCGGGAAGGTGCAGGAGTATTACGGCGCGCCGCTAGGGCAGCTCCGCCGGAAGGTGGAAGGCTCTCTGGGATTCAAGGTGTTGACGGTCCGCACCGAGATTGGCGGATACTGCGCCGAATGTCTCGCCCAGGGGGACGAGGCCAATTCTTCCTTGGCGAAAGAAGCAGCCCGCAGCGCTGGGCGCATAGAACGTTCTTAGAGCCCATGCCGGAGCTGCCGAAACCCAAACCGATGGCGGGATCTTGCCCCGCAGTGGAGGTAGCAGAATCTGGGGAGCATCGCCGCTGGGCGCCCCTTACGGACTTCCCCTTCCGGATCGGCCGGGCGGCGGACTGCGAGCTGGTGCTGCGCGATGCCCGCATCTCCCGGCTGCACGCGCGCATTCTCCGGGAGGGGGAGGATTACTACATCGAAGACGCGGGCAGCCGCAACGGCGTTTTCGTCAATGGGGAACGGGTCCGGCGGCAGAGGCTGGCGGCGCTGGACCGGATCGAATTCGGGATTCCAGGCGGCTGCGTGCTGAGGTTCTATCCGGCCAGCCGCCACTGGGAGAATTTAGCCGAACGGGTGGCTGCGCCGCGGCCCAGCAGCGATCGAATCGGACGGCTGCGGACGCTGCTGGAAGTGGCGCGCACGGTCGAAACGGCCTTTTCGCTCGACGAGGTCCTGGCGTCGCTCATCGACGCGGCGTTGGAGTTCACCGGAGCCGAACGGGGGTTTCTTTTCTTGCGCGGCGGAGAGGGATTGGAGCTCAAACTGGCCAGGCACCGCAGCGGCCAGCCGTTGGGCGAGGGCGAGTTGCGGGTTCCCCGCGCTGTTCTCGAGCAGGCTCTGGACGGGCGTCGGGAGCTGCTGTCGATGAATTTCCCAAGCGGCCAAGGCGGGGCGTCCCAGGCAAGCGGCACAATTGCCGAGCTGGAGTTGAGGAGCGTCGTCTGCTTGCCGCTGATCCGGCCGGCGGCCGCAGCGGATGCGGCCAAGGATGGCCCTTTGCCCGCGGGGAGCACGGCGGGGTTGATCTACTTGGACAGCCGGGCCGGCGAGGCGGATTTGAGCGGCGGCAACCGCGAGCTGCTCCAGACGCTGGCGCTGGAGGCCTCCGTCATCGTAGAAAACGCGCGGCTGCTGGAGAGGGAGCGGGCGCGGCAGCGTCTCGAAGAGGAACTGAGGATCGCGCGGGAGATTCAGCGCAGCCTGCTGCCGCAGGCCTTGCCATCGGAGGGTTGGCTCAGGGCGGCAGGGCTGAGCGAACCCTCGCACCAGGTGGGGGGCGACTATTTTGATGTGCAGCCCGCCGCGGGACCGGCATGGGCGTTGATCCACGCGGACGTCTCCGGGAAGGGCGTCAGCTCGGCGCTGCTGGCGTCGCTGTTGCAGGGCGCGTTTGCAGCGTGGCCGCACTCGCCGGAGGAGCTCGCGTGGTCGGTCCAACAGTTGAACCGCTTTCTTCTGGAACGTACCGGCGGAGAGAAGTACGCTACATTGTTCTATGCCCTTGTGCAGCCGGACGGAGGACTTCGCTATGTAAACGCTGGCCACTGCGAGCCGCTGCTGGTGCGCGCCGGAGGAAGCATCCAGGCATTGCCGGCGACGAGCCTGCCGGTCGGTCTGCTGGCGGAAGCCCGCTATGAACAAGCCGCAGCCCGGCTGGAGCAGGGAGACCTGCTGCTTTTATACAGCGACGGAGTCACGGACGCGGAGAATAGCGCGGGCGAACGGTTTGGGGAACACCGGCTGCGCCAAATTGCCGCTTCCTGCTCCCGGCGCGGCTGCAAGGAATTGCTCGGGCAATTGCGAACGGCCGTGGCAACGTTTGCCGAAGGCGCGGTTCAGAAGGACGATTTGAGTCTATTAATCGTGGAATATGCTGGTGAAAAGACGACATGATTCTGTACGGCTTAACGATTTTTCTTAGCGCTTTTCTGCTGTTCCAGATACAGCCCATCATGGGAAAGCTGATCTTGCCGTGGTTCGGCGGGGCGGCGGCGGTCTGGTCGGCCTGCTTGCTGTTTTTTCAAGCTGTGCTGTTGTTAGGTTATCTGTATGCCCACCTTGTCGTGAAGCGGTTGCAGCCCCGCATGCAGTTTGTAGTTCACGTTTCGGCCCTGGCTCTGAGCCTGCTCGCTCTGAGAGTGACGCCCAGCCCCGCGCTGAAGCCGCTGGGCGGCGAAGACCCGGTGTTTCGCATCTTGGTGCTGCTCACCGCCAGCGTGGGCTTGCCGTACTTGATGTTGGCCACGACCAGCCCGTTGCTTCAAGCCTGGTACGCCCGCGCCTACCGCGTGGCGTTTCCATACCGATTGTTCGCCGTTTCCAATCTGGGCTGCCTGCTGGCGCTGCTAAGCTACCCGGTGCTGGTGGAGCCGTTTGTCGCCGCCAGCAATCAGGCGCGGATCTGGAGCGCGGGCTATGCGCTGTTTTGCGCGGCGTGCGCGACGGCGGCGTACCGGAGCCGCCACGCCGCTGAGCTGCCCGAGGCGCCGCCGGAATCCGAATCCGGTTTGGGCAACGGCGCCCCTCCGCGCTGGATCTATTTTTACTGGCTGGCGCTGGCCGTGTGTTCGAGCACGCTCCTGTTGGCCGTCACCAACCATGTAACACAAAATATTTCACCGGTGCCGTTTTTGTGGATTCTTCCTTTAAGTTTGTATCTTCTGAGTTTTATCCTCACCTTTGACCACGACCGGTGGTACCGCCCCAGCGCGTACGTAGGCCCGCTGGCGCTGGCTTTGAGCGGCATGACCTACGGACTGGCCAAGTTCGACGGAAGCACGAATTTGCGTTATGTCGTCGCGCTGTTCGCGGGCGCCTTTTTCGTCTGCTGCCTGTTCTGTCACGGGGAGCTGGCGCGGCGGAGACCGCACGCGCGTTATCTCACGGGCTTCTATCTGACGATCGCATTGGGGGGAGCGCTGGGCGGGCTTTTCGTTGGGGCCGTGGCGCCGCGCATCTTCCGGGGCTTTTTCGAGCTGCCCGTGGGGATCTTTGCCTGCGCGCTGCTGGCGGTGATTGCCTTTTGGCGGGTGCAGAAGCCGCTGGCGGCGGCGTGGGCCGTGCTGACCTTGGTGATAGGCTACACGCTTTGGACACAGGAACGGTCGGTGGTGAAGGATGCGTACTTGATGACGCGGAATTTCTACGGCGCCATCCGGGTGACGCAAGACGGAGAACCGGGCGACCCATATGCGACCCGGACACTGGTGAATGGCACCATCACCCATGGCATCCAGTACCTGTCGGCCGACCTTAGGCGGCTTCCCATCACGTATTACGGGCCCAAGAGCGGGGTGGCGGCCGCCATTGAAAACACGCGCAGGAGTCCTCAGCGGGTCGGCGTAATCGGCTTGGGGACAGGAACCATCGCGGCGTTTGGCCGTCCGGGAGATTACTACAGGTTCTACGAAATCAACCCAAAAGTGGTGGAGATCGCACAGCGCGAGTTCACTTATTTGGCGGATTCGCCGGCCAAGATCGACATCGTCCTGGGCGACGCGCGCCTGTCGATGGAGAGAGAGCCGCCGCAGAACTTCGACGTGCTGGCCGTGGATGCTTTCAGCAGCGATTCGATCCCGGTCCACCTGTTGACGCTGGAGAGTTTCCGCATATACTTCCGGCACTTGAAGCCGGAGGGCATTCTCGCCGTCCATGTCAGCAACCGCCATTTGGACCTGGAACCGGTAGTGGAGCGGATCGCCACGGCGCTGGGCAAAGACAATTTGTTAGTGGACAATGACGAGGGCGAGAACTTGGTGTACAGCGCCAGTTGGGTGTTGGTGGCAAACCGGGGGGTCTTCGACAAGCCCGGTTTTGCATTAGGCCAGCCGGTCAAACCCAAGGCCAAACTGCGTCTGTGGACCGACGACTACAGCAATCTGTTTCAGATCCTAAAGTGAGCGGCGCCGTGGAAGCAGGAGCAGCCGGGGGACGCAAGGTCCGGGTGGCCGCCGGGATCCTGGAACGGGACGGCCGAATTTTGATTTGCCGGCGGGCGTCTGGGGATAGTCACCCGGGCAAATGGGAATTCCCGGGAGGCAAGATTGAGGCTGGGGAGGCGCCGGAGGAGGCGCTGGCCAGGGAACTGGAGGAGGAGCTGGGCGTGCGCGCCCGGGTTGGGCCCCAGGTGGCGCACGTACACTTCGGCTACCCCGGCGGCCGCGGAGTTGAGCTCCTGTTTTACCGGGTGTTGGGTTTTGAGGGTGAGCCGCGGAATCGAGTCTTCGGCGAGATCCGCTGGGAGCGCCGGGAGGCGTTGAGCAAATACGACTTTCTGGAAGCGGACCGGCCGCTGGTGAAGTTTCTGGCCGGCGGCTGAAGGATTCAGTGCGGCCGCCAGTGCGCTACTATAAATGCCATGAGCAAAGGCCGTGGCGCTCTGTTCGAAGTACAGTGTCCTTGCTGCCAAGCAACGCTGAAGATCGACCCGAAGACCGAAGCGGTCATCAGCTACAAGGCCCACGAGAAGCCCCGGACCGTGGAAGACATCGACGCGGCGATGAACCTGTTCAAAGGCGAGGCGTCGCGCCGGGAGGAGGCTTTTCAGAAGTCCGTGGAGGCGCACCGCAAGTCGAAAGAGGTGCTGTCCCGTAAGTTCGATGAGCTGCTGAAGCAGGCCAAGGAAAGCCCGGACACGGGACCGCCGCAGCGGGATATCGATTTGGACTAGGGCCCGAGCCGCAATCGGTCCACGGCGTTTCAACAAGCTGACTTGTGACCTGCGGGGCAAGACATTTTTGCCACGGCCCTTAACTTCTGGCCGGTCAAAAGCGTCTTAAACAAGTTTGGAGGTTCTTTGAATGGGTAAACAACGCGGCCATTTGCAGCGGTTCGTCTTGTGTTTGGCTTGGGGATTAGCCGCCGCTCCGGCTTTCGGCGCGATGTGCCAGGTTCAGGATGCAGTAGCCGCCGGCGGAAGGATCTGGGCGCTGTGCGGGAGGGAACGAATCTACTCGACCGCCGACGCCGGCCAGAGCTGGCAGAGCGTGGATTTGCCGCCGGACGTGCTCTACCGCGCGCTGGCCTTTCCGGATGAGCGGCGGGGCTTCATTGTCGGCGATGCGGGGACCTTGCTGGTTACCGAAGACGGGGGGAAGACATGGTCCCTGCGGGAGCTGCCCACGAAAGAAAACCTCACAGACATTTCCGTAGTAAAGGACCGCGCTTGGATTGTAGGTCAAAACGGGACCGTGCTGCACAGCCCGGACGGCGGCAAGAGCTGGGTCCAGCAAAAGACGGGCATTCCCCAAGGGCTGGCATCCGTCCATTTCATCGACGAAAACAACGGCTGGGCGGTGGGATGGATGGGGGTCGTGCTGCGCACGCGCGACGCAGGCAAGACTTGGGAACCGGTCAAGATCGCCGACGCGAGCTGGTCCTTGAGTTTCGTCTATTTTCAAGACGCGAAGACCGGGTGGATCACCGGAATGTTCGGACAGATGCTTTTCACGCAGGACGGGGGTGAAAATTGGCGCGTGGTCAACGTGCCCACCAAAGGGACGATTACGTCGGTATACCGGGCCTCCGACGGCCGCCTGTTGGCCACCACGGGCAATGATCTCCTGACGAGCAAGGACGGCGGAGGCAAGTGGGATTCCCTGGACATCAATCAATGGTTGTTTTTCAAGCGGATCGTCCCGGCGGGGAACTCGCTGTGGGCGATCGGCACCTTCCACATTCTGAGTCTGGATCCGGCCAAGAACCAGTGGGTGCGGCTCGCGAACACTCCTTCTTCGCAGACTTGACGCACGGCAGGCATCGGGTCGCGCTGCGATGCGAGTGTGGAAGGCGGATGACTCTGGCTCAGCGCGCCGTCTTCGCAAGGCGCCCACACAGGGGTTCATAAAAGCGGCCGGGGCATACGGTTCCTGATGGAGCCGCGTTCAAGCGGGGCGCGCCCAAGCATGCCTGTGCTATTCTGCTCACACGGCGATGAAGCTAGGGCGGCGCAACGGCAGGGAAGAGAAGCTGAAGCAGTTTGCGCGGCGCATCCAGGAGATGGCGCGAAAGGACGAGGAGCGCCGGCGCCAGGCAGCCGCCATCCAGTCGATCCGGCTGCGGGCTGCGGCCGAGCTGCATGCGCTGTGCGCGCGCTTTGTGGAATCGGTGAACCAGTTACTGGAAAAACCGATGCTGGAGCTTTCGCCCCCGGACTGGGCGGACGCCTATTATCACGATTCGGCTCCGAACGTTTTTCAGCTGGCGATGGCGGGGCGGATCGTGCATCTGGAGTTTCGCGCGCCGGAGGCGCTGATCTCGACCGAGCGCTTCCGCACTCCTTACGTGCTGGAAGGAGCCGTGCGGGCCTTCAATCAGGAAATGCTGGATCTGGCGGTTGTGCCCGAGCGGCTACTATTTTGCTGTCTGGAAAAGGACAAGCCGCGATGGGTTTGGTTTGACCCGCGCACGCAGCGCACCGCCCCCCTGGATGAGGAACATCTCATCGCGCTGTTTGAACGGTTGCTGTGAGCCGCCGGCCCCAGGCGCTACGCGGAGGCGGAGGCTTCAAGAGCCTGGTCGAGGTCCCAGAGAATGTCGTCGATGTCTTCCAGTCCTATCGAGAGCCGGACCATATCCGGGGTGACGCCGGCGGCAGCTTGTTCTTCGGCGCTCAGTTGCTGGTGCGTGGTGGATGCGGGGTGAATCACGAGGCTGCGCGCATCGCCGACGTTCGCCAAGTGCGAGAACAACTTGACGCTGTCGATGAACTTGCGCCCTGTGTCATAGCCGCCCTTAATGCCGAAGGAGAAGACGGCGCCGGCGCCTTTGGGCAGATACTTCTGCGCGAGGGCATAGTATGGGTTCCCCGGCAAGGAAGGATACTTGACCCAGGTGACCCGTTTGTGGCCTTCCAGAAACTTCGCCACGGCCAGGGCGTTCGAAACGTGGCGCTCCATCCTGAGGCCCAGGGTTTCGATCCCCTGTAAAAACAAGAAGGCGTTGAAGGGGCTCATGCATGTCCCCATGTCGCGGAGACCTTCCACGCGGGCTTTGATGATGTAAGCAAGGTTGCCGAAGGCCTCGCGGAACTTCAGGCCGTGGTAGGAACGGGCCGGTTCGTTGAGCTGCGGAAAATCGCCCTTCTCCCAAGGGAACTTCCCGCTGTCGACGATGATGCCGCCGATGCTGGTGCCGTGGCCGCCCATGAACTTGGTGAGGGAATGAACGACGATGTCGGCGCCGTGATCAATGGGGCGGCATAAGTAAGGGGTGGCGAAGGTGTTGTCGATCACCAGCGGGATGTTGTGCTCGTGGGCGATGCGGGCCACGGCCTCGATATCCAGGACGTTCCCGCGCGGGTTGCTGATCGTCTCCCCATAAAGGCACTTGGTCTTGGGCGTGATGGCCTTGCGGAAGTTCTCGGGATCATCGGGGTCGACAAATTTTACGTTTAAGCCCAGCTTGCGGAAGCTGACGTCGAATTGGGTATAAGTTCCCCCGTAAAGCGTGCTCGCCGCCACCATCTCGTCGCCGGCCTGCATCAGGCTGGTGATGGCGATGAACTGCGCCGCCTGCCCGCTCGACATCGCCAGCGCGCCGATGCCGTTCTCCAGCGAGGCCACACGCTCCTCCAGAACCGCGTTGGTCGGGTTCATGATGCGCGTGTAGATGTTGCCGAATTGCTGGAGCGCGAACAAAGACGCGGCGTGCTCGGAGCTGTCAAACACATATGAGGTTGTTTGATAGATCGGCACGGCGCGCGCCTTGGTCGTGGGATCTGGCTGATAGCCGGCGTGAAGTGAGCGTGTATGGAAACCGAAAGAACGGGTCTGATCTGTCATGTCCAACTTTTGCCTTTCACTGGGGTGCTTCTGGAATCGAATGGAAGCTGAAAAGGCGGATTATACCATAATCGATCTATTTAGGATATATTTATCTCTTATAGCCGATCTTGCGCAGCAGCCCGTGGCGCCATTCGGCATCGGCGGGACCTTCGACGCCTTTGGGCGATGAGCCGTCGATCACTCCGAGTACCCCCCTTCCCTGCGCGGACTGTGCGACGATGACCTCGACCGGATTGGCGGTGGCGCAGAAGATGGAGCAGACTTCGGGAACGTCCTTGATGCGGTTGAGCACGTTGATCGGGTAACCCTCTTTGAGGACGATAACGAAGGTGTGACCGGCGCCGATGGCCTGAGCGTTGCGGACGGCTAGCGCCTTGAGGGTCTCGTCGTTGCCTTCACAGCGGGTGAGGCACGCTCCGGAAGCCTCGTTGAAGGCGATGCCGAATTTCATCTGGGGCACGGTATTGACGATGGCCTCGTAGAGGTCTTCGACAGACTTGATGAAGTGGGTTTGCCCCAGGATGATATTGCCGCCCTCGGGGATCTCAAGGGGAATCGCAAGCAGCTCCATGCGAATCGTTTTACCACAACCGTAGCGGTTGCAGCGCAGCGGGCGGCATACCGGGCCGGGAGGGCGGCGCGCGCGTCGCCCGATTCTGGCTGTGCCGCTGGGTGAGACGGGCTTGGTTCGAAAGCGTGTTCCCTTTTCAAGCATGCCGGAAGAGTGATAATGTGATGAATCCTCATGAGTCCGACAAGCAAGATCGTTGTGGTTGGCAGCGCCAACATGGACCTGGTGTTTCAGGTGGAAAGGCTGCCGGTTTGCGGCGAGACGGTGCGCGGGGGCGACCTTGAGCTGTTCCCCGGAGGAAAGGGGGCCAACCAGGCGTGCGCCGCGGGCCGGCTGGGCGGCCGGGCCTTCCTGGTGGCGGAGGTGGGTCAGGATCCTTTCGGCGCGAAGCTGACGGCGAGCCTACAGGCGGCGGGGGTGGACACGGCGCGCGTGGGGCGGGCTTCGCGTCCGACGGGATGCGCCTCGATCTACGTGATGCCGGATGGCGAGAACGCGATCGTGATCTCTCCCGGAGCAAACGCGGCGATGGATGCGGCGCGGGTGCGCGAGCGTCTGGATCTGCTCGATCCGGGGGATTACGTTCTGCTGCAATTAGAGATCCCGATGGCGGCGGTAGAAGCGGCGCTGCAAGCAGCCAAGGCGGCTGGAGCGGTGACGGTGCTGGATCCCGCGCCGGCGATGAAACTCCCGCCGGACCTGCTGGCAAAGGTGGATCTTCTGACGCCCAATCAGACCGAGGCCGCAACGCTTCTCGGGATTCCGGCGGATCAGGTTCAGACCTATGAAGACGCGGCGGCCGCAGCCGCGGAATTGCAGAAGATGGGCGCGGCGGGGGTGATCGTGAAGATGGGCAGCCTTGGCTGCTACGTGCGCGCGGCGGGATTTGAGGGACCGGTTCCATCGTTTGCGGTAACAGCGGTGGACAGCACGGCGGCCGGGGACGTCTTCAACGGCGCGCTGGCGGTTGCGTTGGCCGAAGGCCAGGGTGTGCAGGCGGCGGCGCGGTTCGCGTGCGCGGCGGCGGCGATTTCCGTGACTCGGGCCGGAGCTCAGACTTCGATTCCGACCCGGCCGGAGGTGGAGGATTTCCTGCGGCAAGCCGGTTAGCGCCGTGCGGATGCGTTAGTTCAGCATGCGGAAGCGAAGCGGTTCGGCAAGGAGGCAGTCATGTTTGTAGTGCGGGATCTTGGGACAGCGATTCTGTTGTGCGTGGTGACAATGATGGGGTGGGGATCCTGGGCCAACACGCAGAAGATTTCGGCGAAGAGGAACTGGGGGTTTCCGCTCTACTATTGGGATTACGTGATCGGCGTTTTTCTGACCGGCGTGA
>Ga0308411_10000701_pt1 | contig 22508 bp, 25 predicted proteins | sample HotsprottomLayer_2_FD_203530 | JGI IMG/M metagenome (GOLD analysis project Ga0308411, IMG submission 203530) | Hot spring phototrophic mat microbial communities from Octopus Spring, Yellowstone National Park, Wyoming, United States -... | ecosystem: Environmental > Aquatic > Thermal springs >...
GTCGTTGACGGGGCGGGCGGAGCGGCTGGCAGGTGAACGTGGTTGGTCGGCTAGCGGTTGGCGGACATCCGGCGGGCCTCGGCCCAGGTCATGCCGGCCTCGACGTCGATGTCGTGCGGCAGGCCGAGGACCCGCTCGGCGATGATGTTGCGCTGCACGTCGCCCGTGCCGCCACCGATGGTCAGCGCCTGGCTGAACAGGAAGCCGTAGTGCCAGAAGGCGCCGTCGGCGGCGCCGAGCAGCCGGCCGTCGGCCAGCAGCCCGTCCGTGCCGCACAGGTCCTTGGCCAGACCCATGAGGTGCTGGCCGTGCTCGTCGGCGAGCACCTTGCGCACGCTCGCCTCCGGGCCGGGCGCCCGGCCCCGGACGGCGGCGCTCACCGTGCGCAGACGGATGAGCCGCAGGATCTCCGACTCGGTGTGGACCTGCGCGGCGCGCTGGCGCAGGTGGGGGTCGCGCAGGCCACCGTGGGAGCGGACCAGGTCCAGCAGGTCCCCGGCGTCCGGGCCGAGGCCCCACAGCGCTCCCCCACCCGAGAGCGACACCCGCTCGTTGCCGAGGGTGACCTTGGCCAGCGACCAGCCCTCGTTCTCGTCACCGACGAGGTTCTCGGCGGGGATCCGCACGTCGGTGAGGAACACCTCGTTGAAGGTGTGGGCGCCGGTCATCTCCACGATGGGCCGCACCTCGATGCCGGGGGCGTCCATCGGGCAGATGAAGTACGAGATGCCCCTGTGCTTGGGCACGTCAGGGTTGGTGCGGGCGATGAGGATCCCGAAGTCGGCGACGTGGCCGAACGAGGTCCAGATCTTCTGGCCGTTGACGACGTAGACGTCGCCGTCGCGCTCGGCCCGGGTCGACAGGTTGGCGAGGTCACTGCCCGCCCCGGGCTCGCTGAACAGCTGGCACCAGATCTCCTCGGCGGCCAGCAGCGGGAACAGGTACCGCTGCTTCTGGGCCTCGGTGCCGGCGTGGATGATGGTTGGACCGGCCCAGCCGATGCCGATCTGGTTGGACGGGCGCTGCACACCCGCCCGCCGCAGCTCGTCGTCGATGATCAGCTGGTGCACCGGGTCGGCGTCGAGACCCCAGGGTCGTGGCCAGTGCGGCGCCACGTAGCCGGCCTCGGCCAGCTCCCGGGCCGACGGGCTCGGGTGCTCCTCGAGCCAGCGGCGCACGGCGACCCGACGGGGGTCGTCCTCTCCCGGCAGCTCGAAGTCCATCGGGGCGAGGCTAGCGTCCCCTCCCTGCGAGCGACCAAGACGCCGGAGCCGCCCCGGGCCCGTCCTACACTCCCGGCCGCAGCCCGTCCGACCAACCAGGGGGAACCGATGCCGGGGTGGAACTTCGCCGAGATCTGGGAGGTGTGCGCCCGCCGCGTGCCCGACACCGTGGCCCTGCGCCACGGCGAGCGTGAGATCACCTGGTCGGAGCTCGACCGGCGGGCGAACGGCATCGCCCGCACGCTGCTCGGAGCCGGGGCGGGCGAGCAGGACAAGGTCGCCCAGTACCTCACGAACTGCCCCGAGTACCTCGAGTCCATGTTCGGCGTGTTCAAGGCGGGGCTCGTGCCGGTCAACACGAACTACCGCTACGTCGACGACGAGCTGGTCTACCTGTGGGACAACGCCGACGCCGTGGCCGTGGTGTTCCACGGCACCTTCGCCGAGCGCATCGAACGGATCAGGGACCGTGTCCCCCGGGTGCGGACCTGGCTGTGGGTCGACGACGGCTCCGGGCCGTGCCCCCCCTGGGCGGTGCCCTACGAGGACGCAGCGGGCGCCGACGGGGAGCGGGTGGAGGCCCCCTGGGGCCGCGACGGCCACCAGCTCCTGCTCATGTACACGGGCGGGACCACCGGCATGCCCAAGGGCGTCATGTGGCGCCAGGACGACCTCATCCACGCCGTGCTGCCCACGGTCAACCCGCTGTACGGGCAGCCCGACGCCGACTACGAGGCCCTCGCCGCCTCGATCCAGGGACCGGGCCTGCAGCTGCTGCCCGCCTGTCCGCTCATGCACGGCACCGGCCAGTTCACCGCCTTCATCGGGCTGTCAAGCGCCGGATCGGTGACCACGCTCACCAGCCGGCACTTCGACGTCGTGGAGCTGCTCGACACCATCCAGGCCCGACGCATCCAGAGCCTGACCATCGTGGGCGACGCCTTCGCCAAGCCGATCCTGGCCGAGCTCGACGCCCACCCGGGCCGCTGGGACCTGTCGTCGCTGATCGTCATCACCTCCTCGGGGGTGATGTGGAGCGAGCCGGTCAAGCAGGCGCTGCTGGCCCACAACCCGACCATGATGCTCATCGACGCGTTCTCCTCGTCGGAGGCGATCGGGCTCGGCCAGTCGGTGTCCACCGCCGGCAACGAGGCCGCCACCGCCAGGTTCAGCCTGGGAGACAACGCCCGGGTGATCACCGACGACGGCCGGGACGTCGTCCCCGGCTCGGGTGAGATCGGCCGGGTGGCGGTCCGCGGTCACACGCCGATCGGCTACTACAAGGACCCCGAGAAGACCGCCGCGACCTTCGTCACCATCGACGGCGAGACCTACTCGATGCCCGGCGACTACGCCCGGGTCGAGGCCGACGGCACGCTCACGCTGCTCGGTCGGGGCTCGGTGTGCATCAACACCGGCGGTGAGAAGGTCTTCCCCGAGGAGGTGGAGGAGGTGCTCAAGCGCCACCCGGCCGTGCTTGACGCGGTGGTGGTGGGCCTGCCCGACGACACCTTCGGCGAGTCGGTGAACGCGGTCGTGCAACCCCGGCCCGACCAGACGGTGGAACCCGAGGCGCTCATCGGCTGGGTCAAGGACCACCTGGCCCACTACAAGGCCCCGAAGCGGGTGGTGGTCGTCGACACCATCGGGCGCGCCCCGAACGGCAAGGTCGACTACCGCCGCCTCAGAGGGGTGGCCGCCGCCGAGGTCGGCATCGAGCTCGACTGACCCGGCGCCGACGGCGCCGTTGCGGTCGTTTCGTCGCCGGCCGGGTGCCGTCGCTAGTCTCCCGGCGTCCAGCACGACGACACAGACACACGGGGAAGGTCATGGCAGACATCGGCTACGACGGCAAGGTCGCCATCATCACCGGCGCCGGAGGCGGCCTCGGCCGCGAGCACGCCCTCGAGTTCGCCCGCCGCGGGGCCAGGGTGGTCGTCAACGACCTCGGGGGCTCGGTCTCGGGCGAGGGTGGCGACCCCGGCCCGGCCCAGAAGGTGGCCGACGAGATCAACGCCCTCGGCGGCGAGGCGGTGGCCAACAACGCCAGCGTGGCCACCCCCGAAGGCGGCCAGGCGATCGTGCAGACCGCGCTCGACGCGTTCGGCACCGTCGACATCGTCGTCAACAACGCCGGGATCCTGCGCGACAAGACCTTCCACAACATGACCCCGGAGCTGCTCGAGCCGGTGGTGCAGGTGCACCTGCTGGGTGCGTTCTACGTGACCCAGCCGGCGTGGAAGATCATGCGGGAGAAGGGCTACGGCCGCGTCGTCAACACCTCGTCGAACTCGGGCATCCTCGGCAACTTCGGCCAGGCCAACTACGCGGCGGCCAAGATGGGCCTGGTCGGGCTCACCCGGGTGCTGGCCAACGAGGGCCGCAAGTACAACATCAGGGCCAACGCCATCGCCCCGGTGGCCAAGACCCGCATGACCGAGGAGCTGCTCGGGCCGGTGGGCGACATGCTCGACCCGGCCACCGTCACCCCGGTGGTGTGCTGGCTGGCGTCCGAGGAGTGCGACGTCACCGGTGAGATCTACTCGGTGGCCGGCGGGCTCGTGGCCCGGTTCTTCATCGGGCTCACCCCCGGGTACTTCAAGAAGAACCCCACCGTCGAGGACATCCGCGACCACTGGGACGAGATCCGCGATCCGACCGGCTTCATCATCCCCGAGGGCCCGAACGACGAGCTCAAGAAGATCTTCGGCATCCTGTCGGAGGGCACCGAAGGCAAGGTCGGCTGACCCGGAGGGGCGGTGCCGCCGGATCCGGTCAGTCCCGCAGGTGCCGCTCCACGGAGGCCACCTTGGCCGCCAGCGCCCCCTCGTGGCCCGGCCGCACGTCGAGCTTCATCGTGACGCTGACCCGCGGGGCGCGCGCCAGCACGGCGTCGACGCAGGCCTTCACGACCCCCATCACCTCGTCCCAGTCGCCCTCGACGTTGGTGAACATGGCGTTGGTCTCGTTCGGCAGACCCGAGTCGCGCACGATGCGCACGGCGTCGGCGACCACCTCGCCGACCGAGTCGCCGACGCCGAGTGGGGTGATGGAGAACGCAGCGAGCATGCCCCCAGTGTGCCCGGGCGGCGTGACCCCCACCCCGCTGGCGATCAGGGGTTGACGTAGATGAAGCCGTAGGCCTCGTCGCGATGGACCACCCCGGATGCGTCGAGCGCCTCGGCCCAGCTCCCGGTGCAGGACGGGTCGCTCTCCTCCATCCCGTGGTCGGCCACCAGGAAGAACGCCGTGCGGTCGAACACGCCGGCACGCTCGACGGCGGCGAGCATCTCGGCGATCCGCCCGTCGGTGTCGCGCAGCGCCGCCGCCGCGATCTCCGAGTGGGGGCCGCCCTCGTGCATCGCCGCGTCGGTGAGCGCGAAGTTCACCCACGTGAACCTCGGCAGCGGCCAGGACCGGCCCCGCCAGGACCCGCTCCAGATCCCGACGAACTGCTCGGTGGCGGTGTGGTCCACCAGCGAGGACCAGCGGTACTCCTTCACCGGACGCACGAACTGCTGGCTCGTGTGGGGCAGCTCCTCCACCGGTGGCGGCCGGTCGATCGGCTCACCCCGGCGCATGAGCTCGAACACCGAGTGGTCGGCGCCGGTGTCGCAGGGCTCGTTGACGGCCACCGCCACCGAGCCCGGGAACGCCCGCTTGACCGCCGAGTACAGCGTCTCGCAGCCCGGGTCCAGCGAGCGCATGGCGCTCACCCAGGTGGCCGGCGAGTTGGTGATCTCCTGGGACCGCTTCACCCGGTCCCACCAGGCGTTGTGCAGGATCCCGTGGTGGCCGGGGTGGGCGCCGGTGAGGATGGTGGTGTGGTTGGGCAGCGTCACCGTCGGCAGCGAGGCCATGGCCCCGTGCCCCATCGTGGTTCCCATGGCCATCAGCCTCCCGATGGCGGGCAGCTCGCCCCGGGCCACGAGGTCGTAGAGCACGTTGGCGTTGGTGCCGTCGATGAGGAACCCCACGACGTGCTCCGGCGGACGCGCCGAGGGGTCCAGCAGCTGCTCGAGCACCTCGCCGTCCTGTCGGGCCAGCAGGGCGTCGTCCCGACGCTCGCCGTTGACCCCGATCCCGCCGCAGGGCTCGGCGCCCATCAGCGCCAGCACGGTCGGGGCCACGTCGATGAGCCGGCACGACGCCGGGATCAGCCCCTGCGCCCGCACCCCCGCCCCGGCCAGCACGAACGGCGCCCGGGACTGGACCACATCGAGCGAGCCGTGCTCGCCCCGGTGGCCCCCGTGGTCCTCCCAGTTGTGGGCGGCGGTGTGCACCGCCACCAGATCGGGGGCGGACGGGTGGTCGAAGAGCTGGGCGAGCTGGTCGTAGGCGTGGGGGTAGGCGTTGCGCTCCCGGCTCGGGTACAGGTTGGCGAGCTCCTCGGCCAGGGGGCTGAACCGGTCGGTGGAGCGGTCCGCGAGGGGGTTGCGTCCCTCGATGGCGAGCTCGTCGAACGCCCACCCCGTGCCCTGCGGCCGGCGCCGCACCCGCACGCGGCCGTCGACGGCGGCCGCCTCGTAGGTGTCGTCGCCCACCCGGCGCAGGACCATCTCGACCAGGTGCGCCACGGCCGGGTCGAGCAGGGCCGCCTCCGCCCGCTCGACCGCCTCACGGTGCTCGTCGGTGTCGGTCACGGACTCGATCGTGGTCATGGGTCCCAGCCTAGAGTCGGGGCATGACCGCCGGCTCGACCACCGCCTCGGGCACGGGGAACCCCCGTGACTTCCTCGAGCTCGACGCCCTCCTCGACGACGAGGAGCGCCTGCTGCGCGACACCGTGCGCCAGTTCGTGCGCGACCGCATCCTGCCCGAGGTCGGCGACTGGTTCGCCGAGGGCACCTTCCCGCGCGAGCTGGCCAAGGAGATGGGGGCCCTCGGGCTGCTCGGCATGCACCTCGAGGGCTACGGCTGCGCCGGCACCAGCGCCGTGCAGTACGGGCTGGCCTGCCTGGAGCTCGAAGCCGGCGACTCCGGCGCCCGCAGCTTCGTGTCGGTGCAGGGCTCGCTGGCGATGTTCCCGATCTGGCGGTTCGGCAGCGAGGAGCAGCGACGGGAGTGGCTGCCCCGCATGGCCGCCGGTGAGGTGATCGGCTGCTTCGGGCTGACCGAGCCGGACTCGGGCAGCGACCCGGCGTCCATGCGCACCACCGCCCGCCGTGACGGCGGGGACTGGATCCTCGACGGCACCAAGCTGTGGATCACCAACGGCGCCATCGCCGATGTGGCCATCGTCTGGGCGCGCAGCACCGAGGGCGACGGGTCACGCATCCACGGCTTCGTGGTCCCCACCGACACCCCGGGCTTCAGCGCCAACGAGATCCCCGGCAAGCTGTCGCTGCGGGCGTCGGTGACCTCGGAGCTCGTGTTGGACGGGGTGCGCCTGCCCGAGTCGGCACGGCTGCCGGAGGTGTCGACCATGCGGGGGCCGCTGTCGTGTCTCAACGAGGCCCGCTACGGGATCCTGTGGGGGGCGGTGGGGGCGGCCCGCGCCTGCTACGAGACGGCGCTCGACTACGCCTGTGAGCGCCAGCAGTTCGGCGCGCCGATCGCCTCGTTCCAGCTCACCCAGCGCAAGCTGGTGGAGATGATGGTGCGGGTCAACAAGGCCGGGCTCGTGGCCCTGCACCTGGGGCGGATGAAGGACGCCGGCCGGCTCAGCCCGGCGCAGGTCAGCTTCGGCAAGCTCGACAACGTGCGGGAGGCGCTGTGGGTGGCCCGGGAGGCCCGCTCGGTCCTCGGCGCCAACGGCATCACCCTCGCCTACCCGGTGATGCGCCACCTGGCGAACCTCGAGTCCGTGTTCACCTACGAGGGCACCAACGAGATCCACACGCTCGTGCTCGGTCAGGCGATCACGGGCCTGAGCGCGTTCCGCTAGGTCGGCGGGCGAGCTCGGCGAGCACCGCCCCGGTGGCCAACCGCACCAGCGGGTCCAGTCCCCCGTCGACCACGACCAGCGCGTCGGGGTGCAGGCCGGGGGCGATCTCCACCCGGCCCCTCCCCAGGCGCACGGTGGCCGTGGACGCGACGCCGGCACCGGGGTCGGCCCGCACGCCGACGGTGAGCACCAGCGGGCTCCACAGCAGCGCAACCCGCACGACGGTGTGGCCGAGCAGCACCGGCAGGCTCTCGGCCAGCAGGTGCACCAGCAGGCCGGCGTCGTCGCCGGTGGGCAGGACCGGTTCGGGCACGGGCGGTGCGAGCCGGTGCGCGAGGTGCATCAGCACCGCCACCGGCACCTCGGGGAGGGCCAGCGGCGGCAGCAGGCTCTGCAGGGCCGCCCGGGCCACGGTGGCGCGCACCGAGCGCACCACCGCCGGGTCGAACATCGCCTCGAGCGTGGCGGGGTCGAGCGGCTCGCCGGCCTCGGCACTCGAACGGGCGTAGGCGACCAGCGCCTCCACCGACTCGCTGTCCCCGCTGGGGCCGAGGAAGGTCTGCCAGGCCCGGTGCGCCCAACCGAGCAGCGAGGCACCGTGGACCTCCGCGACCGTGACGATCAGCCGCTCACGGGTCCGGGCGTCGACGCCGGTGCCGGGGAGCTGGGCTTCGACCAGTCCCGGTGCGACCGCGACCAGCTCGACCGCCCACCGGGCCATCCGCACCGGTGAGGTCGGGTGCGCCCACCGAGGGCGTGCCATGCCTCCACCCTAGAGGCCGCGCCGCTCCGCTGCGGGGACCATGACCACCGATCCGTGGTGGGCGACCATGCGCCAGCCCCGCTCGCCGAGCACGAACACGTTCAGCGCGGCCACCGTGGATCCCGGGTGCCCGCCGATGATGTTCTCGTCCAGCGTCACCCACGCCACATCGCGCTCGACGACCACCACCTCGTTGGTGAGGATGAACTGGAGTCGCTGGGGTCCGCCGAGGATCGCCACCCAGCTCGCCGCCACCGCGCCCCAGCCCCGCAGCACCGTCCAGCCGGGGTGGACGCAGGTCACCCGGTCGGAGTGCTCCCAGACGTCGGACATGGCGTCGAGGTCGGCGGCCTCGAAGGCGTCGTAGAACGCCCGGTTGGCGGCGAGCACGGCCTGCTCCGCCGAGGCGGGCGGGGGGTCGGGATCGGGAGGGACGATGGTGCGCTCCTGGAGGGCCTGTGCCGACCCTAGCGGGCGGGTGGCCCGCACCGGCGGGACCGGCTCCTGGGTCGATCGACCCATGCATAGGTCTCAAGACCTAGGCGATCGCGTCCGATGGGAGGAGCGTGAGTCTGCGAGGCGCTGCGGGGATCGAGGCCGTGGAGCGGGTGCTCACGGCGTTGGCGCCGGGCCGGGTGCTCGCCTGGGCCGACCCCGCCCGCCTCGTGGTCGGCCCCTCGGGGGCGTTCGTCGTGCTGCCCCACGGACCGGACGGACCCGACGCGGGCGCACGGGCCGCAGCGCTCGCCGAGGCCACCCGGAGCACGCTGGCCGAGCACCTCGCATGGGTCCCGTTCATCGACGCCGTGGTCGCGACCGCAGGAGACGGCCACTGCGGGCCGGGTGCCACCGCCGTGCCACTCGACCTGCTGCCCGTCGTGCTGGTGGAGGGTCCGCCGGTGATCGACGCTGCGACCCTCACCCGGATCGCAGCGCTCGTCGACGCCGGCCTGGTCCCCCCGTGGCGCACGTGGACCACCGGTGGGGGTGCCAAGATCGACCTGTGCGATCCCCCGCAGAACGCCACCCCCGTCTCCTGAGCCACCACCGCGCCGGGACCACCGCGACGATCCCCCGGGAGCGGCCGTGAACGGGCTCCGTTCCACCGACGGGGTCGAGCTGTTCGTACACCACCTGCGAACCGCCGGTGGCGACGGTGACCGGGCGGTGCTGCTGGCTCACGCCAACGGCTTCCACGGCCTCGTGTGGCGACCGCTGGCAGCCCGCCTGCCCCACGGGCCGGCGATCGCGCTGGACTTCCGTGCCCACGGCGCGTCGGGTCCCCCCGAGCGCGCCGAGTTCGCCTGGGACGGATTCGCCGACGACGTGCTCGCGGTGGTGGACGAGCTGGCGCTGCGCCGCCCGTTCGGCGTCGGCCACTCGATGGGCGGCGCCGCCCTGCTGCTCGCCGAGCAGCGCCGTCCGGGCACCTTCGCCGGGCTGTACCTGTACGAACCGGTCGTGTTCCCGGGCCGGCGCTCGACGACACCGGTCGAGAGCGCCCTGTCCACCGGTGCGCTGCGCCGCCGCGACCGGTTCGCCTCCCGCCCCGAGGCCTACGAGCGCTTCGCCGCCAAACCACCCCTGGACCGCTTCGATCCGGAGGCCCTGTGGGCCTACGTGGAGCACGGCTTCGTGGAGGACGGCGCCGGTGGGGTCCGCCTCGCCTGCCGGCCCGAGCACGAAGCCCAGATCTACCGCATGGGTGCCACGCACGGCGCCTTCGCCGAGCTCGAGCGGGTCCGGTGCGAGGTCACGGTGGCCACGGGTGCGGTGACGTCGTTCGGGCCGGCGGCGTTCGCCGAGCACATCGCCGCCGGGCTGCCCCACGGGAGGCTGGTGAGCACACCCACGCTCGGCCACTTCGGACCGCTCGAAGAGCCGGCCCTGGTCGCCGCCGCGGTCGCCGACGCGATCAGTCGAGCCGGATGAGCCCGGCCCGCACCGCTGTGGCCACCGCCTCGACCTTGGAGTGGGCGCCGAGCTTCACGAGGATGTTGCGGATGTGGTTGCGCACCGTGTGGGGGCTGAGCACGAGCTCGGAGGCGATGTCCTCGACCCGGCACCCCCGGGCCACGAGGCCGAGGACCTCGAGCTCCCGGGCGCTCAGCTCCCGGCGGCCGCGCTCCGCCGGCTGACCGGCGGGGTCGTCGACCCCGTCGGGGTAGTGCTCGCCGCCGGCGGCCACCCGTCGCAGCGCCGCGGTGAACTCGGGGAGCCGGGCGGTCTTGTACACGATGCCGTGGGCCCCCGCCCGCCGGACGCGCCCGGCCACCTCCCTGGTCGCCATGCCGGTGAGCACGAGGATCCGCAGCTCGGGGTGCTCGGCCAGCAGGCGTCCGGTGAGGGCGGCACCGTCACCGTCGGGCAGGTTGAAGTCCACGACCGCCACGTGCGGGCGCAGACGCTTGATCGTCGTGACCGCCGATGCCAGGTCGTGGGCGATGCCGGTGACGCGCAGGTCCGGCTCCCGTCCCCACACGGCCGCCAGCCCGTCGGCGACCATGGGGTGGTCCTCGACCAGCACCAGCTCGATCGTGTCCCTGGCGGCCATCCGGCACCGATCGTACCGCCGGGCCGTGCCCGGCCGCCGAACCGGACGCACCACCGGAGCACCCGAGGCGGGCGGTGCGCCATCACCGTCACCCCCGACGCGTACTGTTGGCCCATGGCGTTGGCGCTGCCCACCACCCTGTCACCGTCGAAGGTGGCGTCGTTCACGAGCTGCGCGCTCGCCTTCCGCTTCTCGGCCATCGACAAGCTCCCCGAGCCACCGACGGTGCCGGCCACCCGGGGCACCCTCGTGCACGCCGCCCTGGAGCGGCTGTTCACCCGGCCACCCGGGGAGCGCACGCTGCCGGCCGCGCTCACCGCCATCGACGAGGCGTTCGAGGCGCTGCGGACCACCCCCGACTACGCGGAGCTGGGTCTCGACGGCGACGGGGAGGCCGCCTTCCTCGACACCACCGAGCAGCTCGTGCGGGGCTACTTCCGCCTCGAGGATCCCCGACGGGTGCACCCGATCGGCCTCGAGCTGTCACTCGAGGTCGACCTCGACGGGGTGGTGCTGCGGGGCATCATCGACCGCCTCGAGCTCGACGACGACGGCGAGCTGGTGGTCACCGACTACAAGACCGGCCGGGTCCCCCACCAGCACCACGAGCAGTCCCGTCTCGGTGGCGTCCAGTTCTACGCGCTGCTGTGCGAGCGGTACCTCGGCCGGCGGCCGGCCCGGGTGCAGCTGCTGTACCTCGGCGAGCCCGTGGTCATCACCGCCGTGCCCACCGAGCAGTCGGTGCGGGGCCTCGAACGCAAGGTGCGGGCGGTCTGGTCGGCGATCGAGCGGGCCTGCGAGCGCGAGCAGTTCGAGCCCCGGCCGTCCCGGCTGTGCGACTGGTGCGCGTTCCGGGACCGCTGCCCAGCCTTCGGTGGCGACCCCGCCGGTACGGGCACCTCCCCCGCCACCCGGGCGGTCGTCGAGCTGGCCCTTCCCCCGGTCGGGTGAGCGCCGGCGGCCTGGCCCGGCTCGACGACGCCGTCGACGACGCCTTCGACCTGCTGCGCGGGCGCGAACCCACCGACCGTGTCCTCTACGCGCTCACGGAGCTGGCGGACTTCAGCCTGCTGTGGCACCTCATCGGCTGGACCCGCGCCCTCGTCGACGAGCACCAGCTGCCAGCGGCGGTGCGACTCTCGGTCTGCCTCGGGGTCGAGTCGATCGTCGTCAACGGCCTGCTCAAGACGGTGTTCCGCCGGGAGCGCCCCGTCCACCAGGGCTCCCGCCCCCACCGTCTGCGGGTACCGCTCACCACCAGCTTCCCGAGCGGGCACGCCAGCTCGGCGGTGCTGGCGGCCATGCTGCTCGCCGACACGAGCCGGGTGCCGGCGCTGTGGTGGACGCTGGCGGCCGGGGTCGCCGCCAGCCGCATCCACGTCCGCATCCACCACGCGTCCGACGTGGCGGGCGGCGTCGCCGTCGGACTCGTGCTGGGCACGATCGCCCGCAGGGCCTGGCCGCTCGACCGGAGCTGATCCGACCCCGACGGGCGTGCGGGCGCGCCACCCGGTCGCCCGGTGGGAATGACGCGACCTGCACCCGGGTTGCGACCGTCGTGCACCGCTTCGGCATCACCTGGGACTACCGCTGCCCGTTCGCGCGCAACGCCCACGAGCACGTCGTGGCCGGCCTGCGCGACGGGGCCGGCTGGGACGTGCGCTTCGTGCCGTTCTCGCTCGGGCAGGTGCACGTGGCCGACGGGGATCCCGACGTCTGGGACGACCCGGCGCGGGACTCGGGTCTGCTGGCCCTGCAGGCGGGGGTGGTGGTGCGCGACCGCTGGCCGGAGCGGTTCCCGGCTGTGCACCTCGCGCTGTTCGCGGCCCGCCACGACGAGGGACGCCGCCTGCAGGACCCCGACGTGGTCGCCGGGGTGCTCGACGCCCACGGCATCGACGCCACCGCCGTGCTCGACGAGGTCGGCACCGGCGCCGCGCTCGCCACCGTCCGCCGCGAACACGAACAGGCCGTGGCCGGCCACGGGGTGTGGGGCGTTCCGACGTTCCTGTCCGGGTTGCGGGCGGCGTTCGTGCGGCTCATGGACCGACCCGGTGAGGACACCGCCCGGGGCCGGACCACCGTCGAGCGCATCCTCGCCCTCCTCGACGGCTGGCCCGAGCTCAACGAGCTCAAGCACACCTCCCTCGACCGTTGAAGCGGCGTCGGCGGCCACCCGAGCCACCCGCGGTCTAGCCTTGCCGGTCATGGCCGACGCCGACCGCGGCGATCCCGGCGCCGCACAGCCCCCGGGCGGTGCGTCCCGACCCGAGCGCACCGTGCGCGACGAGCGGCGGATGACCGACGTCGAGGCGTTCATGTGGAACGTCGAGAAGGACCCCCACCTCGACCCCACCTTCGGCAGCGTCACCCTGCTCGACCGGCCGCCCGATCTGCCCCGGCTCCGCCGCCGGCTGGCTCGCATGGTCAGCCGGATCCCCCGGTTGCGGCAACGGGTGGTGCCCTCCCTCGGACGGCTGGCGCCTCCCGAGTGGCGTGACGACCCGGACTTCGACCTGGACTACCACCTGCGCCACCTCGCCCTGCCCCCGCCCGGCAGCCTCCGCCAGCTGCTCGACCTGGCCACCCGTGTCGTCCAGGACCCGCTGGATCGGACCCGGCCCCTGTGGGAGTTCGTCGTCATCGAAGGTCTGGGCGACGGGCGGGCGGCCATGCTCCAGAAGATGCACCACACCATCACCGACGGCGTCGGCGGTGTCCGGATGTCCGAGCAGTTCATCGATCTGCAGCGCGACGCCCCCGACATCGCCGAGCCCGTCGGGCTCCCCCCGGCGGCGCCGGTCGGTCGCAGCTACCTCGAGGTCGCACGTGACGCCGTCGGCCACACCTGGCGACGCACGATCGGGCTGGCGCAGCAGGCGGCCGCCGAGGTCGTGGCCCACCCGACCCGCCTCGTGGGTCTGCCCGGGGACACGCTGGAGCTGGTCCGCTCGGCGCTCCGCCAGCTGACGGTGACCGACCACGCGCACTCGCCCCTGTGGACGACCCGGTCGCTGCGGCGGCGGCTCGAGGTGCTCGAGGTCCCCTTCGACGAGGCCCGCCGAACGGCCAAGGCGCTCGGCGGCAGCCTCAACGACGTGCTGGTCACCGCCGTGGCCGGGGGCGCCGGCGCCTACCACCGGGACCTGGGGGCACCCGTGGAGCTGCTCCGGATGGCCATGCCGGTCAGCACACGGACCGACCGCTCGGCCGCCGGGAACGCCTTCGTGCCCACCCGGGTGCTGGTGCCCGCCGGCATCGAGGACCCGGTGGAGCGGTTCCGGGTGACCAGCGCGCTGCTCGAGCGGACCAAGCACGAGCGGATCATCGGCGCCGCCGGGCAGCTCGCCGCCCTCGCGAACCTCCTGCCGACCTCGGTGGCGACCCGTCTGATGCGCGAGCAGGCCCGCACCATCGACTTCGCGACCTCCAACGTCCGGGCGGCGCCGGTCGAGCTGTACGTGGCGGGCGCTCGGATCGAGGCCAACTACCCCGTGGGACCGCTCAGCAACACCGCCTTCAACCTGACGATGATGTCCTACTGCGGCAGCCTCGACATGGGTCTGCACATCGACGCGGGGGCGGTCGCCGAGCCCGAGCGGCTGCGGGACCGCATCGCCGACGCGTTCGCGGAGCTGCTCAGCGCCGCCGGCTGACAGCCGCAGGCACCGGCGTGGACCCCCGGTGCCTCAGTTGGTCGAGGCGGACTGCAGCTCGGAGGTCAGCAGGAGGCGCACGTCGAGCAGCAGGTCGGCGACCTCGTTGGTCGAGACCAGCTCCCGATGCTGCAGCTCGCCGAGGCCGCGGTCGATCAGCGCCAGCGCCGCCGTGAGTGCATCGGCTTCCCGGGTCTCGGTCATGTCCTCTCCAGTCGGTCGGTACCGGGCTCTCGTGAGCATCCGGTACAACCCCGGTGGGGCCCTCGGTGTTCCGTCCCGTCACCCTATCCCCGCACGGTGACGGGAACGTTTCGTGCCGGTGACGTCCGCTGGCGACGCTGCGGCTGCGTTCGCGCCGCCTAGCCTGGCCCGGTCATGGCCTACCGGCTCGCCCAGCGCCTCGGACGAGGCGGCGCCAACGTCGTGGATCTCGCCTTCGACGAGGTGGGTCGACCGGTCGCGGTCAAGCGCCTGGCGCTGGTCGGCAGCGCCTACCAGCTCGAGGTCGCCCGTCGCCGGCTGGCACGCGAGGTCGAGGCGCTCTCCCGTGTCCGCCACCCGGCCATCGTGCCGCTGCTCGAGGTGATCGACGACGGTGACGATCTGGTGCTGGTCATGCCCCATCTGGCTGGCGGCACCCTCGCGGATCAGGTCCAGGCCCACGGGCCGCTCCCGGCGGCCCAGGTGCACGCCCTCGCCGACCGGCTCCTCGGCGCCCTGGCGGCGGCACACCGGGCCGGCATCGTGCACCGGGACCTCAAACCCGCCAACGTGCTGTTCGACGCCGAGGGCCGCGCCTACCTGGCCGACTTCGGGATGGCCAGCCTGCGGGACGCCACCGGCGGTCTCACCGCCACCGGCACCGTCGTGGGCACCCCCGAGTACATGGCTCCCGAGCAGGCCCGCGGCGAGGCGGTGACCTCCGCCGCCGACGTGTTCTCGCTCGGTGCGACCCTGCGCTTCGCAGCCACGGGGGAACCCCCCTACGGCCGGGGAGACCCCATCGTCGTGCTGCAGCGGGCCGCCCGGGGCCAGCTCAGCCCGCCACCACCGTCGCTCGACCGTGACCTGTGGCGCCGGCTGCGCCCCCTCCTGCACCGCGACCCCGCCCGACGGCCCACAGCGGCAGCCGCCGCCGGCGGCCCGGCCGGCACCGCCCCCGTGCCCGCCGCCCCGCGTGGGCGACGACGCGGGCTGCCCTCCGCCGTGGCTGCGATCGTCGTGCTGGCGGCGGTCGGCCTCGGCGCCACCGTGGCCCGCCGCGCCCCGGTCGGTGTGACCGCACCCACCGGCGCGCAACCCGACGGCGCCGCACCGGCCACGACGCCGGCGTGCACGGACCTCCCCTACCAGCCCTGCGGATCGCCGGCGGCGCCGTTCACCGACGGGATCCGCTGCGTGGCCGACCACGCCGACTACGACGGCGTGGCCGCCAACGGCTGCGAGGCGGCGCCCGACACGGTCGACGGACGACCCCTGGATCGCGCCCTGCGCGCCAACCTGGTGCCCGCCGGTGACATCGACCGCTACCCCACGGCGGTGCGGGACCGGCCCGACCTGTTCTGTGACGGGACCCTCGAGGTGTCGCTCACCGCTCCGGCGGGCACGGCCATGCGTGTCGAGGTGCTCGCCGGGCAGGAGGTGCTCGACACGGCGGTGAGCCGCTCCGGCGCTCCGGCCACGGTGGTGGTGACCGAGGGCGGTTGTCTCAGCGACGACACCACCACCTTGACCACGAGGGTGAGCTGGGTGGGTGACGCCCGCTCGGCCGAGCCCTACGAGCTGTCCCGGCGCGGCTCGTTCTGAGCCGCGGCGCGACGCTCCGGCGCGCTCGAGCGGGCCTCTAGCATCGCCGCCATGCCCACCCCTCTCGGCGTCACCTTCGCCAGCTTCGCCTCCCGCGGCCTCGACGCTGCCCGCCAGGCCGCCCGCTGGGCCGACGAGCTCGGCTACCGGTCGTTCTGGACGGCCGAGACGACCGGGCCGGAGGCGTTCACGACCCTCGCTGCGGTCGGCGCCGAGGTGCCGTCGCTCGACCTCGGCACGGGGGTGATCGCACTGCAGCTGCGCACGCCCCCCCTGGCGGCGATGGCGGCGGCCACGCTCCAGGCCCTGCACCCCGACCGTGAGATCCTGCTCGGCATCGGCATCTCCTCGCCGGTGGTGACCAGCCAGTGGCACGGTGCGCCCTTCGGTGACCGCCCGCTGCAGCGGGTCCGGGAGTACGTGACCCTCCTGCGGGCGTGCCTGTCCGGAGAGGCCGTCAGCTTCTCGGGGGACTTCTACGAGATCCGCCGGTTCCGCCTCGGCGTCCGGCTGGGCGAACGGCGCCCGAAGATCGTCATCGGTGCACTCAACCCGGGGATGCTCCGCCTCGCCGGTGAGCTGGCCGACGGCGTGCTGCTGAACTACCTGCCGGCCTCGCACGTGCCCTGGTCGGTCGAGCAGGTGCGTGCCGGTGGGGACGCCACCGTGTACGCCTACGTCCACGTCGGCGTGTGTGACCGGGCCGACGGGATCGACGCCGCCCGGCGGGACCTGTTCTCCTACATCGTCGTCGACGCCTACGCCCGCAGCTTCGAGCGGGCGGGCTTCGCCGAGGAGGTGGCGGCGGTGCGCCGGTGCCACCACGCCGGCGACCGGGAGGGTGCGCTGGCGGCGGTGTCGGACCGCATGGTCGACGCCATCGACATCATGGGAGACGCCGGGGAGGTGGCCCGCGCCGTGCAGGCCTACGTCGACGCCGGCGTCGAGGTCCCGATCATCATGCCGCTGCCCTGGGGGACGGACCGCATGGCCGTCGTGCGGGCCACCATGGAGGCGGCCGCCACCGTCGGCGACGGGTCGTAGCATCGCCGCCGTGGAGGTCCGGGACCGCACCGTCGTCGTCACCGGCGCCGCCGCCGGCATCGGACGGGCGCTGGCACACGCCTGTGCGGCCGCCGGCGCGGGCGCGGTGGTCTGCGTCGATCTCGACGCCGAGGGCGCCGCCGCCGTCGCCGCCGAGGTCGGGGGGCGGTCCTACCGGGCCGACGTGGGCGTCGAGGCCGACATCGCGGGGGTGATCGACACCGTCGAAGACGAGCTCGGCCCCATCGACCTGTTCTGCTCGAACGCCGGGATCCTGGTGCCCGGCGGGTTCGAGGTTCCCGACGACGGGTGGCGCCGGATCATCGACGTGAACCTCATGGCGCACGTGTACGCCGCCCGACACCTCGTGCCCCGGATGCTGGCCCGTGGCGGGGGCGCCATCCTCGCCACCGCCTCCGCCGCCGGTCTGCTCACCCAGATCGGCTCGGCCCCCTACGCGGTCACCAAGCACGCAGCGGTGGCGTTCGCCGAGTGGCTGGCGATCACCTACGGCGACCGCGGGCTCGAGGTGTTCGCCCTGTGCCCCCAGGCGGTCGACACCGCCATGATCGCCGGGACCGCCGGCGGCGGGGTGGCCGGCGTCGACGGCGTGCTGTCGGCCGAGGCGGTGGCCGAGGCGGCGCTCGCCGGGATGGCGGAGGGCCGGTTCCTGATCCTGCCCCACCCCGAGGTGGCCACCTACGTGCAGCGGCGGGCCGCCGACCACGAGCGCTGGCTGACCGGGATGCGCCGCCTGCAGGCCCGGTACGGGCCGGGCGGGACCGGGCCGTGAGCACGGACGCGGGCCTGGTCGAGCTCGGGCTGCGGGCCGGTGAGCGGGTCCGGTTCCGCCGGCGGGACACCGGGCGCTGGCAGCAGGCCGTCGTGGAACGCCGTGAGGCCGACGGCAGCGTCGGGTTGCGCGACGCGAACGGTGCCGCCCGCGCCATCCCGATCGAGCGCATCGAGGTCCGCACGGCGGGACCGCGGGGTGGGGCCGGCTGGGAGCCGCTCGCGGAACGGGCCGCACGCATCGAGCAGCTCCGGCTCCTGTGATGCCCGGTGGCGTCACGTCGCGCACCGTCGGTGTCTAACCTTCGGGCACCGCCCGCGACCGGCGGGGCACGACCGCAGGAGGCACCGAGATGAGACTGGCGGAGCTGTCCTCGAGCGGTCCGGTGGCGCTGCTCGAGCCGGGAGTGGTGCGCGACATCGCCGCCGCGCTCACCGGCTTCTGGGACCCGAGCCTCGAGGACCACCCGGACCGGGCCGAGGAGCTGGTGGCCGCCGCCCGGCTGCGGCTCTACGGCGACCGTGACCGCTCGGGATGGCTGCTGGTGACGACGCGCCAGGGTCATCTGGCCGCGACCCGGCGCGCTGACGCCGACTGGAGCGTGGGCATGCTGGCGGTGGCGGAGGACTTCGACGACGCCCCGGCGCCGGGCGAGGTGGACGCACTGGTGGCGCAGTACCGCCGTGAGCAGGGCATCGACGCCGAGGCGGCCCGCACCCTGGCGGTGGCGGTGCTGTTCGAGCCCATCGAGATGGTCGTGTGCCGCCTGCCCCGGGCCTTCCGCCACGAACGTGCCGGTGACCTGCCGGCCCGCCTCGAGCTGCTCGACGTGTTCGAGGCCGTCGACCGGCTCGCCATCGCCCCGGGTGAGCGGCCGCTCGTGTCGCTGCCGATCGGCTCGGCGCTGGAGTCGGCCGATCCGTGGTGGATCCCGCCCTCATCCGGATCGGTAGGCTGAGACCCGTGCGCGTGCGCCTCGAACCCGAGGACGAGTACCTCCACGAACTGGGTCCCGAGCCCACGTTCAACGAGAGCATGTACTTCAACCTCTACGACCCCGGCATCGGGCTCGGCGGGTTCTTCCGTCTCGGCAACCGGGCCAACGAGGGCCGCGGCGAGATGACGACCTGCCTCTACCTGCCCGACGGGCGGGTGGCGTTCATGTTCGCCCGCCCCACGGTCACCACCAACGACGCGTTCGACGCCGCCGGGATGCGCTTCGAGGTGATCGAGCCGTTCGAGCGGCTCACGGTCCACTACGAGGGGAAGGTGGTCCTGCTCGAGGATCCGCTGGCCATGGCCGACCCCCGCCGGGCGTTCACCGAGAACCCCTACGCCGAGGCCTCCGTGGCACTCGACTACACCCGGGTGAGCGACATGTTCGGAGGCGAACCCGACGAGCCCCATGAGCGCCCGGGTGAGGAGTTCGCACGCGGCCACTACGAGCAGCTCGTGGCGGCGACGGGCACGATCAGCGTGGGTGACCAGCGCTGGTCGGTCGCCGGGTTCGGCCTGCGCGACCACTCGTGGGGTCCGCGCACCTGGCAGGCGCCGTGGTACTACCGCTGGCTCACCGGCAACGTGGGCCGGGAGTTCGGCTTCATGGGCTCCCGCATCGCCAGGCGCGACGGTGAGGGCACCCGGGGAGGGTTCGTGTGGGACGGCGGGACCCTGCGCCCGTGCCACTCGTTCGAGATCGCCACCGACTGGGACGGGCCGGACCACTACCACCGCGCCGTGCACGCCACCCTGCACGCCCGCGACGACGACGGCACGCCGCGCACCTGGCGGATCACGGGCCGGGTGCTCAACCTCATCCCCCTGCGCAACCGCCGGGACGGGCTCGTGACCCGCATCTCCGAGGGGCTCACGGAGTGGACCCTCGAGGACGGCCGCGTCGGCTACGGGCTGTCGGAGTACCTCGACCAGATCGTCGACGGCCGACCGGTCGGTCTCGACGAGTGAGGGTCGGGTCCCGTCACCACCGACCGGAGGGCACCGACCACGGGTTCGGTCTCGCCACCCGCTCCGGCTCGGGGCCCAGGCCCAGCTGCCGGGCGTAGCCCCGGGGGGTCGGATCGGTCAGGGCGTCGAGGGCGTCGCGCAGCTCCGGGGCGAGCAGGTCGTCTCCGAGCCACCGGTTGCGCCGGGCCCGCGCCACCCGGGCGAGCAGCCATCCCGCCTCACGGTCGAGCTCGGCGAGCACGCCCCCCATCGGCTCGGTCACGGCCATGGCACCGATTCTGCCGGGCGGCACCTATGGGTCAATAGGTCATATAACTCTATTGATTCACGGACGGGGACCGGCCCCTCCCGGGCGTCCGGTCACCCGCCCGGGCCCCCGGCGACCTAGGCTGGCGCCATGACGGAGCAGACGCCCGTCCGGGATCCCGTCGATGCCGGCTCGGCGGTCCCCGCCACCGAGACCAAGGGGGAGCGGACCCGGCGACGCCTGCTCGAGCTGGCGGTGGAGCACTTCGGCGCCCGCGGCTACCGGGCCACCTCGGTGTCGGAGATCGCCCGTGCCGCCGGGATCACCCAGGCTGCGGTCTACGCCTACTTCGCCAGCAAGGATGCGCTCTTCGACGCCGCCGTGGACGCCGACGCCACCGCGCTGCTCGAGGAGTCCCAGCCCACGCTGGCGGCCACGCCCGCCCGTCAGCTGGTGCCGATGATGCTGGTGCTGTTCATCGGGGGGCTCGACCGGCATCCGCTAGTACGTCGGGTGCTCAGCGGGCGGGAGCCCGAGGCGCTGGCACGCCTCATCCACCTGCCGGCGCTCGGGCGGCTCACCGGCGACCTCGCCGACGCCGTGCGCAGTGCGCAGGCCGCCGGTGAGGTGCGCGAGGATCTGGACGCCGACCTGTTCGCGAGCGGTGCGGAGGCGATCGTGCTGAGTCTGTTGATGAGCGTCACCCAGGTGGGTTCGAGCACCGAGCCCCGCCGCCAGCTCGGCGTGCTGACCGTGTTCGACGCTGCCCTGCGGCCCCCGGCATGAGCGCCACCGGACTCCTCGGCGACGGGCCGCCGCTGCCCCCCATCGATCCCGGCACCAGTCCCTACCTGCGCGGCTTCTACGAGCCCGTTCGCACCGAGCTGACCGTCGACGAGCTCGAGGTGACCGGCTCGATCCCCGCCGGTCTCGACGGGACCTACATCCGCAACGGCTTCAACCCGGCGTTCCCGCCGCTCGGTGCCTACCACGTCTTCGACGGTGACGGCATGCTCCACGCCGTCGACCTGCGCGAGGGGCGGGCCGCCTACCGCAACCGGTGGGTGCTGAGCCGCGGCCTGCTCGCCGAGCGGCGGGCCGGGCGGGCGCTGTACGGGGGACTCGCACAGTTCACGATCCCCGACCCCGAGGTGGTGGCCGAGGGCGGGTTCATGAAGAACACCGCCAACACCAACATCATCCGCCACGCCGGCCGCTACCTGGCCCTGATGGAGGCGGCCCCGCCCACCGAGGTCACCCGGGAGCTCGACACGGTCGGCGAGTACGACTTCGACGGACGCCTGGTGGGTCCCATGACCGCCCACCCGAGGCTCGATCCGGCCAGCGGTGAGCTGCACTTCTTCGGGTACTCGCCGTTCCCGCCCTACCTCCGCTACCACGTCGCCGACCGGGCCGGGGTGCTGGTGCGCACCGTCGAGATCGACCTGCCCCGCCCGGTGATGATGCACGACTTCGTGATCACCGACCGCCACGTCGTGTTCTTCGACCTGCCGGCGGTGTTCGACCCGACCGCGGCCATGACCGGCGGGCCGATGGTGTCCTGGCGGCCCGAGCTCGGGGCGCGCCTCGGGGTGCTCGAGCGTGGTGCCACCGCCGACGCCACGCGCTGGTTCGAGATCGAGCCCTGCTACGTGTTCCACTTCGTCAACGCCTGGGAGGAGCGAACCCCGGCTGACCGCATCGTGATCGACGGGTGCCGTGCACCCGGGCTCGCGCTCGGCCTCGGCGGCGAGGAGCCCGCCCCGCAGCGGCCCACGCTGCACCGTTGGACCGTCGACCTCGACGCCGGCACGGTGGCGGTCGAGGCCCGGGACGACCGTTGGGCGGACTTCCCCCGCTTCGACGAGCGGCTGACCGGCCACCACGCCCGGTTCGGCTACCTGGCCCAGGCGGCGAGCTGGGAGGCGACCGAGACCCGGTTCAGCGCGGTCCGCAAGCTGGACCTCGACACCGGGGAGGCGACCGTGGCCGAGTTCGGGGAGCGCTGCCACCTGGGTGAGCCGCTGTTCGTGGCGGACCCGGAGGGCAGCGCCGAGGACGACGGGTGGGTGCTGGCGTTCGCCTGGGACCGCAGCGTGGACCGCAGCGACCTGGTGATCCTCGACGCCAGGGACCTCCCGGCCGGGCCCGTGGCCCGGGTGCACCTGCCGCAGCGGGTGCCCTTCGGCGCCCACGGCAACTGGTTCGCCCGCTGAGCCCGTCTGGCCGCCGGCTCAGCGGGGGGCGAGGTCCCGGATCGCCCGGGACGGCTCGACACCCGGGAACGGCAGGATCGCCAGCGCCGGTGTGGTGACCCCCGCCTCCACGTAGCGCTGCACGTGCTCCCGGCAGGCCTCGGGCGGTCCGTGGACGATCAGCTCGTCGACCACCGAGTCGGGGATCTCCCCGAGGGCACCCTTGCGGTCGCCCTCCTTCCAGCGTGCCCACATGCCGGCCAGGCGATCGCCCCGGCCGAGCCACTCGTGGAAGGCGGCGTAGACGGGCACGTTGAGGTAGGCGGCGATGGCGAACCGCCCGAAGCCGCGGGCGGTCTCGGCGTCCACGCC
>Ga0308411_10000704_pt1 | contig 22422 bp, 16 predicted proteins | sample HotsprottomLayer_2_FD_203530 | JGI IMG/M metagenome (GOLD analysis project Ga0308411, IMG submission 203530) | Hot spring phototrophic mat microbial communities from Octopus Spring, Yellowstone National Park, Wyoming, United States -... | ecosystem: Environmental > Aquatic > Thermal springs >...
CCCTACAGAAGCAACGATTGGGTTGAGGAGAGGGCGGTGGGTGGAAGGGGGCCAAGGCCGGCTCGAAAGCCGGCCGCAGGCTGGAAAGCCTGCCCCACAAGAGGGCCTGCCTCAAAATTGGGTGAAAGCCCGAGAAGCCGACCACCGGCAAGACTGCCGGTGTGGCAAGCCTGGCGGCTTGCTCCACACGAATTGCCGGTGTGGCAAGCCTGGCGGCTTGCTCCACACGAATTGCCGGCATGGCAAGCCGGGCGGCTTGCTCCACGGGGACTGACGGCGCGGCAAGCTCCACAGCGGGCGGACACGTTGGTCCGCCCCTAGGGGGCGCGGTGCGAGCCGTGCTCCTCGGCGATTGCGGCGCAGGCCGGCAGCGCAGGCTGGCAGCCTGCTCCACGCGCTGCGGTCAGCGGGAGCGGAAGAGCATGGGGGCGAATTCGCTGAGGTAGATCCGCCAGTTAAACCATGTGTGTCCGCCGGAACTCTCACGGAAAGTTGGTTCAATGCCCGCCTGCTTCAATAGACTGACCAGCGTCTTACTGCCCTCATAGGCGAGTTTGTCGTCCACGCCGCAGCCGACATAGTACAGCCGGACACCGGCGGCCTTGACGGCCGAGAGCTGTTTCACGATGGCGTCATTCGGCTGCCGGACGCCGGCGCTCCAAACCCCGATATAGCCGAATGTGGCTGGGAAAGTATTTGTGGCCGTGAGCGTGTGTCCGCCTCCCATGGAGAGGCCCGCAATGGCGCGGTTGTCCTTGTTCGGGATGGTCCGGTAGTGCTTGTCGACGAAGGGTATGATGTCCTTGACGAGGCTCTCCGGGAAGGGGGAGGCCATCGGGGCAGCGGCTGCGCCTTGCCGTCCGGGGGCGGCCGCAGCCGCGGGCGCGGCGGCGGGCGGAGCTGCTCCGCGTCCTGCGGTTTGGCCTGGCACGGGTCCGGAGCCCGAAGCCATCTTCTGATTCGCATTGCCGTTAGGCATGACCACGATCATGGGCACGGATTTCCCTTGCGCGATCAGGTTGTCCAGGATGTAGTTGGTCCGGCCGAGCGTGTACCAGGCGTCCTCGTCGCCGCCGCCTCCGTGCAGAAGGTACAGGACAGGGTAGCGCCGGTTTGCTTGCGCGTATCCGGGCGGGGTGTAGACATACATGCGGCGCGTGAGTTTCAGCGTAGGCGAATCATACCAGACCATGGAGACCGTGCCGTGGGGAACGTCGTTCACTTCATAAAGCGAGGACTCCGGGCCTGAGATCAGGAGGATGTTGTCGAAGCGGACTCCGTCTCGCTTGACGTTGCCGTTGCGCGGATCGAGGGTGCGGACTCCGTCGACGGAGAAGGTGTAGCCCCAAAGTTCGGGTTTCAACGGGCCCACCGTGACCGACCACACGCCCTGTTCGTCTTTGGTCATGGCGACGTTCATTCCGCCCGGCCAATCACCGTTCAGGACGACCTCGGAGGCCTTGGGGGCCATCAGCCGGAAGGTGACGGTGTTGTCCGAGTGAATCTCGGGGGAGGGCGGACCCGCGGCCGCACCCATCATGCCTCGGCCGGGCGCTGCGGCGCCCGGGGGAGGGGCGGCCTGTTGAGACAACAACGCAAGAGGCGCCAGCGCCAGCAAAACAGCGGCGCAAGCAAGAATAAGTGGTTTTCGCTGGATCATGGTATTCGCTCCTCCCTTGTGCCTGACCTCCTCCTTGCTGAGGCAGGGGTGCGCTTGCCAACCCGAACCCCGGCTTGGCTGGATCCCAGGACGGAACGATTGTATCTCTTTTGCCGGGTCCGAGATTTTTCCCGGCTCCGGGGGCAGATTCCTACGGGGTCCGAAGAATTGTTTCGGCGGGCGCCTTCGACAGAAGCCGGGAAGCGTTCTGCGGTTACCGCCGCCGCCCCATCCGGCTCGTCAGTTTCCGAAAGCCTGCCGCGGATTGATCACGATCAACTGTTTCCTCGCCTCCGCGCCCAGCGCCGGCAGGAAATCCGTGTAGATGTAGGTGTAGCCGCGGTACTCCCCTCCGCCGGGCTCGGCGGGGTTGTACCAGCCCGAGTCTTGCGAAACCAGCGTGTGGTCCAGCAGCCCTTTTCCCTCCATGAACCGCACGCAATCGAGGTGCCAGCCGCGGGTCTTCGGCCCGATCCCGTCGAATTCCACCCACGCCCCGGCGCGCGCCACGCGCTCGTGATAGGCGTGGTCCTTTTCGCTCTGGGCATGGACCCACACGAACTTTCTCAGCGGGCAACGCAACTTGTCCAAAATCTCGAGCTGCGCTTCCGCGGCTCTCCCCCCGCCGTTGGTGTGCGAGGCAATCGTCATGCCCGTTTCGAGCGAAGTAAGCGCTGCCGCCTCGACCAGCCGGCGGTCCAGTTCATCGAGCGGGTAACCGTTCACCGCGGTCTTGATGAACCGCGGGCGCACTCCGTCCAGGCCCTTCTTCCATTCGGCGACGAACCGCCGCGCCATGTCGCGGGCGTTCTCTTTCCAGGCCCAGTCCGGCACGGCGCTCCGGTTGGCCGCTCCGTAGACGCCGGTGTTCGTCCAGATCTCCAGCCCCGCCGCTTGAGCGAGCAAGTCCATCAGCCGCGGATCCCGCCCCAAGCCCTGCGGCGTGCACTCCAGCAGCCGCACGCAGCCGTACTTCTTCACCTCCTCCAGATGCGGGCGTGCGGCGCGGAGCACCTCGCTCCGGTCGTATTTCGACGGGTTCTTCACTCCGCCGAAGTCCACCAGAATGTGTTCATGCACCAGGACCGACTCGGGGATCACGTGGGCCGCCTCCAGCGCGGGCGCCGCCAGCAGTCCGGCCAGGAATTCGCGTCTTCGCATCATGGCTTCAGCTCGGGATTACCATTTTGGAATCCTGGACAGGCGGGGCATAAGCTCCTCCAGTTGAGCCCAGGCCGACCTCCATATTTTACTTGGCGCGCGCAAGCCGGAGGCGAGGCAGGGACTGGGACGCGGATCGGGTACTATATATTGGATTAGTCCGGGGCCCAAGAATGGACATTCCAAAATGTTTGAATTCGTGCGCAGAGAAAACAAAAGGAGGAGGTTGCCCGAAATGATTTCAGGATGCATTGGTTCGCGGCGAGCCCTTTGGATGGCGGGCGCAGCCGTCTACGCGGTGTTCTGTCTGGGGTCTGTGAGCGCCCAGCAAGCGGTGCCGGCGCGGGGCGAGGTCCCGGCCGCCCGGGGCCAGATGCCTCAAGTCCCGGCTTTCACCTCGCCTGAGGTCTTGGCAGACAAGCGGGTGGCGTTCCGGGTTTACGCGCCGCAGGCGCAGGCGGTCCGCCTGACGGCGAGCGACATTCCGAACCTGGGGGCGGCGGCGCAGATGACCAAGGGCGAAAACGGCGTTTGGGAGACGACGGCCGGACCGGTGGAGCCCGGCGCTTACCGGTACAACTTCAACATCGACGGGGTGGCGGTCATCGATCCGCGGAATCCCTCGGTGAGCGAATCGAACAACAATGTCTGGAGCCTGGTGTACGTGCCCGGGGCCGCCTTCATGGACACGAGGGACGTGCCGCACGGGGCGGTGGCGGAGGTGACGTATTACTCCAAGGTTCTGAAGCGGTTCCGCCGGCTGCACGTGTACACGCCGCCAGGCTACGAAACCAGCAACGAACGCTATCCCATCTTCTATCTGCTGCACGGGGCGGGCGATTCCGACGACTCATGGTCCACGGTGGGCCGGGCTGGATTCATCCTGGACAATCTGATTACGGACAAGAAAGCAAGACCGATGATTGTGGTGATGCCGGCGGGGCACACCAGCCGGACCATGGGAGGCCGGGGAGCGGCGGGCGCGCCGGGACGGGGCGGCGTGAGCTTCAACGATGAATTCGTTCAAGAGTTCGTGAACGATATCATGCCGCTTGTCGAGACGCGCTACCGGGTGCGCGCGACGCGTCAAACGCGCGCGATCGCCGGGCTGTCCATGGGCGGGACGCATACGCTGAACATCGCCATTCCGAATCTGGAGAAATTCGCTTATATCGGCGTATTCAGTTCCGGTTTGATTGGGCGCTTTCCTATGCCAGGCCGCGGAGGGGCCGCACCAGCGGCGCCGGCCAGTTCCGGTCCGAGCTGGGAGGAGATGAACAAGGCCAAGCTGGAAGACGCCGCGCTGAAGAAGGGGCTGCGGCTGTTCTGGTTCGCCACCGGGGTCGACGATTTTCTGATCGGCACGACACGGCAAACGGTGGACTTGCTCAAGAAGTTCGGGTTCAACCCAGTTCTAAAGGAGACTCCCGGCGCTCATACCTGGATTAACTGGCGGAACTACCTGAACGAATTCGCTCCGATGTTATTCCAGTAAGACAGCAAGAGAGGCCGTACGGCGGGCAGCCACGTTTGCCGGAGATCAGAAGGCGAACAGGTAGCTCAGCTTAACGTAGAACTGACGGGCGTTGCGCGAGGAGGGCGAAGGCAGCGCGCCGAACTGCTCACCGGGCATCAGGCCGAAGTCTTCCAGCCGGTCGGTGTAGCCCACATAGACGACCGTGCCCGGGTGCAGAAGGTAAGTAAAGAGATAGTCCCCGCGGAGCGATTTCTGTTTCGTGGCGGCGATCCAGGCGGAGTTGGGGAGAGTCGCTTCATAGTCCAGAATCAGCCGCAAGGAAACTTCGCGTGTGAATTGGTAGGCGGCTTTGAGGCGGGCCTGGTGGGTGTTGAAGACCGGGCCGGAAGCTGGAGTCCCCGCTGCCGATCCCAAGCCGCGGTCCAAGGCGAAGCGGTTGTAAAGGTAGAGGGGATCGATGCGGAAGCGCGCGGAAGGGCGCAGGGAGAGGCCCGTGGAGAGGTTTAGAGAGCGGCCCAGGAAGGGATCGAGGCCCTGCGGCGGCGAATAGTTGAGGCCGGAGCCCGCGGCCGCGGCGCCATAGAACGATAGCCACGCGGCAGGCGCCGAGTAGAAGCCGGCGTCCCACCAGCCATAGCGATACCCCTTGCCCCAGTAGAACTCGTAGGCCTCATAGCGGCCGGCGCGGAGGGTGGTGGTTCCATAGAGGTTGACCATGAAGTCCGCGTAGGCGGTCTTGTCCTGAACGTGGCCGGTGTGGTCGAGGTTGTAAAGGAGGGTGAGGGAGGGGCCAAAGCTCTGAACGGGGCCCTGCAATGGCCAGAAGTAGTACGAGATCGTGTGCCGCGTCTGGCGGATGTCGACGCGCGGAATGAAGCCGAGCTCGGAACGGAACTTCGGGCTGATGGTGGTGAAGTCCCCCTGGTAGGAGAAGTGGCGGCCGCTTCTGGCGAGTTCAATCCGGGCGAAGGGGCCGCTCACCGAGCGGGAATAGGCGGGACGGTCGAGGCTCGCTCCGGCCTGTCCGGTCAGGGTCCAGGTCTGGCTCATCTTCCAGCGGCCATCGGCGGCGAAGACCCGGTTGGATCCGGCATCGAACTCACGGCCGGTAATCAGGAACCCGAGCCGGGACTGGTTGGAGAACTCGTACTGCGCGCGTCCGGCGTAGACGTAGGCATCCGGTGTCCACCAGGAGCCGGGGGGGCCGCTTCTGAGGGCGGCTGGAAGACGATCACCGGCGGCCAGCATGCCCAGGCTCCAGGGGCCGGCTTTGCCGGTGAGGCGTGCGCCAAAGCGGGGGTCGCCGATGCGGCGGGAGAAAAAGAGGTTGAGCGGCGTCTGGAAGTAGTCGGCGTTCTCGAGGAAGAAGGGGCGGAGCTCGGGGAAAAAGACTTCGAAGCGGCGGTTGATTGTCACCTGAGGGTCGTTGGTGCCGACCTGGCTGAAGTCCGGATTCACGGTCAAGTCGAGAGTCAGAGCATCTGCGAAGACCGCCTTGGCATCCAATCCGCCGCGGGCTTCGGCATCGGTTTCAAAGCGGGGGAGCGGCAGGCTGCGGTTGAGCAAGCGGGCATTCGTGTAAGCGCCGTAGGGGATGAGCTGAAGATTGCGGCCGGGAGAGATGTTCTCCAATCCCTCGAGGCGAGCGAACTGCTGCGCAAATCCTTCTACGCGGCTACTGAGGTGGGGCCAATAGGAGTATTCGTTGAGGCGGGCGATGCGGCGCCCCAGGGCGATTCTCCATTGCTGCTGGTCCTGGCGAGAGAAGCGGAGGTTGCGGAAGGGGATGGAGAACAACACAGCGTAACCGCTCGGCGTGATCTGGGCCTGGGTTCGCCAGACGGTTTCATACTGGCGGTTCTCGGCGAGGCCCTCAGTGCGAATGCTATCGAACTGGACGCCGTAGGGGTTGGCGGAAAAGGTGTAGTAGCGCTGCCCGCTCGCGAAGGTGTCCAGCAGGACGATGACCGCGTCGTCTTCGTCGATCTGCTCGCGGGGGGCGATCTGCGCGCGGAGTTGCGAGGGGTCGTCCTCGCACACGAAGGCGATGTAGAGATGGGTGCGGTCGTAGGAGAGGTAGGCGGTGGTCCGGTGGGAAGCGGGGATGCCGTCGCCGGGGATCCGCTGCCGGAAGTCCGAAATGGCGGCTTCGTCTCCGCGGGGGGCGCCGGCGGCGTAGGCGGCGAGGGAGGGGGGCTGGTTGACAAAGGGAATTCGGAGGACTGGCTGCGCGAAAGCCGGCGAGCACAGTGCCACCAGGGCAGCGGCCAGCAGCGGGACGCGCAGCGTGGGATACTTCATGCGCCTGCCCCCAACAGGTCGGCCAGAGTGCGGTAGTCGATAAAGCGCCTGGCGCCGGCGAGGACCCAAGCCTCGAGCTGCCGTTCGAGCCAGGAGGGGCCGTGGAGGACCAAATCCCGGTCATGAAAACAGGCTACGGCGGGGAGGCCGGCTTCCAACCAGGAGCCCTGCGCCAGATCGAGGTACGGCGCACAACAGTGCGTCGACCAGCAGAATCTCTCCCCGAGGCGGAGGGCCAGATAGTAGCTGCCTACGAAGGAGAGGCCGGCATCGAGCGCGTCCTCGACGGCCAGTTGCGTGAACTCTTCGCCGGGGCAGATGAGAGTGGTGGGGCGGACGCCGAAGAAACGTTCGACCGCGGCGACACCGAGCGCAACCGGGCGCTGTGCGGCGGGGACAGCGCGAAGCAGCGGTTCGGCGCGCCGGCCCAGTTCCCGGTACCAGGATTTCTCATCATAGCGGTCGTCTGCGGCGGCCCAAGCCTGGCGGTCCGGGTGCATGTGGGTGTAACCGTGAGGCTCGACGGAAAGCAGGCCTTCGTCCTGGAGAGCGCGGATGGCGCGGTACTCGGCGGTAAGGTCGAACAAGGTGCCGGGCGCGTGTCCGGAATGGTCCTCGTAGACCACCGAGGGAGAGTCGTAGACGGCGCCAGGCAGGCGGGCGACTTCCTGCCCATCGACGGTGAGGCGTCCACGCCGGCGGTCGCCATCGTCGACCCAGCCGCATATATATCCGACCGAGAGGCGGGCGTCGAAGGCTCGCAGAATGTCTCCGGTACGGCGCCAAGCGGCGGGATCCAGTTTCGGATAGGACCAGCGGCGCGAAAAGATGTTCTGCGAGCCTCCGGGGTCATCCATGCGCAAAACCACCAGGCCCGCCGGATCGATCGGCGGGGCGGGCAGGAGCGGCGCAGCGGCGAGGGCTCGCTTCAAAAGGGCAGTTGCAGCGGGGCAGCGGTCGCGGGCGGCGCTGGGGTCGAAACACAAAGAGGCCAGAACGCCACGAGAGAATTGCTGGGCGGCAAGGACGGGGAAGCCGCCGAGGGTTGCCCAGATCGCGGCCCCTTGCTCGAGAGCCGTCTCCCAGACAGGACATGGCGTGTTGAGGACGGATGCCCATGGTCTTGCCGGGCCGCTCCATGACAGGGTTCCGGCCGCTTCTACCTCACAGATGCGGCCGACGGCGGCCAGATGAGACCAAGCCGTGCCTCGTTCGGCGACCGGCGCCAAGACCATGGAAGTCTCTGCATGGAGCAGCTCTGCGATAGCTTCCAGCCACGGCTCCGGAAGCGCGCCGGGATCGGAGGCGAGGATTAACAGCGGAGCGTGCAGAGCGGGTTGCTGCTCGCGCGGGTCTTGCTCCAGCCAGGCGACGCGGACTTTCCAGCCCATGAAGCGGGCGAGGGTGATCCAGTCCAGGGCTTGGCGGTCTAGCGGCGGCAGCCAGCCTCCCGTGCCCCAGACCCGGGAATCGGGCGGGAGTTCGCGCACGGATGCGACGACGGTGATGTGAGTCTCAGTGCGCGGCATGCTCTCTCCAAATCTCGTCAAAGCACTGGCGCAGGGCGCGTTCCACGACCGGAGGGGCCAATCTGGCTTCGGCGGCTTGGCGCGCCCGCCGGCGCAGCTCGCCCGCGCCGGACATGGCCAAGAGGCGAAGCATGGCGTGGCGCAGGGCGTCCTCATCTCCGGGCGGGATCAACCAGCCGGTGACGCCGTCCTGAACCAACTCCGAGCAGCCGCCGATATCGCTGGAAATCACAGGGGTACCGCAAGACATCGCTTCGCCGATCACGGTGGGGAATCCTTCTTGGGTGGAGGGAAGCACCAGAGCCTCGGCTGCATTGTAGTAGAGCGCCTTGCGCAAGGGATCGCCGATCCAGCCTAAGAACGTGACGTGGCCGGGGGCCGCTTCCGCCGCAAGGGCTTCGAGGCGGCGGCGGTCGGGACCGTCGCCGAGGATTAACAGGTGAACGTCGGGACGCTGGGCGCGGACTCGCGCGGCAGCCCGGATGGCCACGCTGATCCTCTTGAGGTGATCCACGAGCCTGCCCACGAAAAGGAAATAGGCGCGGTCCGGGGGCAGTCCAGCCTGTTGCAGGCAAGAGGCGCGGTCCATGGGCCGGTAAGCGTGCAGATCCAGCGGAGTCAGGACGACTCGGATACGGTTGGGGTCCACACGATAGAACGATACAAGGTTCCGCCTCTCGGCTTGGCTCGAGACCAGCAGAAAATCGGAGCGCGGAAGGGTCCAGCGCCGGAGGGCGCGGCCCAAATGGTGGCCGAGCAGGCTGCCACTGTGCCAGGCGATCAAAGGCGCCCGCAAAAAGCGCGAGAGCATCCAGAGGACATCGAAGCGGCCGGAGGCGTAATCTTGCACGAAGAAGGCGGACGGCCGATCCTGCCTGAGCGCTCTGAGCAATTGGCTGGAAAGCGGCGCCAGATAGGAGGCGAGCGTGGCGTAGGCCGGATACAGGCCGCGGTACCGCCAGGAGAGCTGAGAGCGGTAGAAGGCGGACCAGAGAAGGCGATGGAGGAGACCGGACCGGAGGAAGCGGACCCTGCATCCCGTGGTTTCGTGCACCGCGGAGGAGAGCTGAGGCTGCAAGGACAGTTCGTACCAGATAACGTCGCCTACGGCGCGCTGCAAGGCGCGGGCGAAGGCATGTCCGCCGCTCGAATCCCACGAGCGGGCGAAGGACTCCTGGGTGACGCCGTAATGTGGATAGAAATCCTCGAAGACATCACAGAAGTCCAGATACGCGATTCGCGGCCTGTGGGGCTGGGGGATTGCCATCAATTGGAGTTCTCCGACACCTGTTCCAAAAGACGGCTGAGGACTTTGCCGGCGGCAAAGTACTCCTCTGCAACTGCGCGCGCCAGCCGGGAGTGATGCTCGTAATGGGCGTCTACTTCTTCAATGGCGAGGGCGGCTTCCTCGGGCGTGCCGAAAGGCAGGACGCCGCCGGGGGCGTCGAGCCAAGTTTGAAAACCGGTGTCCTGAACGACGACTGGTCTGCCTGAGGCAAGGTAGGCTGCCGAGCGGTCGCTGAACCAGCCGCAGGATGAGATGACGTAGCCGTGCTTGGCGACCGAAAACTCCGCGGCCGAAGCCTGGATGTAGTCGCGGAAGCTCCAAGGGGTTGCGGTGACTTCGAGGGGATTGGCCAAGCGCCAGCCGGACGCGCGCAAAGAGGAGAGCGGAGCGGACGGTCCGCCCAGGGCGGCTTCCAGCTCGCAACGGACCCGCGAAGGGAGGGCTTGGAATTCAGGGAAGGTAAGCGACTTCATTCCGTAGAGGCGACCCTGATGCTCGCGGCTCGGGTAGCTTTCCCACTGCATCACAGTGGTGAAGCGGCGGGGGGAGGGCGCGGGGGTCAGGGGCCAGAACCGGAGGTCAACCGGCTGGCGGGTGGGACGCCAGGAGAATCCGTCGGCGGGGAGGTTGGAGACGTTCTCCCCGAAGGAGAAATGGCGGTTGTGCGCTTGGGTGAGGGCGCGGCGATCGGGCTCTTGCAGGTTCCGGATCTGAGTGAAAACAGGATCGGTATCGACGTAAACGCGGTGGGGGGAGTTCTCCAGGCCGTGCCTCAAGGGATTGATGCCGCTGATGTTCAAAACCAAGTCCGCGGTGCGGCACCTTTCGGGGGCTTGAGCCGCCAAGGGGCCGCACCATTCGCCGCGGTGCGCGTCATAATAGGCCCAGCGTTGGCCTGCGCCGAGACGCTGGAAGAAGCCGGCGGCGTAGCGCAACCCGTAGCCGGGGTTGCTGTCGGTGGCATGACGGGATGGATCATAGCAGCACCATGGGTCGTCGCCGCTGTCTTCCAAGAAGACGGCGTCATGGCCCAGGCTGAGCAAGCCGGTCAAATACTGCGCGGGATGCCAGCTTATGCCTCCCAGCGGCCCGCGCACGACGTATCCCAGAACTACGATTCGCAGGCGGTCCACGTCTGCTCCTTTCGGGGCGGAGAGGGCGGATCGAGGGCGCGCTCCAGCAGGGAGCTGAGCACCTTGCCGGCATCGAAGTACTCGCGGGCGAGCGCGGCGGCGGCCTTGGCGTGCCGGTCATAGCGCGCCAGCAGGTTATCGATCGCCGCGGCGGCGGAGGCCAGATCGTGGAATGGCAGGATGCCCTCGCCGCAGGGGATGACCTGGGAGAAGCCCGTATCTTGGACAGCGACCGGGCGTCCGGCGGCGAGGTAGCAGGCGGAGCGGCAGCTAAACCAGCCGGTGCGGCCCGTGACGTATCCACCTTTGGCCACGCTCCATTCCGCCATCGAACCGGTCAGATAATCGCGATAGGACTCCGGGTCACCCGCCACCTCAAGCGAATTGCGGCACACCCAGCCGTGTTTCCGGAGCAGCGACTCCAGGGATTGCCGAGGCAGTGGGGCGTCCTCCCATCGCTGGTTGCGGACCGGATGAAACGCGATTTCCAGCGCGGCGGCGGGGACCAGTTGAGGCAGGGTGAGGAACTTTTGGAACTCGGCGTCCTTCTGGCTGAACCGGCGGCCGGCGAAGGAGAGTGGCCGGTAGCTGGCCCAGCTCATGACTGTGGTCAAGACGGGGCGGGGCCGTACGGTGGTTTCCCAAAGTTCGGGAAGAATTGGGGAGCGGGTGGGCAGCCAGCGGAGACCGGCGTCGGGCAAGCCAGAGTTGTGGAGTGTTTCTCCAAATGTGAAATGGACATTAAAGGAGCGAAGCAGGTTCAGAAACCACGGGTCGGTGGCGGCGCGGATCTGGGTGAAGGCGGGGTCCGAGTCGATGTAAGCCCGGACGGGGATCAAGGTATAGGGCTCAGGGTCGATCATGGAGCCGGAGACGTTGATGAGGAGATCCGTCTCGCGGATCAGCGTGCGGAGTTCGTCCATGGAGAGGCCATAGCAGGCGCCATCCATGGCGCACCGGTAGGCCCAGCGGCCGCGGAAGCCGTAGCGCGATAGGACCGCCTCCAAGTGCGCGGCGTTCGGCTCGGCGGAGTGCGCCTTGCCGTCGCCCTCCAGGCGGTAGGGCCACTGGCCGGAGTCCTCGACGTAGGTGACCGAGTGTCCCAGCCGTTCCAGACCGAGAAGGTATTGCAAATAATCCCAAGTTACGCCTCCCAGGCGCGGATGCTGGGCGATGAGGCCGGTAACGATGATGCGGAGGCCGCGCATCAGTGATCCTCCCGATTGGTTGCAGGCGTGATCTTGCCTGCGGACAGAACTCGGCCATCCGGAAGCTCCAGATGCAAATCGCAGAGGTCCAAGAGCGACAAGCGGTGGGAGACGACGAAGGAGGTGCGGTTGCGCATCAAGCGGGCCAAGGCCTCCATGAGCCGGCTCTCGGTTTGGAGGTCAAGCGCGCTGGTTGGCTCGTCCAGGATCAGGATGGGCGCATCACGCAGGAAGGCGCGCGCCAGGGCGATTCGCTGGCGTTCCCCGCCGGAGAGGCTCATGCCGCGCTCGCCTACCTGGGTTTCGTAACCTGCGGGCAGGGACCGGATGAAGGCATCCGCCTCCGCCATGCGGGCGGCTTCGACGATGGCTTTGGCGGGCGCTCCAGGGTTGCCATAGGCGATGTTTTCGGCGATGCTGGCGGAGAACAGGACGGGCTCCTGCAACACTAAGGCGAATTGGCGGCGCAAGTCGGCCAAGCGGTAGTCACGAAGATCCCAGCCGTCCAGGAGAATGGCGCCGTCCAGCAGGTCGAAAAAGCGCATGAGGAGGCTGATCAAGGTGGTTTTTCCGGAGCCGGTCGGGCCGCGAATGGCGACGCGCGCGCCGGGCGGGACATCCAGGCTGATCTGTTTCAAGATGACGTGCTCGGACGTGTAGCCAAAGCTGACATTGTGAAAGCGGATCTGGCCTCTGGCCCGTACGAGCGGCAACGCGCCCGGCTTTTCGGGCACCTCGGGGAGTTGGTCGAGGAGTTCAAAGGCGCGGCCGGCGCCGGCGAGTCCGGACTGAATCTCGGCGAGGCGCTTGCTCATCGTCCGCAGAGGTTCGTAGAGCTGTGCGATGTAGCTCATGACGATGACCAACTGGCCGAGCGAAAGGCGGCCGGCCTGCACGCTGAGCACTCCGACGACCAGCACCGCGGCCGTGCCGGCCGCCAACAAGACGCCGATCAGCAGGTCCATGGTGGCTTCGGTGCGCGCCAGCGCGATTTGCCCGCGGACCCGCTCCGTGGATTGATCCAGAAAGCGGCCATGCTCCCGGCTCTCTTGACCGTAAGCCTTCACCACCCTCACGGCGGAGAGGGTTTCCTGAACCACAGCCATGGAATGGCTATCGAGGTCCTTCACCGATTCCCACATGGACTGGAGGCGGTCGCCGTAGCTCCGGGCGACGACGTAAATCACAGGGCAGATGGCCAGGGCGATCAGGGTGAGCTGCCAGTTTAGAATCGAGATGACCGCTACCATCCCCGCCAGAGTGACCAACGCGGTCACCAAAGGGACGACGCCGTTGACCGTAACCGCCTGGACGGACATGGTGTCGTATTGGATCCGGTAAAGGGAGTCGGTCACTCCTCTGCGGTCGTGATAAGCGAGGGAAAGCCGCTGGGCGTGGCGGAATAACAAGGCGCGGAATTCAACGACTAACTTTTCCCCGGTGTAGGTCTGGAGCAGCCAGATACACAAAGACTGAGTTAAGTTGAGCAAAGCCACGCCGACGATCATCGCGGCAGCGACGGCCAGAATCGGGCCCGGAGAAGCGAGCCAGGAATCCGGCAGCAGGAGGCGCAGGAAGGACATGGGAGGCCGCTGGCCCAGCACAGAGTCGATGACCAAGGCCAGCGGGACCGGCGCGAGCAGGGCCAGCGGAGGCGCCACCATGCCGAGCGCGAAAACTCCCGCCAGATGCCACCAGTAAGGCCGGGCGAGATTCAGGAGGCGGACAAACAACCGCCAGTTATGCCTGCGGCCGCGGGTCATTTGGCTAGTTCCACCTGCCGTCCGGCCGCCGTTTCCGCGCCGAAGATCGCGCAGCCGGTCTCCTGAACCCAGCGAAAGAGGGGCAGCAAGCTCACGGCGCCCAGCGCCGCGCCGAAAATGACTTTACCGTCGAGGGCGGCCAGAGCCGTCAGCAGCAAACCGGCGGCGGTAAGAGAGATCACTGGCCAGGAAAAGCGGGGCCAGATGCGGACGCGGACATACTGGGCGCCCGAGCCGTGATCCTCGGCGGCCATCAAGACTCTGGCGGTGCCCAGAATCCCGCCGCGCACCTCGAGATCCCATGGGTCGAACGGGCCCCCACGATGAACGGAGAGACCGAGTTCTTGGAGGCTGGCTTCCATCCGGGCAAGACGGCGGGCTGGGTCGAGCCAGGCTTCCGTCCAGAAGGCCAACTGCTTGCGGCGGGGCAGCATTCGCCAAGTTACGCCGCGCGTGCGCCAGGGCGCGAGTCCGCCCGCGAACCGGCCTTGAAAGCGCGCTATGGGCTGGAGGATGGAAAGCCAGAGGGTCAAGAGCCGAAGGCGGACGGGCGGTCGCCCTGAAGAGGAGGAGCTTGCGGGGAAGCGGGCATTGCCCAAGTTGGCGTAAGTGCGAATGGCAGGCAGCGCCAGCGAAAACAAGAGCAGAGCCGCGAAGGCCAGCATGGGCCGCCAAAAGAGGCCAGAAAGGCTGAGGATCAACAACGAAAAGTTGACCAGATGCCATTCCGGCATGAGGGGCAGATAGCTCCAGAAGCGTTCCGCGCGGCCGTAGAGGGACTGGAAAGGGGCCTGACCCCAAAGCCCGTAATAAATGACATTCCTGCGGCCCGGCCGCAGATGCAGGCCTGGTGTATAGACCCGTCCGGACCAGGAGATGTGGTTGGCTTCGTTGAACTGCTCGGGCCACTTTGTTTCGAGCAATGCTTCGGCGTGCCCGTAGGAGCGCTGCTGCCTCCAGTAGGCGGTTACGGATGCGCGGCGGTGGTGCCAAACTACGGCCGCCGGGGCAAAACCGATGGTCCAACCACGCGCTTGCAGACGCCAGCACAAATCGACGTCGTCTCCCGCGACGCGGAAGGCGGGGTCGAAACCGCCGATTTCCGCCAGACAGCTCTTTCGGATGGCAAAGTTGCAGCCCGGGATGTGTTCGGCGGTCCCATCGGTTAGAAGCACGTGAGAGGGTCCGCCTGGAGCACGGGCCACGCACTGAGCGATGGCAGGATCCTCCGGCGGAGCGATGTTGGGCCCGCCGACAGCGGCGTGGTCCGTGCGCTGGAACATAGCGGCGAGATAGGCGAGCCAGTCCGGATCGGGGTAAGCGTCGTCGTCGATGTAAGCCAGAATTTCGCCGGCAGCGGCCTGCATTCCGGTATTGCGGGCGGCGCTGAGACCGCGGTTTGGGGTGCGGATGAGGCGGACGTTGAAACGTGCGGCGATTTCAGCCGTAGCGTCCGTTGATCCGTCGTCGACGACGATGACCTCGTAATCCGGGTAGTGGAGGCGCTCCAAGTGGTGCAGCGTTTCGGCGATGGTGCGGGCTCCGTTGTAAGTGCAGACGATCACGGAGATTTTCGGCGCGGCGGAGGGCAGGGTGACAGGCAGGGCTTTGAATGCCCTCTGGACGGCATAATAGGCGGGTTTGGGGCGCCGCTGTGCATCGGTCAAACCGAAAGCCCAGTCGGAGACGCTGCTGCCGCCCCGGAATCATTCGTCGGTCCAGGAGAAGACGATCGCGCCGGCGCAGCCCTGCTCGAAAGAGACGCGAATCTGCTCCTCCAGCACAGCGGCCTGACGGTGTTCCCCGTTCCGCAAACCGTCCAGACCCAATTCGCTCATGATGAGCGGGCGATCGCCGGCCAAGTTATGGAGCCGGGCCTGGTAGGCGGCCAGGCGTCCGGAATCCTCGAGGTAGACATTGAAGCAGACCAAATCCAGGAATGGAAGGTGCAGGTACTCGGTGGTGGGGTAGTTGACATAAGTTACCAAGCTGTCCGGATCTTCTTCTTTTACAGCCTGGTATAGCTTACGCAAGTAATCTTCAATCCTGCGAGGACCGAGCCAGCGGGCGAGCGAAGGCGAGATTTCATTCCCCAGGCTATAGCAGAGGAGAGCAGAATGGCCGGCGCAGGCGCGGACCTTGCGGCGGACGATTTCTTCAATATTGGGCGCGCCCTTTCTATCGATCAGATAGCCGATGTACTGTTCGGCGGAGAGCCCTACCATGACGCGGAGGTTCCAGCGTTGGGCGATGTCCAGCAGATGCGGAGGCGGCATCGTGTGCGGGATTCGCACGACGTTTGCGCCCGCTTCGGCCATCATGGAAAAATCCCGCTGGATTTGATCCTGATTGTGGTATTCACGGCCTTCGGAATCCGGCTGGAAGGCGCCGTAGGAGATGCCCTTTACAAAGAACTTTTGATGCCCTTCGAACAGGAACTTGCCGCGCGCCGAGAGTCTGTCTTCCATCGGCGCAGTTGCTCTCTGGGGAGCGGCCGCGGCAGACATCAGGTCAGATAACATAGTTACACTGAAGCCTTTCCGGCCTACGGCCCAATGAGCCGTCTGCTGTAAACCTAATCCGCAGCTCGAGTTTCCTCAGCGCCACGGGCATCCGGAACGAGCAGGGCGCCTGCCGGGAATTTACGCTTCCAGGGATTCGCCGGGTCGCTGGCTCCTATTAGGGTACCCCCATTTGATGCTGAAAGGGCCTCCAAAGTTGTCGATTGGGCTGACATGAAGTTAGAAAATGATCAGTACGTATAGCACTTTAGGCGGATGAGGGCGTTGTTCGTTCGCGGCAAAGGGTGGGCAATCGCCCGCGCCGGCAAAGGCGATTTTAGGTCCGCCAGGACAGGGACAGGTTCGCGAGGGTGCGGACGGTGACTCCGGTGGGGCCTTTCGCCATGTAGGGTTTAGCGTCTTCGAGCCAGGCCGTGCCGGCGATGTCCAGGTGGACCCAGGGAGTGGTCTCGACAAACTCCTTGAGAAACATCGCCGCGGTGATGGCCCCGCCCCAGCGGTTGCCGACGTTGGGGATATCAGCGAAGGCGCTCTTGAGCGTCTCCTTGTATTCGTCATCAAGCGGCATGGGCCACATCTTCTCGCCCGCGGCTTTGGAGGCGGCCAGAAGCTTGTCCCGGAATTCATCGTGGTTGGAGAAGACGCCCACGTTGACGTAGCCGAGGGCGACGACGATAGCGCCGGTGAGGGTGGCCACGTCGGCCAGATGCGTGCAGCCGAGGCGCTTGGCATAAGTGATGGCGTCGGCCAGGATCAAGCGGCCTTCGGCGTCCGTGTTGAGCACCTCCACGGTTTTGCCCGAAAGCGTGGTGACGATGTCGCCGGGGCGCTGCGCCCGCCCTCCGGGCATGTTCTCGACGGCGGGAACCAAAGCGGTGACCGGGATAGCGGGCTTGAGCTGGGCCAGGGCGCGCATCACGCCGAGCACGGCGGCGCCGCCGGCCATGTCGTACTTCATCTTCTCCATGTTGTCGGAAGGCTTGATGGAGATGCCGCCGGTGTCGAAGGTGACGCCTTTGCCCACCAAGCCCAGGTGCGCGCCGTCCGGGGCAGGCGTTTCCGGCTGGTAGCGGACGATTATGAGCGCCGGCGGCTGCTGCGATCCCGCGGCCACGCCGAGCAGCGCGCCCATGCCGAGTTGGGCCATGCGCTCGCGATCCAAGATTTCGCATTCGAGTCCGTACTCGGAGGCCATCTGCCGGGCCCGTTCGGCCAGAACCAGAGGAGGCAGGAGATTGGCGGGTTCGTTGACCAAATCCCGAGTGAAGTTCTGCGACTCGGCCAGAATCCGGCCGCGCGCCACGGCCTGTTCGTGTGCGGCATTCGGGGCAGGGAGGACGACGTGTAAGCGCTCGAGCGGCTTGCGCTCGTCCTTATCCTGGGTCTTGTATCGGTCCGTCTCGTAGTCTCCGAGAATGGCGCCCTCCACGGCAGCGGCGGCGTGTTCGGGCGCGTCGAAGGGTGCGTCGAGCGCGAGCGCGAACGATCGGCAGCTCTTCCCCTTGAGAAAGCGAGCCGCCGCTCCCGCCAAGCGGCGCAATTCGGCGTGGCCGAAGCTGCCCGCCTTGCCGCCGCCGATCACCAGCAGCCGCGGTGAGCGGAGGCCGGCGGGGCGGTAGAACAGGGCGGTGTCCAGCATCTTGCCTTTGAACTCGCCTGAGGCGTACAAATCGCCGATCCATCCGGCGGTGAGCTGGTCGATTTTGCGGGCTAGCGGCGGCGGCTCTTGGCCGTCCTCTCTTTCGAAAAGGACGATGGCGAGAGCGTCAGTCTCAATCGTCTCGACCGGTGCGGCGGTGATTTGGATCTCCATGCGAATCTCCTTTTGGGGCATTGTTCAGGACCGGCGGCGCAGCGCGGCGCGGGCTTCGGCCTCTTGCGTGCGCGTGCGCTCAGCTTCGCGCTTGTCGTGCAGTTTCTTGCCCCGGCCGAGCGCCAGCTCGCACTTGATGCGGCCGTGTTTCAGATAGACCTTGGTGGGGATGAGCGTCAGGCCCTTCTCGCGGGTCTTGCCTTGCAGCTTGTCGATCTCCTGGCGGTGGAGCAAGAGCTTGCGGCGGCGGAGCGGATCGTGGTTCTGGCGGTTGCCGTGGGAGTAGGGGCTGATGTGAGCGTTGACGAGCCAAACTTCGCGGTTGAGGACTTCGGCGTAGCTGTCCTTGAGCTGGATTTTGCCGTCGCGGGCGGACTTGACCTCGGTGCCGGTGAGGGCCATGCCGGCTTCGAACCGCTCCATAAGGTGGTAGTTGTGAGCGGCGTGGCGGTTGTCGGCCAGAATTTTGATCTTGTTTTCCACAGCCGGGGCCCGTTTTGGACTGCACGTCCTCACGCGGCGCTGCGTCCAAGCCTTATGTGAGCGGCGCCGCGGGAAGCGGCAGCTCTATCTTAACACAGGGCTTGGAAACGGGACTAAGATGCCTGGAATGAAAAGGTTAGCACTAGTTCTGGCGGCTTTTGGGCTGCTCGCAGCCGGCGCCTTGACCGTGGAGGCGCGCACCAAGAAGGGCGATCAGCTTTACAACCAGGGGCAGCAGGCCGAGCAGCAGCGGGATTTCGCCAAGGCGCTGGAAGCCTATGAGAAAGCCTTGGCGGAAGACCCCGGTGACATTTCCTATCAAATGGCGGCGCGCCGGATGAGGTTTCAGGTGGGCCAAGCCCATGTGGACCGCGGCGAGAAGCTGCGCAGCGAGGGGAACCTGGAAGAGGCGCTGATCGAGTTTCGGCAGGCTTTTGAGATCGACCCGGCTTCGCCAATCGCCGTGCAGGAGATCCGGCGGACCTTGGACATGATTGAGCGGCAAAAGGGACTGAAGGCGCCGCTGCCGCCGGAGGAGCGGGGCTTGACGCCGGCGGAGCGCGCGCGCCGGGAGGCGGACCGGCGGCTGGCGTCGGTGATGTCGATTCCGCAGCTCAAGCCGTTGTCGCCCACGCTCATGAGCTTCAAGGCGAACAACCAGCCGCCGCGGGTGATCATCGAGACGATCTGCAAGCTGGCGGGGATCAACCCGATCTTCGATCCGGACCAGGCGGTGCAGGGACAGTTCCGCACGCCGGTGATGAGCGTCGAATGGACGAACATCACCATTGAAGAGGCGCTGAATTTCATCGCCACGCAGGCCAGGCTGTTCTGGAAGCCGATTTCACAGAACGCCGTGTTCATCACGGTGGACAACCAGAACAAGCGGCGCGAGGTAGAAGAGCAAGTCACGCGGGTGTTCTACATCAGCAACGTCAGCGCGCAGAACGACCTGAACGAGATCCGCACGGCGATTCAGCAGATGACGGGCGCGACGCGAGTGGCGGTGTCGATGGCGCAGAATGCCATCATCATGCGGGGCACGGCGGACCAGGTGGCGCTGGCGGAGATTCTGGTGCGGAACTTGGACCGGCCGAAAGCGGAAGTGGTGGTGGACGTGGTCCTGATGGAAGCCAGCCGGACCGGGTCTCAGACCCTGACGGCGGCGCTCAGCTCAGCCGGAGGCACGGGGATCAGCATACCGATAACGTACACGCCCAGGGGGGCGGCGGCGAACAGCACAGGCACGCGGCTGAATCAGCTTTCACGCACCAGCAGCGCGGATTTTTCGGTGGTGCTGCCCGGAGGAGTGCTGGAGGCGCTGATGAAGGACGGCAGCGTGAAGATCTTGCAATCGCCGCAGGTGCGGGCGGTGGATGGGATGAAGGCGACGCTCAAGGTGGGCGACCGGGTGCCGTATTCCACGGGCGGGTTCCAGCCGGCGTTCGGGCAGGTGGGCGGCACGGGCTTCGCTTCGCTGTACAACCAGTTCCAGTTCATTGACACGGGCGTCACCGTGGACATCACGCCCAAGATCCACGGGGATGACGAGGTGACGCTGCACGTGGAGCTGACGGTGTCGAGCGTGAAGGAGCGGATCGATATTGCGGGCATCAGCCAGCCGGTGGTGGGCAACCGGAATATTGTGCACGACATCCGGCTGCGGGAAGGAGAGGTGAACCTGCTGGGAGGGCTGGTGCAGTCGCAGGAGAGCAAGACGATCGCGGGCGTGCCGGGGCTTTCGAGCATTCCGGTGGTGCGGCGGCTGTTCACCAGCGAGAAGATCGAGCGGAGCGAGAGCGAGCTGTTGATCGCGCTGATCCCGCGGATCATCCGGACGCCGGATTTGGACGATCTGAGCTTCAAGGGAGTGGCCGTCGGCAGCGAGACCAGCGCTCCACGGCTGATGTATGCGCCGCGCAGGGACGACGGCGCGGCGGCGGGCGGCCAGACGGCGCCCGCGGGGGTGGTCTCGGCAGCGCCGGCGGAGCCGCCCAAGCCCGTCGGCCCGCCCGCGGTGACGTTCTCGCCCGCAGCGGTGGAGGCTCAGCCAGGCGCAGAATTCACCGTGGCGCTGCGGATGGAGAATGCGGTGGACCTGTTCTCCGTTCCGATCGCGTTGAAGTTCGATCCCAATGTGCTTCAGCTGGAGGACGTCACGCGGGGCGATTTTTTGAGCGGGGACGGCCGCGAGGTGCTGTTCACGCGCAACATCCTCAACACCACCGGCGATGGGAAGATGATGCTGAGCCGGATGCCGGGAACGGGCGGGATTAGCGGCTCAGGGACGCTGGTGACGCTGACCTTCCGGGTGGTGGGTCAGGGGGTGACGACGGTTACGGCGCCGCAGCTCGTGTTCCAGGATTCGCGCGGGCAGACGCTGTTGACAGCCTCGCCCCAGTTGAGGGTCACAATAAAGTAAGGAGGGAATCCGGAGGTGCGTTGGGGAAGCAGGCGAGGGATGACGCTGGTGGAGCTGATTGTCTCCTTCACCATTCTGGCCCTGCTGACGACCATGGCCCTGCCGCTGGCGCGGTACAAGGTGCGCCGGGACCGGGAGCGCGAACTGCGCTACGCGCTGCGGGAGATCCGCACGGCGATCGACCGCTACAAGGACCTTGCCGACCAGGGTCAACTCGGAACCCAGAGCGTGGATTCGGACAATTACCCCCAGACGCTGGAGGTGCTGGTGGAAGGCGTGACGCAGACCGGCACGGTGGACAAGAAGATCCGGTTTTTGCGGCGGATACCGAAAGACCCCATGACCAATTCCTACGACTGGGGGCTGCGCAGCACGCGGGACGATCCGAAGTCCACGAGCTGGGGCGGGCAGAACGTGTTTGACGTCTACACGAAGAGTCAGGAGAGGGCAGCCGATGGCACGCCGTATTCGGAGTGGTGAGGGCCGCAGGGGCTTCACGCTGGTCGAGCTGATGATCGTGATGACGGTGATCACGATCATCGTGGCGGTGGCGGTGCCGATCTATCAGCGCTCGATCGTGCGGGCCAAAGAGAGCGTGCTGAAGAACAACCTGTTCACCTTGCGGACGCTGATCGACGAGTACACCTTCGACAAGCAGAAGGCGCCGCAGACGCTGGAGGACTTGGTGCGGGAGGGCTATCTGCGGCAGGTGCCGGTGGACCCGATGACGGGGTCGAATCGGACCTGGCGGCTCATCATGGAAGACGCCATGGCCAGCGTGAATCAGATGGAGCCGGGGATTTTTGACGTCCGCAGCGGCTCGGACCAAATCAGTCTGGAGGGCACGCCGTATTCGGAGTGGTGACGCGCGCTTGCGCCGTGCGGGCTGCGGGCAGGACCGTCCGTGGCGCATGGGTCCGAGTTGAATATCGTCCTTGATCCGTTTACGCGGCTTCCGGCGCCACGATCTTGAAGATCCAAACGCTGCTTATTTCTTGGGCGTCGGCTTCTTGAGATAGGTTTCCGGGGCGGCGTCGAACTTGCGCTTGCAGTAGTCGGAGCAAAAGTAAATGGTTTGGCCTTTGTACTCGCTTTTTGCCGCGGCCTTGGCGGGATCGACCTGCATGCCGCAAACGGGATCGACGACTTTGGCCGGAGCCTGCTGCTGTTTCTTTTGAGGCGCTCCGGACTGCGCGAGCGCATCGCCAGCCCACGAGAACAGAGCTGTGGTCAGGGCCAATCCCAGCATGGCGCGAGAGAGGTTGCGTGTCATGGAGTCTCCTTGCGAGGGCCGTGGTCCGTTGGGCGGGCGTCGGCCCCTCCGTTGTTTGGATGATTTGGCCTTGGTTTGGGATGCGGATCTGCGGCGCGGCGTAGGGGCAAGGGCAGGGGCGGCTTCGGGCGAGCTCATCGATGATTGGATCCGGGCCGGCGGATGGTAAAATAGGGAGTAGAGCCCCGGCGGGCAGCCGAAGCCGAGCTGGGGCCGGATCCCCGGTCGTCTAATGGTAGGACAGCGGCCTTTGGAGCCGTGAATCGAGGTTCGAATCCTTGCCGGGGAGCCACACCCCAAAACCATAACTTCCCGCCGCCCCGATTTGCTTGACGGCATCGCCGTTTGCGGCCGCTCGTTATCCCAAACATTCGCCAGTATTTGCGTTT
>Ga0308411_10000706_pt1 | contig 22419 bp, 21 predicted proteins | sample HotsprottomLayer_2_FD_203530 | JGI IMG/M metagenome (GOLD analysis project Ga0308411, IMG submission 203530) | Hot spring phototrophic mat microbial communities from Octopus Spring, Yellowstone National Park, Wyoming, United States -... | ecosystem: Environmental > Aquatic > Thermal springs >...
GGGGCGATCGGGAAAGATGTGGCAAGCAGCGCGATCGCGGCGAGGCCGGCGAGCCGGATCCAGAACGCATCGCCGATCCGCGAGGCGAGACGAGAATCGCCTCCCAGAGCCGGGCGACAAGGAGATCCCCCCCGCCCGAGAGCACTCCGGCATGGACGACGAGCGCCACGAGCGAGAGGAGGATCGCCGCGATCGCGAGCCCGGCAGCGAGGCGACGGACCGCACGCGCATCCTCCTCGAGCAAGCGATGCGCAAACCCGGCGTGGAACAGTGCCACGCCGCCGGCCGCCGAGGCTCGCGGCGTAGGAGGAGGCGCGCACCAGAACGGTTGCCGCGTCCCAGGCCGAGGCATCAGGTGTCAGAAGTTCGATGATCATGGCATCGGCGCGATGGTGAAGCGGATCGTGCCGCGCACCGGGTGGCCGTCGGCCGAGATGGCGCGCCACTCGAGGCGCCAAGCGCCGGGGCCCAGCGCCGGTGCCGCGAGCTGCTCGATGGGACGCGGGGTGATGTCGCGGGAAAGCGGCAGCCGGATCGATCTGCCCGCCTCGTCGTGCGGCGTCACGGCGGTCAGCCGCACGCCCTCGTTGAACCGGAGCGTGAGCATCTCCGGCGGCGATGTAAGGCGCGCCCCGTTCGCCGGCTCGGAGGAGCGCAACTCGGAATGCGCCCGCGCCGGTCCGGCGATCAGGAGCGGTGCGCCGAACATCGCGCGTCGGGGGATCATCCGCCCAGGCGCCGGAGGATCGCCCGCATCTGCTCGATCTCGGCTTCCTGCGCCTTGATGATCTCCTCGGCGAGCTTGCGCACCTCCGGGTCCGTGCCGTGCTGGAGCACGCTGCGCGCCATGTCGATCGCCCCATGATGGTGCGGGATCATGCCGGCCACGAAGTCGCGGTCTGCGTTCCCCGTGTAGCGGAGGTTCATGTCGCGGTGCATCCTGTCGTTGGCCTCGCGGAACGCACGCGTGCTCGGCGCCTCGCTTGTCCGGGCAGGCGCGCCCTGGCCGTGAGCGCCATGACCATGGTGCTGCATCTGGGCGAGCTCGAGACGAGGCGCGCTGTCAGGCAAGGCTGCGCCCGGCAGCGCCATCACCATGAGTGCGGCGACGAGAAGGGTTCGAATCGATATCGCGACTGGTTTCCCTCAGAGGTATCTTGCGATCAGGCGCATCTCGCCGAGCGCCTCCTCGGCACGCCCCTCCGCGACCGCGCGGTCGAGGCACTGGTCGATATGCGTCTGGATGAGTTCACGCTTCGCCTTCGCCACCGCCGCCTCGATCGCGGCGAGCTGCTGGGCGAGCTCCACACAGGGCCGCCCCGCCTCCAGCATGCCGATGACGCCGCGGAGATGGCCCTCCGCACGGCGAAGGCGGCGCGCGACATCGGCATGAGCGGCGTGGCGTATCCCGTGACCCATCACCGCCACGCTATGCTCCCGGGGAGGATGCGTCCAGGGGGGAGGATCGACACCTCCTCCCCGGAAGCACCCGCGAGACTCACCCTGCCGTCGCGCCCTCGCGCATCAGGAAGTAGGTGACCGCATCGGCGAGCGCCCCGAACGAGGCCTCGATGACGTTCCCCGACACCCCGACCGTGGACCAGCGGTTGCCGGCCGCGTCCTCGCTCTCGATCATCACGCGCGTGACCGCTGCCGTCGCCCTGTCCGGCGCGAGGATGCGCACTTTGTAGTCGACGAGCTTAAGCCGCTCGACCTCCGGGTAGTGCGGCAGCAGCGCCTTCCGAAGGGCGGCATCGAGCGCGTTCACCGGGCCGTTGCCCTCGGCGACGGTCAGAACCCGTTCGCCGCGGACCACGATCTTCAGCGTCGCCTCCGAGAGCGCCTCCTCCCCCTCGCCGCGCCGCTCGACCAGCGTCCGGAACGATTCGAGATGGAAATACTCCGGAACGGTTCCGAGCATCCGCCGCGCGAGCAGCTCGAACGAGGCCTCGGCCCCGTCATAAGCATAGCCCTGGAACTCGCGCGCCTTCACCTCGTCGAGGATGCGACGCACGCGCCGATCCTCCGGGTCGATGTCGATGCCGACATCGCGCAGGCGCGCGAGGATGTTCGACCGCCCCGCCTGGTCGGACACCACGATGTGCCGGCGATTGCCGACACGCTCGGGCGCGACGTGCTCATAGGTCGCGGGGTCTCGCTCCACAGCGCTGACATGAAGCCCCCCCTTGTGGGCGAAGGCGCTTTCGCCGACGTAAGCCGCGCCGCGCGCAGGCGCGCGGTTGAGCCGTTCGTCGAGCAGGCGGGAGAGCCGCGTCAGCCCCCGCAGCCCCTCCTCCGTGACGCCGGTCTCATAGCCCATCTTGAGCATGAGGGTGGGGATGATAGAGATCAGGTTGGCGTTGCCGCAGCGCTCGCCAATGCCGTTGATCGTTCCCTGCACCTGACGCACGCCGGCGCGCACGGCCGCGAGCGTGTTGGCGACCCCGTTCTCGGTGTCGTTGTGGCCGTGGAAGCCAAGCTGGTCGCCGGGGATGTGGCGCGTGACCTCCGCCACGATCGCCTCGACCTCATCGGGCAGCGTGCCGCCGTTGGTGTCGCAGAGCACGATCCAGCGCGCGCCCGACGCATGCGCCGCCATGATGGCCTTCAGCGCGTAGTCGCGGTTGCGCTTGAACCCGTCGAAGAAGTGCTCGGCGTCGAACATCACGGTTTCGGCACGACGCACGGCCTCGGCCACGCTGTCGGCGATCATCGCGAGGTTCTCCTCGAGGCTGACGCCGAGCGCGACTTCGGCGTGATAGTCCCAAGTCTTGCCGACGAGGGTGATGATCGGTGTCTTGGCGCCGAACAGAGCGGCGAGGCCAGGGTCGTTCGCAGCACTTCGGCCGGCGCGGCGCGTCATGCCGAAGGCAGCGAGCCGGGCGCGCTTGAGCGGCGGCGGGCTCGCGAAGAAGGCATCATCAGTCGGGTTGGCGCCGGGCCAGCCGCCCTCGATCGTATCGACCCCGAAGGCGTCGAGAGCGCGGGCGATCGCCTGCTTGTCGGCCACGCTCCAGTCGACCCCCTGCATCTGCTGCCCGTCGCGCAGTGTGCAGTCATAGATGTGGATCCGGCGGCTCACGAGGCGCGCCTCCAGGTTGTTCCGTCCTTGGTGTCCTCGAGCACGATCCCTTCCGCGAGAAGCTCGGCGCGGATCCGGTCGGCTTCGGCGAAATCGCGTGCGCGCTTAGCGGCGAGCCGTGCGGCGATCGCCGCCTCGATCCGCGCCGCATCCGCCGCTCCACCCTGGCGCCATGCTTTCGGGTCGGTGCCGAGAAGGCCGAGCACGCCCGCCGCCCGGCGCAGGGCCGTCACCGCCTCGCCCGGGCCAGGGTCGAGCCGCGGCGTGATCCGCGCGAGCACTGCGGTCGCCGACCTGCCCGAGAGGTCGACATTGGCAAGCGTCCTGAGGTCGTGCAGCCGCGCGAGCGCAAGCGGCGTGTTGAGGTCATCAAGCAGCGGCGCGAGCGCCCATTCCGTGAGCGCCTCGACGGTTTCTCCCTCGCGGTCGGTCATGCCGGCGGCGGCGAACAGCGGCGTGTAGAAGTCATCGAGCTCGCTCTTGGCCTCGAGCAGACGCTCGCGGGAATAATCGAGCGGCATGCGGTAATGAGTCTTGAGGAGAACGAGCCGGAACGCCTCGCCCGCCCACGGCCCCTCGGCGAGGATGTCCTGAACCGTGAGGAAATTGCCCAGCGACTTCGACATCTTCTCCCCACCCACGAGGAGCATGCCGTTGTGCAGCCAATAGCGCGCGAAGCCCGAGCCGGGAAAGGCGCAGAGCGACTGCGCACGCTCGTTCTCATGGTGGGGAAAGATCAGGTCGAGCCCGCCGCCGTGGATGTCGAAATCCGCGCCGATATGTTTGAAGCTCATCGCCGAGCATTCGATGTGCCAGCCGGGGCGGCCGCGGCCCCAGGGGCTTGGCCAGCCGGGCTGGTCGTCGGAGGAGGGTTTCCACAGCACGAAGTCCGCCGGCGATCGCTTGTAGGGAGCGACCTCGACGCGGGCACCCGCCTCCATCTCCTCGGGCGACCGGTTCGAAAGCGCACCGTAGCCAGGGAAGGAGGGGACGTGGAACAGAACATGCCCCTCCGCCACATAGGCGTTGCCGTTGGCGATCAGCCGCTCGATCAGCGCCACCATCTCGGCGATCGTCGCTGTCGCGCGCGGCTCCACATCCGGCGGCAGGGCGCCAAGGGCGGCCATGTCTTCGTGGAACCAGCGCGTCGTTCGCTCCGTCACCGCCTCGATCGGCTCGCCCCGTTCGCGCGCCGCGGCGATGATCTTGTCATCGACATCGGTGATGTTGCGCACGTAGGTGACGCGCGGATAGAGCCGCCGCAAAAGCCGAACGAGCACGTCGAACACGACCACCGGCCGGGCGTTGCCAAGATGCGCCCGGTCATAGACCGTCGGGCCGCACACGTAGAGGCGAACGTGGCTCGGGTCGATCGGCTGGAAGCGTTCCTTCCGCCGCGTAGCGGAGTTGTAGAGGAGAAGGTCGGTCATCGGTCCGTCCGGCGGGGCGCCAAGCCCCCGAATGGGTCACGCGCGCGTCACGGTCGAATGTGGCGACAGATGCGGGCGATCACGCTTTGTCTCCGGCGGCCAGGCTCAAGCGCAAGAGTGCACGATCGCGCCCCATCAGGGGAAGCAGGTCCTTGAGCTCCGGCCCGTGCTCCTCGCCCGTCAGCGCGAGGCGGAGCGGCCGGAACAGCGCCCTGCCCCTGCGGCCGGTGGCAGCGGTCAAAGCCCTCGTCCAGGCGGCGACGGTCTCCTCGTCCCAGGCGCCTTGGGGCAGCGCGGCGGCGGCGGCGGCGAGGAAAGCACGATCCTCCTCCGCCTCGAACGGCGGCGGCATGATGTTTCCCGCAACCACCTCCCACCACTGGCGTGCCTCGGAAAGCAGGTCGAGATTGCCGCGCACGGCGTTCCAGAAGTGCTCGGTCGCGCCTTCGGGAAGGCGGTCACGCACCGCCTCGAAGGGAAGCGCCTGCAGGACGCGGCGGTTCAGCGCAAGCAGCTGGGCGGGGTCAAAGCGCGCGGGGCTTCGGCTGAAGGCGGCGAGGTCGAAGCCGGCGACGAGCTCCTCCCAACCGGCCGGGGCGATGTCGGCTGCGGTGCCGAGCCGTGCGAGATAGGCCGCAAGGGCCGCGGCTTCGATCCCATCTCCCCGGAGCGCGCGCAGCGAGAGAGAGCCGAGCCGCTTCGACAGAGGCTCGCCATCGGCGCCGACGAGAAGCGGCAGGTGCGCGAAGCGAATCGCTTCGGGGTCGCCGCCAAGCGCGGCGAGGATGTCCCGTTGCACGCCCGTATTGGTCACGTGGTCCTCGCCGCGGATCACATGGGTGATGCCGAGCTCGAGGTCATCTACCACCGAGGCGAAGGTGTAGAGCGGCGTGCCGTCCTCGCGCACGAGAACCGGGTCGGAGAGGGCAGCGAGTTTCACGACGCGGCGACCCAGCACGAGGTCGTCCCAGGCCGAAACACCGTGGGAGAGGCGGAAGCGCCAGTGCGGCCGTCGGCCCGAGGCCATGGCGCGGGCGCGTTGTTCCTCCGTCAAGGCCAGGGCCGCGCGATCGTAGATCGGCGCGAGGCCGCGCCTGAGGCGCTCGCGCCGCTTGAAGGCGAGCTCCTCCTCCGTTTCCCAGCACGGATACAGACGGCCCGAGGCCTTCAGCCGTTCCGCGGCCTCGGCGTAACGCTCGAGCCGGTCGCGCTGGTGCAATGGGCCTTCCTGCCAAGAGATGCCGAGCCAGCGGAGGTCCTCGAGGATCGCCGCCTCGTACTCCGGCCGGCAGCGGGCGCGGTCGGTGTCGTCGAGGCGAAGCAGGAACGTTCCGCTGTGCTTCGATGCGAAGAGGGCATTCGCAAGCGCCACGCGCGCATTGCCGACGTGAAGGTAGCCGGTCGGCGAGGGAGCGAAGCGGACGCGGGGCGTCATGCCCCCGCCTCGTCCTCGTCGTCCTCGCCATCCTCGTCGCGGCGCGGGTCGAGGCTGCGCCAGTCACGCTCCTCGTCGCCGGCGGGGAGAGGGTTCGCCGCGAAATGGGCGAGCTCGGTCGCGCTGGTCCAGCCCAACACGCCGGCATCCGCCACCTCGGCATCCTCGCCGAAGGCGTGCCAGTGCGCCGCGACCTCCTCAGCCGTCGCGCCGGGCACGCGGCAGCGCTCGACGCTGTCGCGCACGTAGCGTCGCGCGAAGGCGTTGGCATGCATCAGGGTAGCGAAGCCGGCCACCTCCTCGACGGCTTCCGGCGACGCAGGATCCTCCGCGGAGAGGTCGCGGATCCGCACCACCCAGCCCCCCTCCGGCGCAAACAGCCCTGCGATCATGCGATAAGCCCGGTGAAGCCGTTGGTGATGGGGTAGCGGCGGTCACGCCCGAAGGCGCGGCGGGTGATCTTCACGCCCGGAGGCGCCTGGCGGCGCTTGTACTCGGCACGGTCGAGCATGCGCCAGACGCGCAGCACGGTTGCACGGTCATGCCCGCGCGCGACCAGTGCCTCGACACTCTCCTCGTCCTCGACCAGCCCTTCCAGAATCGAATCGAGCACGTCGTAGGGTGGGAGGGTGTCCTGGTCCGTCTGGTTCGGCTTCAGCTCGGCGGACGGCGGTTTGGTGATCACGCGCTCCGGCATCACCGGCCCCTCCGGCCCCCGGCCGTCAGGCGGGCGGTGCGCGTTGCGCCAGCGGGCAAGCGCGAAGACGGTGGTCTTGTAGACGTCCTTGAGCACGGAGAAGCCGCCGCACATGTCGCCGTACAGCGTGGCGTAGCCGACCGACATCTCCGACTTGTTTCCCGTGGTCAGCAGCATGTCGCCGAACTTGTTCGACAGGGCCATCAGGATCAGCCCGCGCGAGCGCGACTGGATGTTCTCCTCCGCGATGTCGGGGGCGCGGTTGCCGAACAGCGGGGCGAGCGCCTCGTGGAAGGCCGCCATCGCCCCGGTGATCGGAACGACATCGTAGCGGATTCCGAGCAGCCTCGCCGTCTCGGCCGCGTCCTCGAGGCTGTGGCGGCTCGTGTAGGGAGAGGGCAGCATCACTGCCCGGACACGGCCGGGCCCGAGCGCATCGACCGCGACGGCAGCGCTGAGCGCGCTGTCGATGCCGCCCGAGAGGCCGAGCACCACCCCGGGGAAGCCGTTCTTGTTCACGTAGTCGGCAAGCCCGAGCATCATCGCCCGGTAGATGCTCTGTTCGCGGCTCTCCTCGGGCGGCAGGGGCTGTGGTGCGCAGACGAGCCGGGCTCCGTCGCGCGTCCATTCCGTCACGGCAATGGCCTCGGTGAAGGACGGCAGGCGGACTGCAGGCGAACGGTCAGCGTTCAGAATGAAGCTCGCCCCCTCGAACACGAGCTCGTCCTGGCCGCACACCTGGTTGAGGAACACGAAGGGAAGCCCGGTCTCGACCACCCGGGCGACGGCGAGCGCCTCGCGCACGTGCTGCTTGCCCGCCTCGAACGGGCTGCCGTTGATCGAGAGCAGCATCTCCGCCCCGCTTTCCGCGAGAGTCTCGCACACGGCGGGAAACCACCAGTCCTCGCAGATCATCAGCCCGATGCGGAAGCCACGAAACACCATGGGCCCAGGGGCTGGACCTGGTGCGAAATGACGTTTGTCGTCAAACACCCCGTAGTTCGGAAGCTCGTGCTTGGCGCGCGCGGTCACGATCCGCCCCCCTTCGAGCAGAAACGCGGCGTTGTAGAGCCTGCCCTCGCTCCGCCACGGCCCGCCGACGATCAGGCCCGGGCCGCCATCGGCGGTCTCGGCAGCGAGCGCCGCGATCCGCGCGTCGCACGCATCGAGAAAGGCGGGCTTGAGGATCAGGTCCTCGGGCGGGTAGCCGGCGATCGAGAGCTCGGGCGTGACGACGAGATCGGCCCCTTTCGCCGCCGCCTCGGCGCGCGCGGCGCGGATGCGCGCGGCGTTCTTCTCCACCTCGCCTTCGTGCGGGTTGATCTGCGCTAGCGCGATGCGAAGCGTCTCTGGCATGGGCGGAAGCTAGGTTCGGCCTTGGGCAGCGTCAACGCGCCGGGGTGCGGCCCGAACCACGCAGCACCCCGAACAGCATCCCCGCCGTGACCAGGACGACGCCGACGGAGGCGAGAGGCCCGAGCGGCTCGCCGAGGATCGGCCAGGCGGCGACGGCCGCAAGCGCAGGAACCACGGAGGTGAAGAAGGCAAGCCGCGTGGGCCCGAGCGCGACGAGAGCGCGCGTGTAGAGCAGCGAGGCGACCACCATTGCAAGCCCGCCCTGGTAAGCCCCCTGGAACGCGATTTCGCCCCAGGCCGCATCGTCGAGCCGCGAGGGCAGGGCAAGCGCCCAGACGGGCAGATAGAGCGGGGCAGAGACGGTGCCAACGGCGACGGTCGCCTCAAGCGCGGTGACCCCCCAGTGCCGAACGAGCAGGGTGAACACAGCCCAGGAGGTGGTGCCGGCGAGGAAGAGGAAATCGCCGCGCCAGGCTCCAGACGCGGCGAAGAAGTCGGCGCCTGCGATCAGCGCGATGCCAGCAAACACGATGGCAAGAGACAGCGCCCTCTCCCTCCCCACACGCTCGCCGAGCCAGAGCCTCGCGACCAGCGCGGTGGCGAAGGGGAGAGCCCCGGGAAGCAGAACCGCCCCGTGCGCCGCGGGCGCGAGCGCAAACCCGGCATAGGCGCAGAGCGGGAAGCCGAGCCCAGCGAAGCCGGCGAGCGCCACCGCCCGGCGCGAGGAGAGGCGACCGAGCACCCCGCCGCCTGCGAAGGGCGCGAGCACCGCGAACGAGACGACATGTCGGAGAGCGGCGAGATCCCACGGCGTGAGCACCCCGGTCGCGCCGCCGCGGCTTGCCAGGATGAAGCCCGACCAGATGAACAGCACGAGAAAGGCGCAGGCGAAGCCGAGGCGCTGCTCGCGCGCGGCCTTCCCGCCCTGCACCGCTCACCCGCCCGGCCGGCGAAGCAGGAACTCCCGCCCGACCTTCACGCGGGGGATGCCGTCATAGGCGACGATGTCGGCGGTCGCGTAAGTCTCGCTCCACGCCTCGGGCAGGAAGGAGCCAGTGCCGACGACGTCGAGCGGCGCCCGTGCCTCGGCCATGATGCGGCACTTCGCCACCGAGAAGCCGGAGGAGCCGACGATCCTGGCACTGCTGAACCCCGCCTCGTCGAGCGCCTCGCGGAACCGCCACACCGCGGCCGCAGACACGCCGGTGCCGACGAGCCAGCGCAGCTCCTCTTCCGAGCGGTAGCGGCGTATCGCCTCGGGCGCATGCCGCTCGAGCACCGCGTAGGAGGCGGCCGGGTCGAGCGTCTCGAGGAACCGCCCGCCATGCGTGTCGAGCCGGAAGGCGAGCTTGCCTTCCGCCACCATCGCCGGGAACCGGCGGCAGACGGCGAGCGCGTCCGTGATCTCCGCTCCGAAATAATCGACGAGAACGGTGAGCGGTTCGCCAGGGAAGGTCTCGACGAACATCTCGGCCGCGCGCAGCGTCGAGCCGGCATAGCCGATCAGCGCATGCGGCATCGTGCCGAGCCCAGTATCGCGCCCGAAATAATGGGCCGTCGCGGTGGTGGCGTTGCCGATGAAGCCCTTCGCCCCTTTCGCCTGAGCCGCCCGCGAGCCGACCGAGGCGGCGTAGGCCATCAGCTCGGCCATTTCGGTTCCGGCGCAGTGACGCGCGTCCATCGCGAGAAAGGCAACATCCGGCAGGGCGAGGCACATCTCGCGCGCGTTCCATGCCGCAACGCAGGGCGGCCCGAGCCGCTGCAGAAGCAGCGTCTCTGTCTCGGCGAGAGCGGCGAAGCTTCCCGTGAGATAGAGGAGCGGCTCGCCCGCGCCGACCTCCGCCCCCTCCTCGTACATCGGCTCGATCACCACCGACTCGCCGCGCACAGAGCGAAGCCACTCGATGGCAAGGCGCGCCGCCATCAGAACGGGGCGGCGGAGGAACACAGCGTAGGTGACGCGCGTGTCGCCGAAGCGCTCGACGATCCTGCGCGTGCGGCTGAAATACGAGTCCGTCCAGGCCGCGAGGTCCGGCGTGGGCGTGGCATCCATGGCGCCGCACCCCGGCGCGGCCGTGCCGCCTACTGCGCGGCGACGCGCTGGCGATCGGCCGGAGCGCGCCGCTCCTTCAGCTCGGCGGCGACCAGGAAGGCGAGCTCGAGGCTCTGCTCGGCATTGAGGCGCGGATCGCAGAAGGTGTGGTAGCGCGAGGCGAGCGACGCCTCAGTGACGGTGCGCGCTCCGCCGAGGCACTCCGTCACGTCCTGCCCGGTCATCTCCACGTGCACGCCGCCGGCCCAGGTTCCTTCAGCCTCGTGCACGTCGAAGAACTGCCGCACCTCGGAGAGGATCGCGTCGAAGCTGCGCGTCTTGTAGCCGTTCGCCGCCTTGACTGTGTTGCCGTGCATCGGGTCGGTCAGCCACACGACCTTTCGCCCCTCGCGCTTGATCGCGCGAACCAGGGGAGGAAGCTTCGCCTCGAGCGTATCGGCGCCCATCCGCGCGATCAGCGTCAGCCGCCCGGGCTCGTTCTGCGGGTTGAGCACATCGCAGAGGCGGAGGAGCTCATCCGCTTCGAGAGAGGGGCCGCATTTGAGCCCGATCGGGTTCTTCACCCCGCGCAGGAACTCGACATGCGCGCCGTCGACCTGGCGCGTGCGATCGCCGATCCAGAGCAGATGCGCCGAGCACGCGTACCAGTCGCCCGAGGTGGAGTCGATCCGTGTCAGGGCCTCCTCGTAAGGGAGGAGCAGGGCCTCATGGCTGATGTAGAAGTCGGTCTCGCGGATCTGCGGCGTCGTTTCGCTCGTCATGCCGCAGGCGGCCATGAAGGCGAGCGTCTCGTCGATGCGCGAGGCGAGGTCCTGGTAGCGTGCGGCGGCGGGGCTCTGGGCCACGAAGCTCAGGTTCCACCGGTGCACCTCGTGCAGGTCGGCGTAGCCGCCCTGGGCGAAGGCACGCAGCAGGTTGAGCGTCGAGGCAGAGTGGAAGTAGCCCTGCTCCATCCGTCTAGGGTCGGGCGTGCGGGCTTCCGGAGTGAACTCGGGGCCGTTGATGATGTCGCCGCGGTAGGAGGGAAGCGTCACCCCGTCGATCGTTTCGGTGTCGGAGGATCGCGGCTTGGCGAATTGCCCGGCCATCCGGCCCATCTTCACCACCGGCACCGCGCCGCCGTAAGTCAGCACCACGGCCATCTGCAGGAGCACGCGGAAGGTGTCGCGGATCGTGTTGGCCGACATGTCGGAGAAGGCCTCGGCGCAGTCGCCGCCCTGTAGGACGAAGGCGCGCCCCTCGGCCGCGGCGGCGAGCGCCGCCTTGAGCCGGCGTGCCTCGCCGGCAAAGACGAGCGGCGGGAAGCGCCGCACCCGCTCCTCGACGGCGGCAAGCGCAGCCGGATCCGGATAGGACGGAAGCTGCCTCGCCGGCTTGCTCCTCCAGGACGCTGGGCTCCAGGGAGCGGTCATGTGGCGGTTCCTCTGGCGTCTCGTTGCGTTGCTGCGCGGAGTTATGCACAAACGCGTGCCTCGCGCCACTCCGCGCGGCGCAGGGCGGGCGGTTACGCCGCGGCCTCCGCCACACGCTCAGGGCGCTTCGTGCGCATCGTCACGAACTCCTCCGCGGCAGAGGGGTGGATGCCGATCGTGCGGTCGAGATCCGCCTTGGTCGCCCCCATCACCACGGCCACGGCGAAGCCCTGGAGGATCTCCGGCGCATCCTCGCCGAGCATGTGGATGCCAAGCACGCGCTGCGTGGCGCGGTCGACCACGAGCTTCATCAGGGTCTGCCGGTCGCGGCCGGTGAGCGCGTGCCGAAGCGGCCGGAAGCGGCTGAGGTAGACGTCGATCTCGCCGCGCTTGGCCGCCTCCGCCTCCGTCAGCCCCACGGTCGCGATGGGCGGGGCGGTGAACACAGCGGTGGGAACGTTATCGAGGCTGATGGTGCGCGGGGTGCCGCCGAACAGCGTATCAGCCAGCGCGTGGCCCTGGCCGGTCGCAACCGGCGTGAGGTTGACCTGGTCGGTCACGTCGCCGAGGGCGAAGATGTGCGGCACCGAGGCCCGGCCCGAGGCATCGACGATCACCGCCCCGTCCGGGCGCGTCGCCACCCCGGCACGGTCGAGGCCGAGGCCGGCCGTTGCCGGCCTGCGGCCGATCGTCGCGAACACTGCGTCCGCCTCGATCACCTCGCCATCGGTGCAGTGGACGAGGAACGCCTCGCCCGCGCGATCCACACGCGCGATCGAGGTCTCGAGCCGGAGCGCGACACCGCCCGCGCGAAGTTCGGCGGCGAGCGCCTCGCGGAGGTCGTCGTCGAAACCGCGCAGGATCAGCCGGCCGCGATAGAGCTGCGTGGTCGCCACACCGAGGCCGGCGAGCAGCGAGGCGAACTCGCAGGCGATGTAGCCGCCACCCAACACGACGGCGCGGCGCGGGCGGCGGGGCATCGCGAACAGGGAGTCGCTCACGAGGCAGTGTTCCGCGCCCGGGAAGTCGGGCAGAACCGGCTCGCCGCCGGTCGCGATGACGATGTGCCGTGCCCTGACCCGCTCGCCTCCGACCGCTACGGTATGGGCATCGACGAGTGTTGCTTCGGCATCGAACAGGCGTGCGCCAGCCCCCTCGAGAAGGCGGCGGTAGATGGCCGACAGCCGCGCCGTCTCCGCCCGCACCGCCGCCTGGAGCCTGCCCCAGTCATGGCCGCGCACCTCGATCTCCCAGCCGAAGCCGCGCGCGTCCTCGGCCCAGGCGCCGTACTCGGCAGCCTGGACCATCAGCTTCTTCGGCACGCAGCCCACGTTCACGCAGGTGCCGCCCCAGAAGCGTCGCTCGGCGATCGCGACCGTGGCCCCGTGCCCGGCGGCGACACGCGCACAGCGCACGCCGGCCGAGCCGCCGCCGATAACGAAAAGATCGACCTCCATCGGAACGGTCAGGTGCCGATGCCGCCGACGGCGACGTATTTCACCTCGAGATACTCATCGAGACCGTATTTGGAGCCCTCGCGGCCGAGCCCGCTCTCCTTGAAGCCGCCGAAGGGGGCGACCTCGGTCGAGATGATGCCCTCGTTGACGCCGACGATGCCATATTCGAGCGCCTCCGCCACGCGGAACATCCGGCCGACATCGCGGGTGTAGAAGTAGGCCGCGAGCCCGAAGGGCGTGTCGTTGGCGAGCCGGATCGCTTCCTCTTCGGTGCGGAATCGGAACAGAGGTGCCACCGGCCCGAACGTCTCCTCCGAGAAGATCTTCGCCTCGCGCGGAACGTCGGCAAGCACCGTCGGCTCGAAGAAGTTGCCGCCGCGGGGGTGCCGCTTGCCGCCGGTGACCACGCGCGCGCCGCGCGCGAGCGCGTCACCGATATGCTCCTCGACCTTGGCCACCGCATCGGCGTTGATCAGCGGCCCCTGCGTCACCCCTGGCTCCACGCCCGGCCCCACCTTCATCGCCGCGGCAGCCTCGGCGAGCTTCGTCGCGAAGGCCTCGAAGATGCCGTCCTGGACCAGGATCCGGTTGGCGCAGACGCAAGTCTGGCCGGTGTTGCGGAACTTCGACGCCATCGCGCCGGCCACCGCCGCGTCGAGATCGGCATCGTCGAACACGATGAAGGGCGCGTTGCCGCCGAGCTCCATCGACACGCGCTTCACCGTGCGTGCGCACTGCTCGAGAAGCACCTTCCCCACCTCCGTCGAGCCGGTGAAGGAGAGCTTCCGCACCATCGGGTTCTCCGTGAGCTCTGCTCCCGTCTCGGCCGAGGGGCCGGTGATGATGTTCATCACACCCGGGGGCAGGCCGGCGCGCTCGGCGAGCACGCCGATCGCGAGAGCGGTGAAGGGGGTCTGCGAGGCGGGGCGGACGACGCCGGTGCAGCCGACCGCGAGCCCGGGCGCGACCTTGCGCGTGATCATGGCAGCGGGGAAGTTCCAGGGCGTGATCGCCGCGAACACGCCGACCGGCTCCTTCATCACGAGAATGCGCCGCCCTTTCTGGTTCTGCGGGATCATGTCGCCATAGGCGCGCTTGCCCTCTTCGGCGAACCACTCGACGAAGGAGGCGGCATAGGCCACCTCGCCCTTCGCCTCGGCGAGCGGCTTGCCCTGCTCGCTGGTCATAATCAGGGCGAGGTCGTCGGCGTTGGCGAGCATCAGTTCGTAGAGCCTGCGCAGGATCGCGCTGCGTTCCTTGGCGAGCATCGCCCGCCAAGCCGGATAGGCGGCAGAAGCGGCCTCGATGGCGGCGCGTGTCTCGGCACGGCCGAACGCCGGCACGGAGCCGATCACCTCCCCGGTTGCCGGGTTTCGCACGGGCATGGTCCTGCCGCTCTCCGCCTCGATCCACCGCCCCCCGACGAGGCAGGCCTGGCGGAACAGGGAGGGGTCCTTGAGCGGCAGCGGCGCGGCAGGGTTCAGCATGGCATCTCTCTCCCAAAGTCCTGGCTCCGGGCCGACCATACACAAGGCGGCCGCGGCGGTCGAACGCAGGTCCAGGCAAGCCCCCCTTCGCCTCGCGCAGCGTGATCCCCATATCGAGACGGTATTGACACGGCGTGCGGATGGTCGCGAGCCATGGTGACGACGGAATTCGAGGGGAAGTCGGCGACGACCGCAGCGACGGCCCAACGGCGCCCGGGCGCCCTCCCCCGCTGGGATGACCGGGCGGCGTCCGATCTGCGTCGCTTTGATCTCGCTCTGGGGGTCGATCTCGCGGCAGCGGTCGCGCTCACCGTCATCCTCTCCGTCCGCGTCCTCGCCGGCGCGCCCCCCTCGGGACGCGACCTTGCCGCCTGGTCGGCGCTGCTCGGGCTCGTGTGGGGTGTCGTCGCCGGAGGGATCGCGCTGCACCGCGCTGCGCGCACGGCGGCCGCGACCCGGCTGCTCACCCTTCTCGCCGGCCCCGTTGCCGTGATCGGCCTCGCGCTCGCTCCGGTCGCAGTGTTCGCGCTGTCAGCGGCAGCGTCCTCGCCGTCCGCCTTCCGTGACTGGGTTGGGGCCGAGCTGCCGGAGCGGCTGCGGAGCTGGGCCGCGATCCTCTCCTTCCTCCTCGCTCTCCTGCCCGCGAGCCTGCTGACACGCCGCTTCGGGCGGCACGTGCTCGGCTATGGCATCGCCCTCGGCGCGGTGGCGATGATCTCGCTCGTGCTGTTCGGGATCGCGGGGGGCTTCCTGTTCCGCTCCGCTTCGTAGGGAAGGTTCAGGACAGCGCCTGCCGCCCCACCGGAGGGCGCCCGCCTTCTGCCGTGCCTCCAGTCAGTCATGGGCTTTGGCGAGCTGCAGCCGGGCGAGATGGGCGAACAAGAACGCGAGCGCCTCGTCGACGGTCTCCTCCCACACGCGCATCGTGTGGCCACCGTCCACCACGCGGAACTCGATCAGGTCCTCCTGGTGCGGGGCGAGAGTCTTGGCGAGGAGAGCGCCCTCGAAGGCGGTGTCGAGCCGGTCATCGTCGCCCGCGGCGATGAAGATCGGCACGCGCAGCGGCTGAGCGAGATAGGCGGGCAGCAGGCTCGGCCAGGCCTCCGCCTTCCATGCGGCCGGATCGAAGCTGCCGTCCGGACCGGCGAAAGCGGGGGCGCGGCGCGCCGCGGACACAGGCGGCGGCAGGTCGGCGTAGATCGCAGGCGCCCAGAGTGCAGCGGCGCCGAAGAGGTGCGGATGCCGCAACGCGATCCTGAGCGCGCCATAGGCTCCGGCCGAAAAGCCCGCGATCGCGCGGCCGTCGCGCTCCTCCATCACCGGATATTTGGCCGCGACGTCAGCAAGGAGATCCTCGACGACCGCGCTCTCGGCCGGCTGGCCAGGACGGTCGAGCCACCAGGAGTTTCGGCTCCCTGGCATCACCGCGATCAGCTTCGGCAGCCGCCCCGCGCGCTGTCCCGCCTCGATCGCGCGCCAGAGACGGATCTGCCCGGCCCAGAACTGCTCGTCGGCGTTGGCGCCGTGCAACAGGACGAGCAGCGGATAGGGCCCCTTCGCAGGGTCGTATCCCGTCGGCAGGAAGACGTTGTAGGGCAGAGCCCTGCCCTCCCGGGCGGTCGCCACCCGGTCAGGCAGCACGCGCCACTCAGCGGCCGCGCCGGCCCGGCCAACCAGGAGGGCAGCTCCGGCGATTGCCGAGCCGAGAAGGGAACGGCGGAACATCACGTCACGGTGACACATCCGCGGGGACAGTGGCACGAAACGTCCCGTCTCTCCAGCCCTCCCGAGAGCGGCGGCCCGGGCGCGTCGGGCCCGGCCCGGGTTCACTCCACCGTGACGCTTTTGGCAAGGTTGCGCGGCTGGTCGACGTCCGTGCCCTTGAGCACGGCCACATGGTAGGCGAGCAGCTGCGCCGGGATGGCGTAGAGGATCGGCGCGACAAATGGGTGGACCGACGGCAGGGCGAGGGTGTGGGCGCAAAGCGGGGCAAGGCGCTCGCAGCCGGCCTTGTCCGACATCAGGATCACCCGCCCACCGCGCGCATGCACCTCCTGGACGTTGGAGGCCGTCTTCTCGAACAGAGGGCCGGCAGGGGCGATCACGACCACCGGGACCTGTTCGTCGATCAGCGCGATCGGGCCGTGTTTCATCTCGCCTGCCGGGTAGCCCTCGGCGTGGATGTAGCTGATCTCCTTGAGCTTCAGCGCGCCTTCCATGGCGATGGTCCAGGCCGTGCCGCGGCCGAGATAGAGCACGTCGCGCGCCTCGGCGACCTCCTCCGCCATGGCGCGAAGCGCCGCGTCCATCTCCAGAACCTCGGCGGCACGGGCGGGAACCTCGATCAGGGCCGAGGTCAGCTCCGCTTCCCGCGCCGGCGAGAGGGTGCCGCGCGCCCGACCGGTGCCGATCACGAGGCAGGCGAGCACCGCGAGCTGGGTCGTGAACGCCTTGGTGGACGCGACGCCGATCTCCGGGCCCGCAAGCGTGTGCAGAACGCCGTCGCTCTCGCGTTCCATCGCGCTCTCGCGGGCGTTGATCACGGAGACGATCCGCTGGTTCTGCGTCTTCGCCCAGCGCAGTGCCGCGAGCGTGTCGATCGTCTCGCCTGACTGGCTGATGAAGAGCGCCATCGCGCCCGGGTCGAGCACCGGTTCGCGGTAGCGGAACTCGGAGGCGATCTCCGCAACCGCCGGCAGACGCGCCACCTGCTCGAACCAGTCGCGCGCGACCTGGCCAGCGTAGAGTGAGGTGCCGCAGGCGACGATCGAGACGCGCGGGATCCGGCCGAGATCGACACCGAGGTCGGGCAGGGTGACGGTGCGGGTCGCGGGGTCGATATAGCTCTTGAGCGTGTCGCCGATCACGGCGGGCTGTTCATGGATCTCCTTCTCCATGAAGTGGCGGTAGTTGCCCTTGCCGACCATCGCGCCCGAGACGGCGGTGCGTCGGATCGCGCGCTCGACCGGGCGGTTCTCGGAGTCGAAGATCCGCGCGCCCGCACCCGTCACCACCGCCCAGTCGCCCTCCTCGAGATAGGCGATCCGTTCGGTCAGCGGCGCAAGCGCGAGCGCATCGGAGCCGACGAACATCTCGCCCTCGCCGTAGCCGAGAGCGAGCGGCGAGCCGCGGCGCGCGGCCATGATCATGTCGTGGCGGCCGGCCACCAGGACCGCAAGCGCGAAGGCGCCGTGGATGCGCTTGAGCGTCGCGGCCATCGCCTCCTCAGGGCTCGCGCCTGAGGCGAGAGAGCGATCGAGAAGCCGCGCCACCGTCTCGGTGTCGGTCTCGCTCTCGAACACTGCACCAGCCGCGGTGAGTTCGGCCTTCAGCTCCGCGTGGTTCTCGATGATTCCGTTGTGCACCACCGCCACGCGCTCGGTCGCGATCGGGTGGGCATTCACCTCCGACGGCCGTCCATGCGTCGCCCAGCGGGTGTGGCCGATGCCGGTGGTGCCGGTAAGCGGGTTCTGGTCGATCAGGGCGGCGAGCCGCGCGATCTTGCCCTCGGCGCGACGACGTTCGATGCCACCATTGACCAAGGTTGCGATTCCGGCGCTGTCATAGCCGCGATACTCGAGACGCCTGAGCGCATCGAGCAGAAGCGGGGCCGCGAGGCCGCGCCCGACGATGCCGACGATGCCGCACATCCCCTAGCCCTCCTTGGCGCGCGCTTTCCGCGCCTTCGCCGCTTCGCGGAACCGCGGTGCCGCACCCGGTTTCTCCACCTGGCGCGCCCGACCGAAGGCAACCGAGTCGGCCCCGACATCCTCGGTGATGGTGCTGCCGGCGGCGATGATCGCGCCTGCGCCAACCCTCACCGGCGCCACCAGCGACGTGTTCGAGCCGATGAAGGCGCCGGGGCCAATCACGGTGCGGTACTTGCCGAAGCCGTCATAGTTGCAGGTGATCGTCCCCGCCCCGACATTCGCGCCCGCGCCTATCTCGGCATCGCCGAGATAGGCGAGGTGGTTGGCCTTCGCTCCGGGGCCGAGGCGCGCAGCCTTGAGCTCCACGAAGTTCCCGACATGTGCCCCCTCCCCCACCGACGCACCGGGGCGAAGCCGGGCGAAGGGACCGACCGTCGCCCCCGCCTCGACCGTACAGGACTCGAGATGGGAGAAGCTCTGAATCACCGCCCCGGCGCCGACGCGGACGCCCGGGCCGAACACGACATGCGGATGCACCGTCACGTCCGGGGCAAGAGCGGTGTCGGCGGCGAGGAACACCGTCTCGGGCGCGATCAGCGTCACGCCGTCGGCCATCGCCCGCGCCCGCAGGCGACGCTGCAGCGCGGCTTCGGCAGCGGCGAGCTCGGCGCGGGAGTTGATGCCCAAGACCTCCTCCGCCGGCGCCTCAACCAACGCCACCCGCACACCTTCGGCACGGGCGAGCGCGACGATGTCGGTGAGGTAATACTCGCCCTTGGCATTGTCGTTTCCGACCGCCTTGAGCCAGCGGAGCAGGTCGGCAGCCGGGGCGCAGAAGAGCCCCGCGTTGCACAGGCCGATCGCCCGTTCCTCGTCGGTCGCGTCACGCCACTCGACGATGCGCGCCACCGTCCCGTCCGGCTCGAGCACGATCCGCCCGTACTGGGCAGGGTCGGCCGGCCTGAAGCCGAGCAGGGCGAGCCGAGCCCCGGCCGAGAGTCGCGTCGCCACCATGCCCGCGAGCGTGGCGGCCGAGACGAGCGGCACGTCGGCATAGAGGATGATCGCCTCGCCGCTCGTCTCCGAGAGCGCCTCTTCCGCCATCAAGGCGGCATGGGCGGTGCCGAGGCGCTCCGCCTGCACCACGACCGTGTGGGGGGCGACCAGCGCGCGCATCGGGTCGAAGGCGGGCTCAGGCCCCGCCACCACGACGATCCGCCCGAAGCCTGCCGCCTCGCAGGCCTCGAGCAGCAGCCGCACCATCGGCACGCCGCCGAGCCGATGCAACGGCTTGGGCACGGCGCTCTTAAGCCGCGTGCCGAGGCCGGCCGCGAGGATCACGGCGATCGAGGTGGACACAGCTGCCTTTGCCTTGCCTTCAGTTCCCTTGCCTTGGGCGCGGTTCTGCCCTTCCCGCCCGACCCGTGTCAAAAGGCCATGCGGTCACGCAGTGTGTCGCACCTCACAGTGGAGGAAGGGTAACCATGCCGCAGCCGCGCCCGAGGCGCGCCGTCTGCCTCGACCTCGACGGCACGCTGATCGACAGCGCGCCTGATCTCGCCGCCGCCCTCAATCGGCGTCTCGCCGCCAACGGTCTTGCCCCGCAGCCGCTCGCGGCGGTCAAGCGGATGATCGGCGACGGGGCCCGCGTTCTCCTCACCCGAGGCTTCGCCGCGGCGGGGCGCCCACTCACGGAGACGGAACTCGCGGCCGAACTCGAAGCGTTCATCCCCGACTACGAGGCGCAGTCGCTGGATGAGACACGCCCCTTCCCGGGCGTGGAGGAGGCGCTCGAGGCGCTTGCCGACGCGGGGTTCATGCTCGCGATCGTCACCAATAAGCCCGAGGCGCCGACCCGCACGATCCTCCGCCGGCTCGGCCTCGAGACCCGCTTCGCGACGGTCGCTGGTGGCGACAGTTTCCCCGTGCGCAAGCCCGACCCGGGCCACATTCTCGGCACGCTCGAGCGTCTCGGCATCGCCCCTGCGGATGCGGTGATGGTGGGCGACCATGCCAACGATCTCGTCGCCGCCCGCGGCGCCGGCGTCCGCGCGATCTACGCCGCCTTCGGCTATGGCGAGGCGGACCATCGGGCTCTCGGAGCGGCAGCGGTGATCGAGCGGTTCGATGCCCTGCCCGGGGCGGTCGCGGCGCTGTTCGCCTCGGCGTCCTGATCAGCGCCGCGTGAGCCAGCCCTTGAGCCGCGCGCGCTCAGGCGGCATCTGAGGGCGAAGAGGTGCTTGGGAAGTGGCAATGACCCCGACCATCCGTGTCCAGGAGGGGCCGTTCGACATCGCCGCCGAGACGGAGGCGCTCACGCGCGGGCGAACCGATGTCGGCGGCATCGCGAGCTTCGTCGGCGTCACCCGTGCCGATGACGGGCTCGCGCGGATGGTTCTCGAGCACTACCCCGGCATGACGGAGCGGGCGATCGGCGCGATCGTGGCCGAAGCCGCGCGTCGGTGGCCGCTCACCGGCTGCACGGTGATCCATCGCGTCGGGCCGCTTGTTCCGGGCGAGCCGATCGTGCTCGTGCTCGCCGCCTCCGCCCACCGTGCCGCGGCGCTCGAGGCCTGCGCCTTCCTGATCGACTGGCTGAAGACCAAGGCCCCGTTCTGGAAGCGGGAGGAGTTCGCGACCGGCGAAAGCCGCTGGGTCGAGGCACGCGCCGCCGACGACGACGCCGCCGCGCGCTGGTCGGCCCGGTGACGGGCGGCCGCATCGCCAACGCCGCGGCGATCCTGCTCGCGGCGCCTGTGCTCGTCTGGCCTGCCCTCCTCAACGGCTACCCGATCCTGTTCAGCGATACGGGGGCGTTCCTCGCGCAGACCCTCGTGCCGCTGATGATCTGGGACAAGCCGTGGGTCTACGGGCCTTTCCTCCACCTGTTCCACTGGCGCCTGACGCTCTGGGGCCCGGTCGCCGCCCAGGCGTTGATGGTCTCGCACCTCCTCTGGCTCACCGGCCGTGTGATCTGGGGGGCGCGGCCGGTCGCCCACCTTGGTCTCTGCGCGGCCGTGGCCCTCCTCACCACGGCGCCGTTCACCATCGCGCTCCTGATGCCCGATTTGTTCACCGCCGCCGTCGTGCTCGCGCTCTTCCTGCTCGGTTTCGGCAAGGGGCGGCTCTCGCGCGGCGAGACGATCTGGGCAGGCGTCGTGGCGAGCGTCGGCATCGCCGCGCATCTCTCCCATCTCCCGGTCGCGGCCGCGATGGTGGCGCTTGCGGTGGTGCTGACGCGCCGGCTCGGGCCGGCATTGCGGATGGCCGCGCCCCTCGCCGCCGCGATCCTGCTCCTGCTCGGCACCAACCTCGCGGGCCATGGCGTGCTCTCGCTCTCGCCGCACGGGGCGACCTTCCTGCTCGCGCGGCTTCAGGCCGACGGGCCGGCCGCGCGGACCATCCAGGCCGTCTGCCCCGAACGCGGCTGGTATCTCTGCGCCTTCGCCGACCGCCTGCCGATCGACAGCGACGTCTTCCTCTGGGCGCCCGACAGCCCGATGAACCGCGACCCGGCGGGCACCCCGCGTTTCCTGGGCGGGGTGCTGCTCTCGCCGGAGGCGCGCGAGATCGTCCGCGAGACGGTCGCGCGCGAACCCTGGGCGGTCGCCCGCGCCATGGCGCTCAACACGGCCACGCAGCTCGTGACAGCGGGCGCGTCGGACGTGATCGGCCAGCCCTGGGAGGACATCGACAACGCCGCGGCGAGCCGGATCAGGGAGTTCTTTCCGGCCCGCGAGGTCGCGCGCCAGGAGGCGTCGCTGCAGGCGCGGCGCCTGCTTCTCGATGCCGTCTCACCCATCCTGCCGCTCTACCCGTTGGTGCTCGCGGTCGCCGCCCCGCTTGCGCTCGCGGGCGCCTGGCGGTCGTTCCGGCGTGGCGACGCGCGCGCCCTGGCGCTCGTGGTGCTGGTTCTGGGAGCGGCAGCGGCGAACGCGTTCGCGACAGGCGCGCTCTCGAAACCGCATCACCGATACCAGGCACGGCTTGCCTGGCTCATCCCCGTCGCCGCCGTGCTGACGCTCGCCCCTGCCCCCCTTGCCGCGACACGTCCCGCGGTGGGCACCGCCCGTTCCGTTCCCGTCGCGCATGATCGATGACCCGGGCGACGATCGGTCCGCTCGGGTCGACCGTCGGCGTGCGGTGCGAAGGGGGCCGCGCCGAGAAGGCATCCGGGGTGGCGCCCGTACTGCGCGGGGTCGTCGCGGCTGTCCCGGGTGCCCCTAGCTTCGCGACGCGGGCGCTGCCGAATCGGTCAAGATGACGACAGCAGCTGAGGACGCCTCGGTGGGGCCGGACATCCGCCGCCCGCTGCCGTCAGGCGAAACGGCCGCTGAGGACGACCCGACCACCGAGGAGC
>Ga0308411_10000713_pt1 | contig 22390 bp, 20 predicted proteins | sample HotsprottomLayer_2_FD_203530 | JGI IMG/M metagenome (GOLD analysis project Ga0308411, IMG submission 203530) | Hot spring phototrophic mat microbial communities from Octopus Spring, Yellowstone National Park, Wyoming, United States -... | ecosystem: Environmental > Aquatic > Thermal springs >...
CTGGCAGGCCCAAGGCGGCCGTGCAGCCAGCCGCTCGGCTACACGGCCGCCTTGGGCCTGCCAGCGCTGCGAGAAGCGATCGCGCGGTTCTATGCCGACCGCCACGGCCTCGACGTGCCGCCCGAGCGCATCGCGATCACCGCCGGGGCGTCGGGCGCTCTGATGATCGCGCTGGGCGCCCTGGTCGACCCGGGCGACGAGTGGCTGATGCCCGATCCCTGCTATCCCTGCAACCGGCACTTCGTGCGCCTGTTCGAGGGCGTAGCGAGAGTGGTACCCGCGGGCGCCGAGCGCCACTATCAGCTCGATCTCGAGGCAGTGGTTCGCAACTGGGGCCCGCGCACTCGCGGCATCTTGCTTGCCTCCCCGGCCAACCCGACCGGCGCGATCGTTCCGCGCGACTCGCTCGCGGCGATCGTCGGGGAGGTGCGGCGCAGAGGCGGCCACACGCTGGTCGACGAGATCTACCTCGGTCTCACCTACGACGGCGGGCACCAGGCTTCGGCGCTCGAGCTCGGCGCAGACCTATTCGTCGTGAACAGCTTCTCCAAGTATTTCAGCATGACCGGGTGGCGGCTCGGCTGGCTGGTGGCGCCGGCCGAGTACGTCGCCGAAATGGAGCGGCTGGCGCAGAACGCCTTCATCTGCGTCTCGGCACCGGCCCAGTACGCAGCGATCGCGGCGTTCGGCCCGGCGTCGCTCGAGATCCTCGAGGAGCGTCGCGCGGAATTCCGCCGCCGGCGGGATTTCCTCGTCCCGGCGCTGCGCGCGCTCGGGTTCGACGTGCCGCTGCTGCCGGATGGGGCGTTCTACGTGTACGCGGGCTGCGAGCGGTTCTCCGACGACAGCGAGGCGTTCGCGCTTCGCGCGCTTGAGGAGGCCGGCGTGGCGATCGCCCCGGGGCGGGATTTCGGCGCCTACCGCGCCGCTGCGCACGTGCGATTCGCCTACACCCGATCGATGGCGGACCTCGAGGAGGGCGTCGAGCGACTGGCGCGGCTGGTCAACCGCACCTGATCGAAGCCCCGCGGCCGCTCAGACCGCCGCCCCCCTCTGGGGGGGACGGGCGGCTGCGTCTTTCAGCCGCTGCATCTCGGTCAACACCTTGCGCGCGTAGCCGCGCTCGGGGTCGTCGGCAGCGCCGGCGTACAGCTGAAGCCCGCCCTCGAGACTGCCCGTGCGCCGGATGTATTCCTTCAGGATTTCGGCGCCGACGCGAATGTTGACGTCCGGCTCGAGGAGCGCGTCGGCACCGCCGTAGGAGGCCACTTTTTCGAGATGAAATCGCGGCACGACCTGCATCAGGCCGCGCGCGCCGTAGCCGCTCTCGGCGATCGGGTTCAGGCTCGACTCGACCGCCATCACAGCGAGGATGAGCAGCGGGTCCACGCCGATCTCGGTCGCTGCGGCGAACGCGTTCACGACGAGGCGTTCGGTGGCGTCGAGCGCGACGCGGTACTTGCGCGCGAGGTAAGTCGCGACGCCGCGCTGCTTCGGATCGGGGGGCAGGGTCGCGATTTCCCTCTCCTCTCCGGTCTCTGCGATCGACACGGCCACGCCCGCGATGGCGGTGCCCGACTGGTCGGTGATCGGCCAGAGGTAACCTGCGTCCAGAACCAGGACCAGCAGTGCTATCAATCCGAACCCGGCCAGACCGCTGTGCATCGCCCGCCGCAGCGTGCGGCCGATCCGGCGGATCGACGCCCCGATCTCGGTCGCCTTCATGCTCGCGCTCCTTCCTCGCCGCGCCCCGGCGCCAGCCGGGCGCGACGGCGCGGCACGATGGCGGCCAGTTTGCGGTGACGTGAGTCCCTGTCACGGCCGACACCGAGCCCCCAAGAGCTCGCCGACGGCCGCGACGCCCGCCTGCTGGATTACCTCAGCCCAGAGAATTTCCCGATCAGTCGGGCCCTTGGCGAGGTGGGCGGGTGGTGCGTTGGAACGACTACCGAATTGACGAAATCAGTAGTATATTGAGCTAGTTACCGCTCGTCAACCAGGTCGGAAAGCGGGCGCGGCTCAAGCACTTATGACGCGCCGCACAATAGAAAAAATTTCCGCCCCCGCCACCGGCCCGGCAAGCGGCCGACTGATAAAATCCGCGTGTCCCCCGGCCAGCAAGTCGGGGGATACTGTCAGCGTCGGGTCTCTGCGGTTCGAGCTTAGCCTGCACTAAGCCCGACCGCAGAGGGTTCGACAACCGCCTTACGGCCGCGACCCGGTCGGGAACGGCCAAGCTTGAGCGGGATTGAGGGCAGTCTTCGCCCCGGGCGCCGCCGTCGTCGGTGTGACGGCGGGAGCCGCCGGGGCGGGTGCCACCGGTTTCGCCGCTGGTTTGGCCGCTACCATTGGAGCCTTGGCCTTCGTCTTGGCGGGTTTCTTCGCAGCTTTCTTCTTGGCGGCCTGCTTGGCCGCCTTTTTCTTTTTGGCCAGCTTCGCCTTGCCCGAAGCCTTCTTCTTCGCCGTTTTCTTGCTAGCTGCTGCTTTCTTTCTTGCTGCCTTCTTCTTCGCGGGCTTCTTCTTCGCGGCCTTCTTCGCAGCTTTCTTCTTCGTTGCCATGCCGATACTCCTTCAAGAGTTGAGAAAAGGACTTGCGCTGGTACAGCCCGTCCCTACCGGCCCGGGCATTCCACTCCCCCAGCGACGCTGTGGGAGCAGAACGCGACGCGTCGGACCTGCCGACGCCAAAAGCCACCGGAGCCCGCAGCGGACTCCGGGGCGCTCGAACCCATCCGCCCCGCACACCCCGGCGTGACGACCGTTCAATCCCAACTCAGGGCGCCTCCGGTCTGATACTCGATCACGCGCGTCTCGAAGAAGTTGCGCTCCTTCTTCAGATCGATCATCTCGCTCATCCAGGGGAACGGATTCGTGGCCCCTGGATGAAGCGGCTCGACGCCGATCTGCTGACAGCGGCGGTTGGCGATGAACCGCAGATACTCCTTGAACATCGGCGCGTTCAGCCCGAGTACCCCGCGCGGCATCGTGTCCTCAGCGTACCGGTACTCGAGCTCGACCGCCCGCTGGAAGAGCCCGCGGATTTCCTCCCGGAACTCCGGTGTCCACAGTTGCGGGTTCTCGAGCTTGATCTGGTTGATCAGGTCGATGCCGAAGTTGCAGTGCATCGACTCGTCGCGCAGGATGTACTGATACTGCTCGGCCGCGCCGGTCATCTTGTTCTGCCGGCCGAGGGCAAGGATCTGGGTGAATCCCACGTAGAAGAACAGGCCTTCCATCACGCAGGCGAACACGATCAGGCTCTTGAGCAGCTGCCGGTCCGCCTCCGCGGTGCCGGTGACGAACGCCGGGTCGGTGAGGGTGTCGATGAACGGGATCAGGAACTCGTCCTTGTCGCGAATGCTGGGGATCTCGTGATAGGCATTGAACACCTCGCCCTCGTCCAGCCCGAGACTCTCGACGATGTACTGGTAGGCGTGGGTGTGGATCGCCTCCTCGAACGCCTGGCGAAGCAGGTACTGGCGGCACTCGGGCGCGGTGATGTGCCGGTAGGTTCCGAGCACGATGTTGTTCGCCGCGAGCGAGTCGGCGGTCACGAAGAACCCGAGGTTGCGCCGCACGATGCGCCGCTCGTCCTCGGTCAATCCGTTGGGATCCTTCCAGAGCGCGATGTCGCGGCTCATGTTGATCTCCTGCGGCATCCAGTGGTTCGCGCACGCAGCGAGATACTTTTCCCACGCCCACTTGTACTTGAACGGCACGAGCTGGTTGACGTCGGTACGGCCGTTGATGATCCGCTTGTCCTCGACTCGGATGCGCCGGAACGCACCGTCGGCCAACGGCTTCGCCGGGACCGACGGAGACGGGCCGCTCAGTGCCGGCGCGACGAACCCGCTCGCCGCCTGCAGCCCGAGGCCGGGCAGCTGCGCGAACGCGAAGCCCCCGGCCGCCACACCACCGTCGTCGTCAAAGGTCAGCATCATCCGCTCCAATTTCTCGCTCCGCCCGGATCAGCCGGTGAGTGCTGCTACTGGCACACCTCACACGCCGGGTCGTCGATCGAGCACAGTTTCGGCGGCTGCGCCCCCGGCTCGGCGGGGACCGCGTTCAGCTGCCCGGCGCCGACAGTGGATTTCTCCGCATGGGTGGCCCCGAGCGAGCGCAGGTAATAGGTGGTCTTGAGGCCGCGGATCCAGGCAAGCTTGTAGGTCTCGTCCAGTTTCTTCCCCGAGACGCTGCCGAAGTACAGATTGAGCGACTGCGACTGATCGATCCACTTCTGCCTGCGTGCCGCCGCTTCGACCAGCCACGCCGGGTCGATCTCGAACGCGGTGGCGTACAGTTGGCGCAGCTCCGCGGGCACCCGGTCGATCCGGGCGAGATTGCCGTCGAAATACTTCAGGTCGGCGATCATCACCTCGTCCCAGAGCCCTCGTTCCTTCAGATCCGCCACCAGGTACTCGTTCACGACGGTGAACTCGCCCGAAAGGTTCGACTTGACGTACAGGTTCTGGAACGTCGGCTCGATCGACGCCGACACGCCGATGATGTTGGCGATCGTCGCGGTCGGCGCGATCGCAAGGCAATTGGAGTTTCGCATCCCGTGCCGGCGGATGCGTTCGCGCAGCGCATCCCAATCCATCGTCGCCGAGGTATCCACCTCCACGAAGCCGCCGCGCTCGCGGGCGAGCAGCTCGAGCGTGTCGAGCGGGAGGATTCCGCGATCCCACAAGGACCCCTTGAACGACGCGTAACTGCCGCGCTCCTCGCTCAGCTCGGTCGATGCCCAGTACGCGTAATACGCGACCGCTTCCATGGATCGGTCGGCGAACGCCACCGCCTCCGCGGAGGCGTACGGGATCCGCAGCCGGTGCAGGCAGTCCTGGAAGCCCATGATCCCGAGGCCGACCGGGCGATGCTTCAGATTCGAGTTCCTGGCCTTCGCGACCGCGTAGTAGTTGATGTCGATCACGTTGTCGAGCATTCGCATCGCGGTCGTGATCGTGCGCTTGAGCTTGTTGTGATCGAGGCCGTCGGGACCCAGGTGCGCCACCAGGTTCACCGACCCGAGGTTGCATACCGCGATCTCGCGATCGCTGGTGTTGAGCGTGATCTCGGTGCAAAGGTTGGAGCTGTGCACCACACCCGCGTGCTGTTGCGGCGAACGCAGATTGCAGGGATCCTTGAAGGTGATCCACGGGTGTCCGGTCTCGAACAGCATCGAGAGCATCTTGCGCCACAAGGTCACTGCGGGGAGCTTCTTGAACAGCTTCAGCTCCCCGCGCGCCGCCTTCTGCTCGTACCCGACGTAGGCCTTCTCGAAGTCGGCGCCGAACCGGTCGTGGAGGTCGGGCACGTCCGACGGCGAGAACAGCGTCCATTCGCCGTTCTCCATCACCCGCTTCATGAACAGGTCGGGCACCCAGTTCGCGGTGTTCATGTCATGGGTGCGGCGCCGGTCGTCGCCGGTGTTCTTGCGCAGCTCGAGGAACTCCTCGATGTCGAGGTGCCAGGTCTCGAGGTAGGAGCACACCGCGCCTTTACGCTTGCCGCCCTGGTTGACCGCGACGGCGGTGTCGTTCACCACCTTGAGGAACGGCACGACGCCCTGCGACTTGCCGTTGGTGCCCCGGATGTGGCTACCGAGCGCGCGCACCGGCGTCCAGTCGTTGCCGAGCCCGCCCGCGTACTTCGCGAGCAGGGCGTTCTCCTTGATCGCTTCGTAGATGCCGTCCAGGTCGTCCGATACCGTCGTCAGGTAGCAGCTGGATAGCTGCGACCGCCGCGTCCCGGAGTTGAACAGCGTCGGGGTCGAGCTCATGAAGTCGAAGCGCGACAGGACGCCGTAGAACTCGATCGCCCGCTCCTCCTTGTTGATCTCGTTGAGGGCGAGTCCCATTGCCACGCGCATGAAGAACGCCTGGGGCAGCTCGATCCGGCGACCGTCGACGTGCAGGAAGTAGCGATCGTAGAGCGTCTGCAGGCCGAGGTAGCCGAAATTCAGGTCGCGTGCGGCGTCGAGCGCCGCTCCGAGCCTCAGCAGGTCGAAGCGAGCGAGCCGCTCGTCCAACAGCTCGGCCGCGATGCCTTCCTTCACGAACTGCGGGAAATAGTCGGCGTATCGCGTCGCCATCTCGGCCTGGCTCACCTCCTCCCCGAGCACCTCGCGCCGGATGATGTCGAGCAACAGGCGCGCGGTGACATAGGAATACGCCGGGTCCTTCTCGATCAGCGCCCGCGCCGAGAGCACCGTCGACTTGCGCACCTCGTCCATCGGTACGCCGTCATACAGGTTCTTCAGCGTCTCCTTGAGGATCGGCTCGGCGCGCGCCCCCTCCCCGAGGCCGGCGCAGGCCGACTCGACCAGCGCGGTCAGCCGGGCGAGGTCGAGCGGGCGGCGCTCGCCGTTCTCGACCGTGTGCAGGACCGGCTGCGCGGTCGGCGCCCGCCGCTGCGCCGCCTCCTGCGCACGCGCCTGGGCGCGTTTCTCGCGGTAGAGCACGTACGCGCGGGCGACGTCGTGCTCGCCCGAGCGCATCAGCGCAAGCTCGACCTGGTCCTGGATGTCCTCGATGTGGAACGTGCCGCCCTGCGGGCGCCGGCGCACCAACGCCTCGACGACCGCGCCGGTCAGCCGTCCGACGATCTCGCGGATGCGAGCGGAGGCCGCGCCTTGACCGCCGTTGACGGCGAGGAATGCCTTCGTCATCGCGACGGAGATCTTGGCCGGCTCGAAGCCCACCACGGCGCCGTTCCGACGCACCACCCGATACTGGTCGTACGCAGACCCGGGCCCGGCCGGCTCCTCCTGGAGCAGCGTCGCGCTCGTGAACGGCCGGCCAGCCGCCGCCTCCCCCGCAAGTTGCATCGCTCGTCTCCTCGTCTGCCGCAGCCCTTCGGCTCTTCAGGGTCGCCGCCCACGCCGCCAGTGCTGGCTCGCTCCGGGGGTCAATCCCTCGTCAGAGAATCGGGACCTCGACCATCCTCATCGGACGGGCTGCGCATCAACTCATCGATTCCGGCCCGCAGACCGGGGCAGTCCGGAAAAATCTAACCACAAGATCTAGTAGCACAAGCGCTCGTCAGCACAAATTCTAGTGCGCGAGATTGTCGCTTGCAAGATTTTTCTACGGGATTGACAGCGCTCGGGTGCACCGACGCGTGCGAACTCCGTCACGCCACGCGGTGGGCGCCACGCTGCGGATACCGATACGCGGTCAACGGCGCCGCGCGAGCGCCGCGCGGAGCCGCTGCCAGTCGAACGCAGGGCCCGGATCGGTCTTCCTGCCCGGCGCGATGTCGGCGTGGCCGACGATGTCGGTGAGCGGGTAGGCGCGGCGCAGCGCGCGGATCAGCCGGACGAGCGCGCCGTACTGCGCGCCCGCGTACGGGACCTCGTCCGCCCCCTCCAACTCGACACCGATCGAGAAATCGTTGCAGCGCGGCCGCCCGCGCCACGCCGACTCGCCCGCATGCCAGGCGCGGCGCGTGCAAGGCACGAACTGCAGGATCTCGCCGGAGCGGCGCACCAGGAAGTGCGCCGACACGCGTAGGCCGCGCAAGCCGGCGTACGCCGGATGAGCGTCGAAGTCGAGCGTGTTGGTGAACAGCCCGACCACCCCGCCTCCCCCGAACTCGCCCGGGGGCAGGCTGATGCCGTGGACGACCAAGAGCGTGATCTGCGTTCCCGGCGGCCGGTCGTCGCAGTTTGGCGAAGGCAGGTAACGCGCGCCGGCCACCAATCCGGCGGGATCGACCCGGAGCCGCTGCCTAGCCGGCGGGCCCGGCTTGCCCTGACCGCGCGCAGTCAATTGATCCCGAGCCGCTCCATGCGGTAGCGCAAGGCCCGGAACGTGATCCCGAGCAGCTTGGCCGCCGCAGTGCGGTTGAACCGGGTGCGGTCGAGCGCCTCGAGGATCGCCTCGCGCTCGACGCGGTCGAGGTAGTCCTGCAACGGCCACTTCGCGTTCGGCGCCGGCGGCTCGTCGGACGCGAGTCTGGGCGGCGCGAGCTGCAGGTCGTCGGGCTCGATCTCGGCGCTGCCGGACAGTGCGATGGCCCGTTCCAGCACGTTCTCGAGCTCCCGGGTGTTGCCCGGGAAGTCATACGCGCAAAGCGCGTCGATCGCGGCCCGCGACAGCCGCGCTGGCTTGCCGCCCGACTCGCTCGCGAGCCGCTCGAGGATCGCCGCGGCAAGGATCGGAATGTCCTCGCGGCACTCTCGAAGGGACGGCATCCGCAGTTCGATCACCGCGAGGCGGTAGTACAGGTCCTGCCTGAACTTGCCCGCTTCGACCAGGCGCGGCAGGCTCTGATGAGTGGCGCTGATGATGCGCACGTCAACCGGATCTTCGGCGGTCGCGCCGACCTTGCGCACCCGTTTTTCCTGGATCGCGCGCAGCAGCTTCACCTGCATCGCGAGCGGCAGATCGGCGACCTCGTCGAGGAACAGCGTCCCGCCGCTCGCGACCTGGAAGAAGCCCTCGCGATCGCTGTCGGCGCCGGTGAAGGCCCCCTTTCGGTAGCCGAAGAACTCGCTCTCCATCAGCGTCTCGGGAATCGCGCCGCAATTCACCGGCACGAACGGGCGCTCGCGCCGTGCGCCGTTCTCGTGGATCAGCCGCGCGGCGAGCTCCTTCCCGCTGCCCGATTCACCGGTGATATAGACCGGCGCCTGGCTGCGCGCGAGCTTGTCGATCATCGCGCGGACCTGCTGCATCGGCGGGCTCTCGCCAAGCAGCCGATGGCCGGCCGCTGCACGCGGCGCGGTGGGTTGCGGCAGGCTCAGCGCGGATTTCACCAAGGTGCGCAGCTGCTCCAGTGAGAGCGGCTTGGAGACGTAGTCGAAGGCGCCCGCCTTGAGCGCGGCAACCGCGTTCTCCGTGCTGCCGTGCGCCGTGATGACCGCCACCGGGAGATCGATGCAGTGGGTGCCGATGTAGCGCACCAGCTCCAGCCCGTCGCCGTCGGGCAACCGCATGTCGGTAAGACAGAGGTCGAAGTGCGCGCCCTCCTTCAGGCGGCGCAGCGCCTCGCCAACCGAGGCCGCGCATTCGACGCCGAGCCCCATCCGGATCAGCGTGAGCTCGAGCAGCTCGCGGATGTCTGCCTCGTCGTCCACGACGAGCACGGTGGTCTTGGCGCCCGCCCGCCGCTCGGTCCTGTTCATGCGCGTACTCCCTGCCAGGCGATCCGGAAATCGGCCCCTCCGGGCCGGTCGACGTAGTCGAGCGCGGCGCCATTGGCCGCGGCGAGCTCGCGCGCGATGTACAGCCCGAGCCCGGTGCCGCCGCTGAAGGTGGTGAAGAACGGCTCGAACAGCTGGCCCTGCAGCTCCTTCGGCACTCCCGGGCCATCGTCGACGACGTGCAATTCTAGTCGACCACCGTTGCGCTGCAGCCGCAACTCGACGCTGCCGGCGCGCTGGCGCGAGTGCCGCCAGGCGTTGCGCACCAGGTTCCACAGGATCTGATGCAGGTGCACGCGGTCGATCTCCACCACCGCATCGTGCTGCACGTTCAAGACGAATCCGTCGCGCTCGACCCGCTCGTTCTGCGCGAACTCTTCCAGGAAGGTGGCGAGCGCCGCGCCGAGCCGGATCGGCTCGGGCTGAAGCCGGTCGCGGCGGTTGAGCTCCAGGACGTCCTGCACCATGCGGTCGAGCCGCTTCGCGTTGTCGCGGATGATGCGCGTCAGGCGCTCGCGAGCCGGCGCCCGGTTCTCCTCGAGCATGAGCTCGGCCGCGTGAGTGATCGCGGCCAGCGGATTGCGGATCTCGTGGGCGATGTTGGCGGTGAGGCGGCCGAGCGCGGCGAGCTTCATCTGGCGCGCCTGGTCCTCGAGCTTCGACAAGTCCTCGAGATAGATCACGGTGAGGCTGCCGCCCTGGATGCCGGCCGGCCGGACGAACCGCACTCTGACCCGGCGGCCGGATTCGGGAAACAGGATCGGGCCCGCGGCCGGCTCCCCGTCGCGCCAACGCGCGAGCGCGGCCGCGAGCTCGCTCGAATAGCTCTCGATCGGAGCGAGGCCTGGCACCGCGCGCCCGAGCAACGCGGCGACGCGAGGATTGTGCTGGCGCACCAGCCCGGCCGCGTCGACCACCATCACGCCGTCGTCGACGTCCTGGATCACCAGCTGGTTGACGCGCAGCTGGTTCGCCAAGTCGACGCCGCGCTGGCGCGCGACCTGCTCGTTCATGATGACACGCCGCGCGAGCTGGCTCGCGATGAGCGCGGTCGCGAAGTAGCCGACCGAGAGCAGGCCCGGGGGCAGGAAATCGCCCACGGCCCCATCACCGCGAAACGCGCGCCACAACTGCTCGAGCAGGATCGCGATCGAGGCGAGAGCGGCGAAAAACAGGAGCAAGCGGCCGCGACTCACCAGCGACGCGGCAGCGAGCGAGATCAGCAGCATCACCGCCAGCCCGCTGCGGAATCCGCCGCTCGCGTACATCAACAGCGTCGTGGCGACGATGTCGGTGCACACCTGTACCGTCAGGTGGAGGTCGAAGTGGGTGGGCACGCGGCGCAGCGCGGCCTGGAAGCCGATCGCCAGCGCGAGGTACGCGATGCCCACGGCGCGGAACAGGCCAGGGTCTTGGCTGCCCAGGCTTAGCCCGTCCGGGTAGAGGAAAGTCGCGACCAGGAAGAGCGACGCCACCGCGACACGGTACGCGTTGAAATAGCGCAGCGACGCCCAGAAAGAGTCTGAGATCTCGGGCGCCGGATCGGCGCCCCAAGGCGCCCCGGCGGCAGCGGTCCTCGCGCGCGGGAGGGGCGCCGACGTCACGCGCGCCTCAGCGTGCGGTCACCGGCGGTACAGGCGGCGATGCTCTTCACTGCAGAAATACCGCCCGCCCTCGACCACCGCGTCCGAAACGGGAAGATGTACCCCGCACTGACTGCAGTCGACCATGCGTTCGCCACCGCTGCTGCCGCCGGGTGGGCCGGGCCGGGCTCGGACACCTCGCCAGACGAGGTAAACCACCAGGGCGAGAAGGGCGAGGAGCAGGTACTTGCCCATCGGCGCCGGTCAGTGGGTCCCCGAGGTGTCAGAACGCTGATACGCCGAGATGAACCGGCATCGGCCCGGCGAACCTTGGCCGCCCGAGCACCCTCGGCGGCGGCGCAAGGACAGAGGACAGATGAGTGGTCGGGGTGAGAGGATTCGAACCTCCGACACCTGCGTCCCGAACGCAGTACTCTACCAGGCTGAGCTACACCCCGACGCGGATCGAAGACCTCCGAACCGCCCGCCCCCGCGACCGTAACCCGAAACGGCCGATCAGTGCGAGCGTTCGACCGCGAAAGTCGCCAAGTCTAGCAAAGATCGCTTGTACGTTGAATCGGCGACCGGGCGGATCGCTTCGCAAGCGCGGGTTGCCTCTGCGCGAGCGCAGGTGCGGGCGTGGTCGAGCGCCCCGGTGTCGCGGATCGCCTCGAGGACTGCGGGCAGATCGTCCCGGCCGCCCTCCTCGATCGCCCGGCGCACGAGCGCGGCCTGGGCGGGCGTGCCGCGCTGCATGACGTGGATCAGCGGCAGCGTCGGCTTGCCTTCGCTCAGGTCGTCTCCCAGGTTCTTGCCGGTCTCGTGCAGGTCGCCCGAGTAGTCGAGGACGTCGTCGATCAGCTGAAACGCGGTGCCGAGATGTGCCCCGTAGGCCGCGAAACCGGCCTCGATCTCGGGCGCCGCCTCGCCCAGGATCCCGCCCAGTCGCGCCGCCGCCTCGAAGAGCTTCGCGGTCTTGCGACGGATCACCTCCAGGTAGGCCGACTCCTCAACCCCGGCGTTGCGCACGTTCAGAAGTTGCAGCACCTCCCCCTCGGCGATCGTGTTGGTCGCGTCGGCCAACACCTCCATCACACGCATGCTCCGAATACCCACCATCATCTGGAAGGCGCGCGAGTAGAGGAAGTCGCCCACGAGGACGCTGGCCGGATTGCCGAACGCGGCGTTCGCGGTGCGCCGCCCGCGCCGCAGCTCCGACTCGTCCACCACGTCGTCGTGCAGCAGCGTCGCGGTGTGGATGAACTCGATCACTGCGGCGAGCTCGTGGTGATGGCTGCCCCGGTAGCCGCACGCCCCCGCGCAGAGCAGCAGCAGCGCCGGGCGCAGGCGTTTGCCGCCGCCGCCGATGATGTACTCGGCGACCTGACCGATCAGCACCACGTCGGAGGCGAGCCGCCGCCGGATGAGGGCGTCGACCGCCGCCATGTCGGCGGCGATCAGGGCTCGGATCGGCTCGAGGGAGGTCGTCACGGCGAAAGTGGGGCAGGCAGTCCGCACGCGGCCGCTGGCAGGTTAGCACACGGGCCTTTGACGCGGCGTTCCCGCGCCAACTATAATATTGAGTTTCCAAGCGAAAGCGCCCACGGGGTGTCGGAGCCAGTTTATGTACGCAGTGATCAAGACCGGCGGCAAGCAGTACCGGGTCGTCGCCGGCGACAAGCTCAAGGTGGAGAAGCTCCCGGCGGACGTGGGGGCGGAGATCCTGATCGATCAGGTGCTGATGGTCGGCGAGGGCGAGTCGGTCAGGGTGGGAGCCCCGCTGGTCGCCGGCGCAGCGGTGCGCGCGACCGTGCTCGGCCACGGCAGGGGCGACAAGCTGACGGTCTTCAAGCTGCGCCGGCGCAAGCACTACAAACGCACCCAGGGGCACCGTCAGGACTTCACCGAGCTCGAGATCACCGGCATCGCCGGCTGAAGCGGCGGCTCCTGGGCGAGAGGCACGAACCATGGCACACAAGAAAGCTGGCGGCAGCTCCCGCAACGGCCGCGACTCGCAGGCGAAACGCCTCGGGGTGAAACGCTTCGGCGGGCAGCTCGTTTCGGCGGGCAGCATCCTGGTGCGGCAGCGCGGCACCCGTATCCACCCCGGCGACAACGTGGGCGTTGGCCGCGATCACACCCTGTTCGCGAAAGTGAGCGGTCATGTGACGTTCGGTTTTCGCGGGCCGGATGCCAAGCACATCGTGAGCGTGATCCCTTCCTGACCGCCCGGGCTCTGTACGAAGCCCTATCCGCGCGATAGGGCTTTTTCGTTCGTGGCGACTGCGATGCGGTTCATCGACGAGGCACGCATCGAAGTGCACGCCGGCAAGGGCGGCGACGGCGCGGTGCATTTCCGCCGCGAGAAGTACGTCCCGCGCGGCGGCCCCGACGGCGGCGACGGCGGCCGCGGCGGCAGCGTCCTCGCGGTGGCCGATCGCAATGTCAACACGCTGATCGACTACCGGTACACGCGGGTGTTCCGCGCGAAGGACGGGGCCAAGGGCGGTGGCAAGCAGTGCAGCGGCCGGGGTGCCGAGGACATCCGCCTGCGGGTCCCGGTGGGCACCGTCGTGATCGATCGCGGCACCGGCGCGCAGATCGCTGACCTCGCCGAGCACGGCCAGGAGGCGGTGCTCGCCCGCGGGGGGCGCGGCGGGCTCGGCAACGTCAACTTCAAGTCGAGCACGAATCGTGCGCCACGCCAGTTCACCCCCGGGCAGCCCGGCGAGAGCCGCGAGCTCCTGCTCGAGCTGCGGGTCCTCGCCGACGTCGGACTGCTCGGCATGCCCAACGCGGGCAAGTCCACGCTCCTGCGCGCGGTATCGAGCGCGCGCCCCAAGGTCGCCGACTACCCGTTCACCACCGTGAGCCCCAGCCTCGGGGTCGTGCGCGTCGACGTCAGCCGGAGTTTCGTGCTCGCCGACATCCCGGGGCTGATCGAGGGCGCAGCCGACGGCGCGGGGCTCGGACACCAGTTCCTGCGCCACCTCTCGCGCACCCGGCTGCTGCTCCACCTGGTCGACATCGCACCGCTCGACCCGGGCGTCGATCCGGTGCGCGAGGCCCGTGCAGTGGTCGCCGAGCTGCGCCGGTACGACGAGCGCCTTTACCGCAAGCCGCGCTGGCTGGTCCTCAACAAGGTCGACCTGCTCGCGCCGCCGGATCGCGAGCGCGCGATCTCCGAGTTCGTGCGGCGCTTGCGCTGGAGGGGCCCCCGGTTCGCCGTGTCCGCGCTCACCGGGCAGGGATGCCGAGAACTCTGCGCGGCGATCATGGCGCACCTCGAGGCCGCGCGATGAGCCACCCGATCGCCGGCGCGCGGCGGCTGACGGTGAAGGTCGGCAGCTCGTTGGTCACCAACGCCGGCGCGGGGCTCGACCTCGGCGCGATCGCGAACTGGGCACGCCAGATCGCCACCCTGCGCGCGCTCGGCCGAGAGATCGTGCTCGTCTCGAGCGGCGCGATCGCCGAGGGGATGAAACGCCTCGGCTGGTCGAGCCGCCCGGGAACGATGCACGAGCTCCAGGCGGCGGCGGCGGTGGGCCAGATGGGCCTCGTTCAAGCGTACGAGAGCTCGTTCCGTGAACACGGGCTGAAGACCGCGCAGGTGCTGCTCACCCACGCCGATCTCGCCGACCGCGAGCGCTACCTCAACGCGCGCGCCACGCTGCGGACGCTGCTCGAGCTCGGGGTGGTGCCGGTGATCAACGAGAACGACACCGTGGTCACCGACGAGATCCGGGTCGGGGACAACGACACGCTCGGCTCGTTGGTCGCGAACCTCGTCGAGGCCGATGTGCTCGTCATCCTCACCGACCAGGGCGGCCTCTTCACCGCCGATCCGCGCCAGGATCCGGGCGCCACGCTGGTCCGCGAGGCGCGCGCCGGCGATCCGCGGCTCCAGGCGATGGCCGGCGGGGCAGGCTCGCTGATCGGTCGCGGCGGGATGATCACCAAGGTTCTCGCGGCGCAGCGCGCAGCCCGTGGCGGGGCCCACACGGTGATCGCATCCGGACACGAGCCGGACGTGCTGGTGCGTCTGGCGCGCGGTGAGGCGATCGGGACCCTGCTCGTCGCCGACGCGCCGCCGCTCGCGGCCCGCAAGCAGTGGCTGGCCGGCCACGTGCAGGTGGGCGGCCGCCTGCACCTCGACGCCGGCGCCGCGCGCGCGGTCTCGTCGGGGGGCAGGAGCCTGCTGCCGGTCGGCGTGACCGCGGTCGAGGGCGACTTCGCGCGCGGCGCGCTGGTGTCCTGCATTGGCCCGGACGGCCGGGAAGTGGCGCGCGGTCTGGCGAACTACAACGCGGCGGAGGCGCGCCGCATCATGGGCCATCCGTCGAGCGACATCGAGCGGATCCTCGGGTTCAGCGACGAGCCCGAGCTGATCCACCGCGACAATCTCGTCGTGGTCTGAGCGCCGGCAGCGCGCTGGTCAGCGAGGGATCGGCGCGCCGGTCAGGAGGTCGGCGGCGCGCGGGTGCTGCCCCGCGCGCAGTCCCGCCACCGCTTCTGTCGCGCTCGCCACGATCTGCCGCGCCGGGCAGAAAAACTCCTGGTAGAGGGCGAAGGTCGGACCGGCAGCGTTCGCGCTGATGCCGGTCCACTGCGGATCCCGGGGCTGATACCAGCTGCCGTCCGCCCGGCCGTAGGCGAAGACCTTGTGCTCGCGCGTCTTGCACCGGATGCCCTCGAAGGACACGTTCATTGCGGCGCCGTCGCCCCGCGCCACCAGCGTGTAACGCACGATACCGTCGGTGCCGACGCTCACCGAGGCCGGGTCGACGAAGAACTTGATCGTCGTCCGGCGCCCCGGGTCGAAAGCGATCAGGTTCTGGACGCTGGGCGCCGCGGGCAGCCGAAGCGGCAGCTCGGCAATCCGCTCTCGCTCGCTGAAGTCGATCGCGTCGGCCGCCGGGTCGCGCAGCGTCTGCCCCGGCGCCTGAGCCTGCGCCGAACCGGAGACCGCGACGCCCAGGGCGAGCACGGCCGCCGCCCGCCACGGCAGCGCGCTCATGCGAGGTCGCGCGCGAGCGAGTTGCGGACGTTGAGCGGCACCGCGGGGACCTCGGCGCGGTACTCGGGATGGTCGACGCCCACCGCAAGCCCGACGCCGTACTTCAGCGCCTTCGCCATCTCCTCGGTCAGCTCGAAACGCAGGAAGTGCACCGAGGAGGTCTTGTCCGCGGTTTCACGGTCGAGATCCTCGTCGGCGATCGCGTACACTTTCGGGCAGCCCTCGACCTGGATCCATACGCGATCCTCGATGCCTTTCAGCCGCGCGAGCGCGCGCTTGCGCTCCTCGACATCGGGATACTCGATCATCATCGTCGCCTTGAGGTTCCTGCCGTCAGGGATCAGCGGATTGTAGGCGTCGAGCTCGCCCTGGATCCCCTCCTCCTCGAAGATCCGCTCCACGCGCAGCATCTCCTGCACCTGGTAGCGGATCGTGAGCTCGTCCTCGAATATCAAGGTGATGTGATCGCCGAGCGCGACCTTGCGGTCGCGCTTGTGGGCCATCACCTTGGCGCGGAAGTCCTTGCGCGCGCGGGCGTACGCCTCGAGGGTCATCAAGCTGTCGCGTTGGATCTTGGGCATGGTCTGCGTCGTGGTCATCGTCAAAGTCCGTAGGCGATTCGTAGCAGGCTGAGCGGGTGCCGGCGCTCGGCGCGCGTCTCGCCCATGCCCTGCTCGATGTGGCGGCCGGCGATCGCGCAATCCGAGCTGATGTAGTCCGGGTCGGATTCGGCCATGGCGCGGAAGACCGGCCGGCCGATCTTCATCGAGTTGGCGAAGTACTCGGTCTTGACGCCCCACGTGCCGTCGTGGCCGGAACAGCGCTCGACCGTCTTGACGCTGGTGCCAGGCACTAGCTCGAGCGCCTCGCGGGTCTTCTGGCCGACGTTCTGTACGCGCGAGTGGCAGGGGATGTGGTACGACACACGGCCTAGCGCCTGCTTGAAGTCGGTCTTCAGCAACCCGTCACGATGGCGCAGCACGAAATATTCGAACGGATCGAACATCGCCTCCGAGACCGCCTTCACGTCGGCATCCTCCGGGAACAGCAGCGGGAGCTCCGACTTGTACATCAGCGTGCACGACGGCACCGCGGTCAGGATCGCGTAGCCCTCGCGGGCGAGACGCGCGAGCGGAGGGATGTTGACGCCCTTGAGCCGAGCGACCGCCTCCAGGTCGCCGAGCTCCAGCTTGGGCATCCCGCAACATGCCTCGCGCTCGACGATCGTGTAAGGGATCTCGTTGTGGTCCAGCACCTTCAACAGGTCGTGACCGATTCCCGGCTCGTTGTAGTTCACGTAGCAGGTGGCGAAGATCGCCACCTTGCCCGGCGTTCGCGCGCCGTCGCGGACCGGATGCGCTTTGCTCGGCGCGGCGTTCGAGCGAAACCGTCCCGGGGCGTAGGGCGGCAGCCGCCGGTCGCGCGCGATGCCGACCGCCTTCTCCATCAGGCCGCGCGCCGCGCCGTTTCGGTTGACCGCGTTGACCGTCTGCGCCACCACCGGGATCGCAGCGAGCTTGCCGATCGCGTCGGTCGAAGACAGCAGCTTGTCGCGGAACCGGACTTCGCCCTTGCGGAACTTCACCGCCTTGGCGCGCAGCATCAGGTGCGGGAAGTCGACGTTCCACTGGTGCGGCGGAACGTAGGGACACTTGGTCATGTAGCACAGGTCGCAGAGATAGCACTGGTCCACGACCTTCCAGTAGTCGCGCGTGTCGACACCGTCCAGTTCCCCGGTCTTTCCCTCGTCCACCAGATCGAACAGCGTCGGGAAGGCGTTGCAAAGGCTCACGCAGCGGCGACAGCCGTGACAGATGTCGAACACCCGATGCAGCTCGGCGTTGAGCTTCGCCTCGTCGTAGAAGTCGGGCGAGCGCCAGCCGATGGGGTGGCGGGTGGGAGCTTCCAGACTGCCTTCGCGGACGGACATCGCGGCGATCGGGGGTGGGGAGAAAAAAGGAGCGGCGCTCGGCCGCTCCCCGGTGTGTCGTTCGGGCGCGCGGTGGTCAGTCGGCGAGCGCGTCGAGGGCCTTCTGGAACCGGTTGGCGTGCGAGCGCTCGGCCTTGGCGAGCGTCTCGAACCAGTCCGCGATCTCGTCGAAGCCTTCGGCGCGCGCCTCCTTGGCCATGCCCGGGTACATGTCGGTGTACTCGTGCGTCTCGCCGGCAACCGCCGCCTTCAGATTCTGGCGGCTGTTGCCGATCGGCAGCCCGGTGGCCGGATCGCCGACCTGTTCGAGGTATTCGAGGTGCCCGTGCGCGTGCCCGGTCTCGCCTTCCGCGGTCGAGCGGAACAGCGCGGCGACGTCGTTCTGGCCTTCCACGTCGGCCTTGTTCGCGAAGTAGAGATAGCGGCGATTCGCTTGGGATTCGCCGGCGAACGCGGCCTTCAGATTGGTCTCGGTCTTGGACCCCTTCAGTTGCGGCATGACAGCCTCCTTCGTTGCAGTGGATGAGCGCCTCGGCTTGGAGCGGCGGCACCCTTGGTGTCGCCCACACCCTGCCGGCTTAGACTAACTCTAAATCGTGGACCGAATTTATTTCCCTCTGTGGGGATTGTCAAGCGCGCCGTGGCTACCGCGCCAGCACGGCCTCCACCTCGGCGAAGTTGGACGCGACCTGGGAGACCTCGAGCCGGATGCCGAGTTCCGAGGCGATCTGCGTGAGCGAGAACATGCCCCGCACGACATCCCCACCGGCGCCAGACTCGACGACGAGCGCGTGCTGGCGCCCGGCGCGCTGCAGCGTGGCCACGACGTGGCCGATCCGCGCGTCGAGCAGCGCTTCGATCGGCAAGGCCTCGATCTGCGCCGCTGGCGTCATGATCTCGCGGACCGGCACCTGGCCACGCGGCACCCCGCTCGCCAACGACACCTGAAGTGGACGCTCGCCGAGAATGTCGGTCGCGGTGACGATACCGGCGACCACGTCCGCCGCATCGACCACGATCAGGGAGCGTACGCCCCGTCCGATCATCAGCCGATTCGCCTCGTCGACCGTGGTATCCGGCGCGGCGGTCGCAGCCGGGACCACGGCGAAATCGGTCATGATGCTGAGCGCCCGGGAATCAAGCGTCAAACGCTCGCCACCATGGGCCGACGCCGGTCGCAGGCGGGCCCCGAGCCTGAGGGGCCGAAGAGCAATCGCGGCGTAATCGAGCGCCATCGCCTCGCTTCCTGGCGGAGCCGGACCGGTCGATGCGGCCGGCGGCGCGGTTCAGTTCGTCGCCGGCTCCACTATAGCGAGCAGACGGCTGGGACTCAAACCTCGGCCGCCGGCGCGCGGCATCCGGCTCAGGTCGGCTCGCGCTCCCCGGTCGCGACCGGTACGCGCTCCCGGACCGCGCCGCGCCGCGGGTCGCGCACCCACCTCGGCCCCCCGGGCCGCCGCTGGTCGCGGTGGATGAACCGCGCGAGCTCCGACAGCGCCTGCTGGTACACCTCGCGCTTGAACTCGATCACGCTCTCGAGCGGCACCCAATAGTCGCTCCACCGCCAGGCATCGAACTCGGGCCGGCCGCTCGCCCGGAGGCAGACGTCGCAATCGCGGCCGATCAGCCGCAGCAGGAACCAGATCTGCTTCTGGCCCCGATAGCTCCCCCGCCACTCGCGACGGATCCATTGTTCCGGGACGTCGTAGCGCAGCCAGCCGCGCGTGCGGCCGAGGATCCGCACGTGATCGGGACGCAGCCCCACCTCCTCGTGCAGTTCCCGGTACATCGCCTGCTCCGGCGATTCGCCGTGCTTGATGCCACCTTGCGGGAACTGCCAGGCGTGCTCGCTGATCCGCTTGCCCCAGAAAACCTCGTTCTTCTGATTGCAGAGAATGATGCCGACGTTCGGCCGGTAGCCGTCCCGGTCAAGCATGATCGGCTCCGTAAGTCGTTGTCTGCCCGGATTCTTTCACAATTCCCCGGGGCTGGAAAGCGGGCCTCGCGGGGTTGGGGGCCGAGCCCGCTCCGCTACAATGCGGCGTTCATTGCCCGGACCAATCGATGCGCGTTTCGCAGTTCTTCCTCCCGACCCTGAAGGAAGCCCCGGCCGACGCCGAAATCGCCAGCCATCGGCTGATGCTGCGGGCGGGCCTCATCCGGCGACTCGCGGGGGGGATCTACAGCTGGCTGCCCCTCGGGCTGCGCGTGGTGCGCAAGATCGAGGCGATCATCCGCGAAGAGATGAATCGCGCCGGGGCGATCGAGGTCTTTCTTCCGGCAGTGCAGCCCGCCGAGCTGTGGCAGGAGTCCAGCCGCTGGCAGAAGTACGGCCCCGAGCTGCTGCGGCTGAAGGACCGGCACGACCGCGACTTCTGCATCGGCCCCACCCACGAGGAGGTGATCACCGACATCGCGCGCCGCGAGCTGAAGAGCTACCGCCAGCTGCCGGTCCACTTCTATCAGATTCAGACCAAATTCCGCGACGAGATCCGGCCGCGCTTCGGGGTCATGCGCGGCCGGGAGTTCACCATGAAGGACGGCTACTCCTTCCATGCCGACTACGCCGACCTCGAGCGCGAATACCGGAACATGTACGACACGTACACCCGGATCTTCACCCGGCTCGGTCTGGCTTTCCGCGCCGTGGCCGCCGACACCGGGTCGATCGGCGGGACCGGCTCGCACGAGTTCCACGTCCTGGCCGACTCCGGCGAGGACGCGATCGCCTTCTGTCCGGACTCCGACTACGCCGCCAACGTGGAGCTGGCCGAGGCGCTGGCGCCGGCCGACCCCCGCCCCGCTCCCGGCGCCCCGATGCGAAAGGTCCCCACTCCCGGGAAGACGCGGTGCGAGGAGGTCGCGGCGCTGCTCGGCCTGCCGCTCGACCGCACGGTCAAGGCGATCGCCGTCATGCACGACGAGACGTTCGCGCTCCTCCTGCTGCGCGGCGATCACTCGCTGAACGAGGTCAAGACGCAGAAGCTGCCCGGGCTCGATCCGTTCCGCTTCGCGACCGACGCCGAGATCGAGGCGCGGCTGCGGTGCAAGCCCGGCTACATCGGCCCGGTCGGGGTCGATCCGGCGATCCGGGTGATCGCCGACCGCAGCGTCGCCGCGCTGGCCGATTTCGTCTGCGGCGCGAACGAGGAGGGCTACCACCTGACCGGCGTCAACTTCGGCCGCGATCTGCCGGAGCCCGCGCTGGTCGCCGACATCCGCAACGTCCGCGCCGGCGACCCGAGCCCCGACGGAAAAGGCGCGCTCGCGATCGTCCGCGGGATCGAGGTCGGCCACATCTTCCAGTTGCGTACCCGCTACTCGGCGGCGATGAACGCGACCTTCCTCGACCGCGACGGAAAGGAGCGCGCCTTCGAGATGGGCTGCTACGGCATCGGCGTGACCCGGATCGTCGGCGCCGCGATCGAGCAGAACCACGACGAGCGGGGCATCATCTGGCCGGCGCCGATCGCCCCGTTCCGCGTCGCGATCGTCCCATTGGGCTACCGGCGCAGCGAGGCCGTGCGCGCTGCCGCCGACCGGCTCTACCAGCGCCTCGCCGCCGCCGGGGTGGAGGTCCTGCTCGACGACCGGGACGAGCGGCCCGGCGTACTGCTCGCCGACGTTGAACTAATTGGCATCCCGCACCGCGTGGTCATTGGGGAACGCGGCCTGAAGGATGGCAGAATCGAGTACCAGCGTCGACGCGACGCGTCGCCCACGCCGATCGCAGTCGAGGACGTCGACGCGTTGCTGGAGCGAGTGTGCACCGACTCCTGACCTCGATCGCGATTGCCGTCGCCGGCGCGACGGCGCTCGCACCGGCGCCGGCGCACGCCGGAGCGCAGATGTACGAGCCGCTCGCTGCGAGCGTGCGCGCCGCGCTGTCGCGGTCGGTGAGCGACAAGGGGGTACCGCACCTGCGATTCAAGCAGCCCGAGGACGGATACAGGTGGCTGCTCGCGATGTCCGACCGGCTGGCCAAGCGCATCCCCGACACGGCCTATCGCATCGAGCTGCTGAAGACGGTCCACTACGAGGCGACGCGCGCCGGACTCGATCCTCAGCTGGTGCTCGGCATCATGCACGTGGAGAGCGGCTTCAATAAATACGCGGTGTCTAGCGCGGGCGCGCGCGGCCTGATGCAGGTGATGCCTTTCTGGGTCGATCTCATCGGCGACAAGAGCGACAATCTGTTCCACCTGCGCACGAACATCCGCTACGGCTGCGTGATCCTGCGGCACTACCTGGACATGGAGAAAGGGGATCTGTTCCGGGCACTGGGGCGCTACAACGGCAGCCTCGGCAGAGCCGAGTATCCGAATCTCGTGCTGGCGGCCTGGCGCGGCCCGTTTTGGTACGACGGCCCGGTGGCCTGAAGCCGGCCGGCCGTCGCTCAGCGCGGGAAAACGCTCGCGATCGTCGCCTGCACCGCCTCGGCCGCGGCACGCGGATCGGCCGCCTGCCTGATCGGACGCCCGATCACGATGTAGTCGGCGCCGTTGGCGAACGCCTGCGCCACGTCCACGGTGCGCTTCTGGTCGTCGACCGGGCGGTTGTCGACCGGCCGGATGCCCGGCGTGACCACTAGCAGCCGCTCGCCGAGCTCTTGCTTGAGCAGCGGCGCCTCGAGGCCCGACGAGACCACGCCGTCGCACCCGGCAGCGAGCGCCCGGCGGGCCCGCGAGAGCACCAGTTGCTCGACGTCGCACGTG
>Ga0308411_10000714_pt1 | contig 22381 bp, 15 predicted proteins | sample HotsprottomLayer_2_FD_203530 | JGI IMG/M metagenome (GOLD analysis project Ga0308411, IMG submission 203530) | Hot spring phototrophic mat microbial communities from Octopus Spring, Yellowstone National Park, Wyoming, United States -... | ecosystem: Environmental > Aquatic > Thermal springs >...
CTGGGCAACGCCAAGTCGCTGCGCGGCGGCACACTGCTCCTGACGCCACTCAAGGGCGCGGACGGGCAGATCTACGCGATGGCGCAAGGCAATGTCGTGGTCGCGGGGGCGGGCGCATCGGCCGCAGGCTCGAGCGTTCAGATCAACCAGCTGAACGCCGGGCGGGTACCCGGAGGCGCGACGGTCGAGCGTCCGGTACCGACGCAGATCGCCAACGGCGAGGCGATCCAGCTCGAGCTGCGTACGACCGATTTCGGGGTCGCAAAGCGGGTCGCCGATGCGATCAATGCGCGCTGGGGGGCGGTCGCCACGCCGCTCGACGGCCGAGTGATAGCGGTGCGGGCGCCGGCGGCGCCCGAGGCGCAGGTGGCATTCATCGCCGAGCTGGAGAGCCTGGCGATCGAGTCGCCGCCGGCGGCGGCGAAGGTGATCATCAACGCCCGCACCGGATCGGTGGTGATGAACCGGACCGTCACCCTGGAACCGTGCGCGATCGCGCACGGCAACCTCTCGATCGTGGTCGCTACGACCCCGCTCGTGAGCCAGCCCGCGCCGTTCGGCGCGGGGACCACGGTGCTGACCGAGCGTGCGGACATCCAGATTCAGCAGGACGGCGGAAGCCTGGTGTACACCCCAGGCGGCGCGCAACTTGCCGACGTGGTCAAGGCGCTGAACGCGATGGGCGTACGGCCCGCTGACCTGCTGGCGATCCTGCAGGCGATGAAGGCCGCCGGTGCGCTCAAGGCCGAGCTGGAGGTGATCTGATGATCGGGCCCGAGTCCGCATCGCTCGTCGCCGACGCGCGATCGCTCGACCGGCTGCAGCGCGAGGCCCGCGCCGCGCCGCACACCGCGCTCAGGGCGGCGGCCACGCAGTTCGAGGCGGTGTTCGTCAACATGCTCATCAAGAGCATGCGCGAGGCGCTGCCGCAGGACGGGCCGTTCGCTTCGGAAGCGACCAAGCTCTACACCGGGATGCTCGACCAGCAGCTCGCGCACGGCGTCGCGTCGCGGGGAATCGGGCTCGCCGAGCTGATCGTCAAGCAGCTCGAGCGACATCCATCGGTGTCGGGCGGCGCGGCAGCGGCGGCGCGCGCACCGCAAGACGGTGCCGCTCGCGCGGTGGAGCGCATCCGTGACGCGGCGCGCGATGCCGCGACGACGGACGGCCCGCAGGGTTTCGTCGACGCCATGCTGCCGCACGCGCGCGAGGCAGAGCGGCAGACCGGCGTGCCCGCGCGCTTCATCCTCGGGCAGGCGGCGCTCGAATCGGGCTGGGGCCGGCGCGAGATCCGCGCCGCCGACGGCAGCCCGAGCTACAACCTGTTCGGCATCAAGGCCACCCGGGGGTGGAGCGGGCGGACCGTCGAGACCACCACTATCGAGTTCGTGAACGGCGTGGCGCAGAAAGTGGTACAGAGGTTTCGCGCCTACGGCTCGTATGCGGAGGCGTTCGCCGACTGGGCGCGGCTGCTCGCCGCCAACCCCCGCTACGCCGGGGTGCTCGCGAACGGCAAGGACGCCGCGCGGTTCGCGCAGGCGCTACAGGCCGCCGGCTACGCCACCGACCCGAATTACGCGGAAAAGCTCACTCGCGTCCTCAACCATTCCCTGCTGCGTCAATCGTTTGCATGAGCATCCTTCAGATCGGCCGCGCTGCGCCGTTAACCCGCATGAGCGCGCGTCCCGAGCGGCGCGCCTGGAGCGACGGAGCCCTTACCGATGCCTGATCCGGTCCTCGGCAGCGGCCTGAGCGGACTTGCCGCGGCGCAGCTCGGCCTCGCCACGGCGAGCCACAACATCGCCAATGCGGGCACGCCGGGGTACTCGCGCCAGGAGGCGATCCAGTCGACGCTGCCGCCGCAGTTCACCGGCTCGGGCTTCGTCGGCCGCGGCACCACCGTCGCCGCGATCCGCCGCGGCTACGACCAGTTGCTCGAGGCGCAGGCGCGCGCGAACGAGGCTGACAGGAGCCACACCGAGGCGTACGCGAACGCCCTGCGCGCGGTCGCCAACCTGCTCGGCGATCCGGAGGCCGGCCTGTCGCCCGCGGTGGACGAGTTTTTCCGCGGGGTCAATGAAGTCGCCGCGCGCCCGGGCGACAGTGCTGCGCGCGAGAGCCTGCTCGGCGCGGCCAATGCGCTCGCTGCGCGCTTCCGGGCGCTCGACGGCCTGCTCGGCGCCGCGCGCCTGGACGTGAACCGCCGGGTGGAGAGCGCGGTGGCGGCGATCAACGGCGCGGCGACCCAGATCGCCGACCTCAACCGCCGCATCGTTGCCGCGCGCGGCGTGGGTGCGCAGGCCGCCGAGCCGAACGACCTGCTCGATCAGCGCGACGCACTGGTACGCGAGCTGAACAGGCACCTGCGCGCCACCGTGGTCGCCCAAGACGACGGTTCGTACAACGTTTTTCTCGGCAACGGCCAGCCGCTGGTGCTGCGCGACGGCGCCAACCGGCTCGCCGCGGTCCCCGATCTCGAGTACCCGGGCGACCTCCAGGTCGCGCTGCAGACCGCGGCCGGGGTACTGCGCTTCCGGCCCGCAGACCTGTCCGGCGGGGCGATCGGGGGCTTGCTCGCTTTCCGCAACGAGACGCTCGACGCGACGCAGAACGCGCTCGGCCGAATCGCCCTCGCGCTCGCCGGTGCCTTCAACGACCAGCACCGCCTCGGGCAGGACCGCGGCGGTGCGCTCGGCGGCGAGTTCTTCGCGGCTGGCGCGCCGCAGAGCTGGCCGAGCGCCGCGAACACCGGCGCCGCGGCGCTGGTCGCGACGATCGCCGACCCAGGCCAGCTCTCGACCAGCGACTACCGAGTGCGCTGGGACGGGGCGAGCTGGCAGGTGGCGCGACTCGCCGACGGCGCCGTGCAGTCGTTCGCGACGCTGCCGCAGACGGTCGACGGGGTGAATCTTGCCGTCGCCGGTGCGCCGGACCCGGGCGACGCGTTCCTGGTCCAGCCAACCCGCGCCGGCGCTCGTGACCTCACGGTACTGGTGACCGATACCAGTCGCATCGCCGCGGCGGCGCCGATCCGAACCGCCGCAGCGGTCGCGAACCTCGGCAGCGGGACGATCTCGGCCGGGGCGGTCGTCGGGCCGCCGCCGGACCCGAACCTCCAGCAGCCGGTCACGATCACGTTCACCGGTCCGGGGACCTTCGACGTTTCCGGCACGGGCACCGGCAACCCGACGGGGGTCGCGTACCTGCCCGGGGCGCCGATCACCTACAACGGCTGGACGGTCACGATCCGCGGCGAGCCCCGCGCCGGGGACGTGTTCACCGTGACGGCGAACACGGCGGGCATCGGCGACAATCGCAACGCGCGGGCGCTCGCCGACCTACGCGTCGCGCAGCTCCTTGCGGGCGGGAGCTCGACCCTCGAGGGCGGCTACGCGCAGCTCGTCGCCGGGGTCGGCAACAAGATGCGCGAGGTCGAGTTCGTCGGCGCGGCGCAGGCGAAGCTCCTCGAGCAGACCATTGCCGCGCGCGAGGCGGTTTCGGGCGTGAATCTCGACGAGGAGGCCGCCAGCCTGCTGCGCTTCCAACAGGCCTACCAGGCGGCGGCGCGCGTGATCGCGCTGTCCGGCCGCTTGTTCGAATCGATCCTCGAGATCGGTCGCTAGGGAGCCAGCGATGCGCGTCAGCACGCACCTCATCTTTCAGCGCGGAGTGGAATCGATGCAGGCACGCCAGTCGAGCCTGCTCGACACGCAGCAGCGCCTCGCCACGGGCCGGCGGATGCTCTCGCCCGCCGACGACCCAGTGGCTGCGAGCCGCGCGGTAGAGACCGCGCAGGCGCGCGCGCTGAACGCTGGCCATATCCAGAGCCAAGGCTACGCGCGCGACCGTCTCGCGCTGGTCGACAGCGCGCTCGGCGCGGTGACCGACCTGCTCAGCCAGGTCCGGGCGGTCGTGTTGCTGGGAGGTAACGGCGCGCTCAACGGCGCCGATCGCGCGAGCCTCGCCACCGAGCTCGAAACGCGGCGCGCGGAGTTGCTCGCGCTCGCGAACAGCCGCGACGGCGCGAACGAGTTCCTTTTCGCCGGACACGCCGAGGCGGTGCAGCCCTTCGCCGACGGGCCGGGAGGAGCGGTCGTCTACGCTGGCGATCAGGGCCGTCGCGAGCTCGCGATCGCGCCGGGTCGCGCGCTCCAGGTGACCGAGAACGGCACCGAGATCTTCATGCGCGTGCGCCGGGGCAACGGGGTATTTGCGATCGCGCCGGGGCCGGCGAACGCCGGCACCGGCGTGGCCTCCGCCGGCACGGTGACCGACTACGCGGCGCTCACCAATGCCGACTATCGGCTGGTGTTCACCGTCGCCGGCGGCGTGACCACCTACGACGTCATCGACACGACTACCTGGACGACCGTCTCGAGTGGCAACGTCTATACGAGCGGGCAGTCGATCGCGTTCGCCGGCATGCGCTTCGAGATCACCGGCGCGCCCGCGAACGGCGACACCTTCGCGGTGACACGCAGTGGCACGCAGAGCGTGTTCGACACGATCGACGCCGCGATTGCCGCCTTGCGCTCGCCGATCGCTACGGACGCCGATCGCGCGCGCCTTGCGCAGGATGTCGCCCACGCGCTAGTCGACCTCGACCGCGCTCTGGACCGGGTGCTCGAGGTGCGCACCGCGGCGGGCGCGCGCCTGCGCGAGGTGGAGGCGGCCGGTGTCGCCGCCAGTCACCTCGCGATCCACCATGCCGGGCGGCTGTCGGAGCTGCAGGATCTGGATTTCGCGCAGGCCGCCTCCGACTTCGCGCGCGAGCAGCAGGCTCTCGAGGCGGCGCGGGTCGCGTTTCAGCGCATGACCAGCGTTTCGCTTTTCGATTACCTCGGCTGAGGGAAACGGCCGCGTCGCCGCCAAACGGGAGATGCGACCTTCCGCTGATCGCGCGCCGGCCCGCAGCGCCTCGGAGATCGCTCGCGAGACGATCCGCCAGCTCGCCGCGCGCCGGATCGCGCCGACGCCGGACCATTATGCCGCCGTCTATTACGAGATCTCCGGCCTCGAACCCACCGCCACCGCGCCTGGACCGCAGCGAGTGCTCGAGGCTCTGGCGGCGGGGCTCGCCCGCACCGGCGGCTCGCATGCGTTGGTGTTCGAGCGCGCCGTGGCGGCGCGCCGCTGGGACGAGGCGGCAGCGGCGGTGCCGCAACTGCTCCAGCGTGCCGACGAACCGGCGCTCGGCGCCGTGTGGGCCGACGCAACGCGCGAGCTGCTGCGCGCGTGGGACGCTCGCCAGCCGGGCGTCACGCCGGCGCGCAAGCGCGAGCAGCTGGAGCACGTGCTCGTCGCGTTCGGGAACGACGCGAGCAAGCTCGCCGCCAAGCTGCGCGCGCTGGTACGCAGCTGGGGGGAGGGCAGCGCCGCGGAGCCGGTTGCACTCGCCCCACCGGGCGAGGCCGAGGACCGCGTGGCCGACACCGCTGCGCTGCTGCGCACCCTGCTCGTCGATGTGGTCCGCCTCGCGATCGTCGAGCAGCTCGGGTTCAGCCCAAGTCTCGCCGACGAGGCGCGCCGTCACGCCGAGCGGCTCGCACGAGCACGGACCGCCACCGAGCTTGCCGCGGCTGGCAGCGGCGTACGCGGCCTGCTGCTGCGCATCGAGCTGGCGGGCGAAAGTCAGTCTGCACTGGTGCGCGCGCTGCACAGTCTGCTCGGACTGGTGGTCGACAACCTCGGCGAGCTGGTCGAGAACGACACGTGGATCCGCGGGCAGGTCGAGCAGGTGCGCACGTTACTCGGCGGACCGCTCACCCTGCGCTCGGTAGAACACGCCGAGCGCGCGCTCCGCGGGCTGATCTATAAGCAGGCGCTCGCGAAACAGTCGCTCGACCAGGCCAAGCACGCGCTCAAGGACCTGCTCGCCACCTTCGTCGATCGGCTCGGCGCGATGGCGGCGGCAACCGGAGACTACCAGGAGAAGCTCGGCCGGTACGCGCGAGCGATCGAGGCGGCCGAGGACCTCGGCCAGCTCGGGGCGCTCGTCTCGGACCTCTCCCAAGACGTGCGGACGATGCAGGCCGATGCGGTGCGCACGCGCGACGAGCTGGTCGCCGCGCGGGCCCAGGCGGCCGAGCAGGCGGCGCGGGCGCGCAGCCTCGAGCGCGAGCTGGAGGAGGCGAGCCAGCTGGTGCGCCAGGACGCGCTCACGCGCGCGCTCAACCGGCGCGGGCTGGACGAGGCGTGCTTCGTCGAGTCCGCGCGTGCCGAGCGGTCGGGGGCGCCCCTGTCGCTCGCGATCCTCGACGTGGACAACTTCAAGGCGATCAACGACCGCTTCGGCCACGACGCGGGCGACAGGGCCCTCGTCCACCTCGCCGCGGTGATCCGGGAGTCGCTCCGGCCGAGCGACGTCGTCGCTCGTTATGGAGGCGAGGAGTTCGTGATCCTGTTGCCTGCCACCGCGATTTCCGACGCCGTGACCACCATGCAGCGGGTGCAGCGCGAGCTGACGCGGCGCTTCTTCCTGCACAACAACGAACGCGTGTTGGTCACCTTCAGCGCCGGGGTCACCGAGCGACGCCCGGGGGAGTCGCAGCAGGAGGTCATCGCGCGTGCGGATCGCGGCTTGCTGCAGGCCAAGCGCGAGGGCAAGAACCGCGTGGTCGCGATCGCCGCGCCCGAGGGCCCGTCCGGCGTCCACGCCGGGGCTGCCTGAGGCGGTCTCGCGCGCCCGCGCCGGGACGAGCATTAGTTCCGCCTCGAGCGCAGCGCCGCGCTCAAGCCCCCGTCGCGGCGTCCGATACCTCCGGGGAAGGCCCCGCGGCGGCGCAGGGCGCAGCAAACCTGGAGGCGAGATGCGCGCACCGATCCCTGTGAAACCGGACTCGGGCGCATACCCGTTCGCCGGCGCGTGGAGCTGCCGATGAGCAGCCGGCCCGCGGCGGCGACGCGCATCCTGCTCGTCGACGACGACCCGGCGGTCCACCTTCTCGCGCGGGAAGCGTTGGAACCCGCCGGCTTCGCACTGCTACAGGTGGAGTCGGCCGAGCAGGCGATCGAGAACTTCGACGCGGCGCGGCCCGACCTCGTGCTGCTCGACGTGGAACTGCCCGGGATGAACGGCTTCGCCGCCTGCCGGGCGATCCGCCGCCTGCCCTGCGGGGCGCGCGTGCCGGTCATCATGCTCACCGGGCGCGACGACGACGCTGCGATCGACAGCGCCTATGACGCCGGCGCGACCGATTTCGTCACCAAGCCGATCCACTGGGCGCTGCTCATGCACCGCGTGCGCTACGTGCTCCGCGCCAGTCGTACGCTCGAGGAACTCGCGCGCAGTCAGGCGAGCCTCGCCAACGCCCAGCGCGTGGCACGCCTCGGCAGCTGGGAGTGGGCCGCGTGCAGCGGCGAGGTACAGCGCTCCGCACAGCTGCTGCGCGTTCTCGGCGTCGCACCGGGCACGCTTGGCCGCGGGATCGACGCAGTGCTGAGCCGCGTGCACCCGGAGGACCGCGCCCGTGTCGCCGCGGCGCTCGATCGCGCGCAGCACGACGGGGTCGCCTACTCCACCAGCTTTCGAGTGCTGCTGCCCGGTGGCGGCGTGCGCACCGTGATCGAGCACACCGAGGTCTCCCGCGACGCGGCCGGGCGCGTCGCGCGCATCGAGGGAATCGTTCAGGACGTCTCGGAGCTGGCCGAGGCGAACGAGCGCATCCGGCGCCTCGCGCTCTACGACAGTCTGACTGGCCTGCCCAACCGCCAGCTCTTCCGCGAGATACTCGAGGTGGAAACCCAGCGGGTCGCCCGCGACGGGGGCGGCTGCGCGGTGCTCTTCATCGACGTCGACCGGTTCAAGCGGGTGAACGACACGCTTGGACACGACGCGGGCGACCGAGCGATCGCCGAGACGGCGCGGCGCGTGGCGTTCGCGCTGCGTCGCCCCCGCGGCGTGGCGCGCTTCTCGGGCGATGAATTCACCGTCGTGGCGGCCGACGTGGCGCATCCGGAGGAGGCGGCGCGGCTCGCCCGCCGGGTGCTCGCCGCGGTCGCGCGGCCGCTGCGCATTGGCGCGCACGAGGTGACGCTGACTGCCAGCGTCGGCATTGCGATGTGTCCGGCGGACGGCGCCGATGCCGACTCGCTCCTCAAGCACAGCGCGGTGGCGATGTACGCTGCGAAGGATCGCGGTCGCGCCGGCTATCAATTCTATTGCCCGTCGATGAACGCGCGCGCGGTCGAGCGGCTCAGCCTGGAGAGCGAGCTGCGCCGGGCGCTCGAGCGCGACGAGTTCCTGCTGCACTACCAGCCGAAGGTGGACGGCGCCACCGGAAGACTGCTCGGCTTGGAGGCGCTGCTGCGCTGGCGGCACCCGGGACTCGGAATGGTGCCGCCGGCCGACTTCGTCCCGCTTGCCGAGGAGACCGGTCTGATCGTGCCGCTCGGCGAGTGGGTGATCCGGGCGGCGTGCGCGCAGGCCGCCGCATGGCGCGCGCAGGGCTTGCCGACGGTGCCGATCGCGGTGAACGTGTCGAGCCCGAGCTTCCGCGACCGGCGGCTGCCCGAGGTGGTCCGCGCGGCGCTCGCCGAGGCGCGGCTCGGACCGGCGGCGCTCGAGATCGAGGTCACCGAGTCGATCCTGATGAGCGAGGTCGGGCAGGCCGTGGTGACGCTCAAGGCGCTCAAGGATATGGGCGTTGCCACCGCGGTCGACGACTTCGGCACCGGCTACTCGTCGCTCGCCTACCTCAAGCGTTTTCCGATCGACTGCCTGAAGATCGACCGGTCTTTCATCCACGGCGCGGGCGAGGCTGGCGCGGGGGACTGGACCATCCCGACCGCGATCATCGGCCTAGCGCGCAGCCTGTGCCTGAACGCGGTCGCCGAAGGCGTCGAGACCGAGGCGCAGGTGCGCGCACTGCTAGAGCGCGGCTGCCGGGCGATGCAGGGCTTCCTGTTCTCGCGGCCGATCGAGGCCGAGGCGGTCGCGCCGTTGCTGTCGGCCGGTCGAATCGAGCGCCCCGGCGCGACGCGCGCAGCGCTCGAGCTGTTTCGGCCCGCCTGCGCCTGAGCGCAGTGCGCGGGTCCGGCGCAGCCTCAGTCTACGAGCCCGTTCTTGATCGCGTAGTGGGTCAGCTCGGCGTTGTTCGAGAGCTTCATCTTCTCCAGCAGGCGTGCGCGGTAAACGCTCACCGTCTTCGGCGAGAGCGCGAGTGCCTGGGCGATCTCCGAGAGCGTGCGGCCGGACGCGATCAGCCGCAGTACCTGGAACTCTCGATCCGAGAGCGTCTGGTGCGGCGCGGATGCGCCGTCGGCGCCGACGTTCGCCGCGAGCAGCTCGGCGAGCTCTGGCGTGATGAAGCGCTTGCCGCTGGCGACGCGGTGGACCGCCTCGATGAGTCGCTCCGGCGCCGCCTGCTTGGTGAGGTATCCTGCCGCGCCGGCGCGCAGCGCGCGCACGCCGAACTGGTCCTCGGGGTACATGCTCAGGACGAGGGTGCGCACCTCCGGGAATTCCTGCCGGATCACCTTGAGCGCTTCGATGCCGTTCCTGCCCGGCATCGACACGTCGAGCAGAAGCACGTCGCACGGCTCGCGCTGCAGTATGCCCACCACCTCGGCCGCGTTCGCCGCCTCGCCGACGACCTCCACGTCCTCGAGGTTGGCGAGGATCTGAACCAGACCCTTGCGCACGACGGCGTGGTCATCGGCGATCACTACCTTGATCATCGTGCGCTACCCTTCCAGCGGCACGACCAGCGTCGCGCGCGTGCCTCCCCGAGGTGCCGGCCCGATCTCGAGGTCGCCGTGGAGCTCGCGCGCGCGCTCGAGCATGCCGCGGATGCCGAATGCGCCCGGCTTGCCGGCATCGCCCTCGGCGATGCCGCGCCCGTCGTCGACCACCTCGAGGACGATCTGCCCGCCGCCAGTGAGCAACTGTACCTTCACCGACCGCGCCGCGGCGTGCTTCACGATGTTGGTGAGCAGCTCCTGGAAGATGCGGAACACCGCGGTGGCGCGCTCGGGCGCGAGCGCGATGTCCTCGTCGTCGCAGGCCATCTCGCACTCGATGCCGGTCCGCTTGTGAAAGTCTTGCGCAAGCCACTGCATGGCCGCGACGAACCCGAGCTCGAGGACCTGTGGCCGCAGGTCGCGCACGATGCGCACCGACGCGAGCATCGCCGAGTCGAGCAGCGCCGCCATCCCGGCGAGCTTCGCGGCGACTTCCGGGTCGCCTGCGAACCGCCGCTTGAGCCAGGCGAGGTCGGCGCTCATACCGGTGAGCGTGCCGCCGATGTCGTCGTGGATCTCGCGCGCGATGCGCGCGCGCTCGCGCTCCTTGGCGCGTTCCAGGTGTGCGGAGAGCCGGCGCAACTCCTCGCGCGATTCCACGAGCGCCGCCTCGGCCACCTTCTGCGCGGTGATGTCGGTGATCAGCCCATCCCAGATTCCTTGCCTTTGGCCGCCGACCACGCGCGGGCGGGCGGCGAAGCGCAGCCAGCGCTGGTCTCCCGACGGCCCGCACGCGCGGCCCTCCCAGTCGATTTCGCCCCCCTTGCGGGCGGCAGCACCGAGCGCCGCGCGCAAGCTCGCGCGGTCCTCGGGGGCGATCTGGTCGATGAGCGACTCGGGGTTGGCGACGATCGCCTCCGGCTCGAGGCCGAGCAGCGCGAACGCGCACTCGGTCGCGAAGGTGAACCGCGGGGCCGGTGTGTCCCCTCGCAGTTCCATTTGGATCAGCAGCCCCGGCAAGTTGGCGACCAGCGCGCGCAGCCGCGCCTCGCTGTCGCGCAGGCGCTCCTCGGCCTGGTGTCGCTCCCGCCAGACGCGCGCGGTGCGGATCGCGCGCTCGACTGCGGGCACCAGGCGCGACAGCCGCGTCTTGGAGATGTAGTCGTCGGCGCCGGCGAGCATCGCCTCGACTGCCGTCTCCTCGTCGATCCAGCCCGACACGATGAGGAACGGCACGTCGCGCCCGCTCGCTTGGACGGTCGCCAGCGCCGCGTGGGCCGAGAAACGCGGCAGCCGGTGATCCGAGATCACGACGTCCCACGGGCCGGCGTGCAGGGCAGCCAGCAGTCCGGCCTCGTCCACGACCTGCTCGGCGTGCACCGAATATCCCGCCGCGGTGAGCACGTCGATGATCAACGCGAAGTCGTCGTCGGAATCCTCGACGACGATGGCCCTGAGCGGGGTGCGGTCCGCGACCCCCGGCGGCGGCCGGCCGCGGTCGCCACTCACTCCCGTTCGGGAGGGTACGAGCGGGTCCGTGCCTGCGGTGACAGGTTGCGAAGTCAACCGGTTGGGGAGGCCGCATCGGCGTAGCGGCGCGCACTCTTTCACGCGGATCGCGCTACGCGGCCTGAACTTTTATGTCTAGTTGCCGAAGTTCCGTGGGGAGGGGCTGGCCCCGCGGCTCGCCGCGATCCGCTTGACCAACATTTAACAAGAATTTTAACACGCGAGCACCCCGCGCGCAGGCGGCTGGAAGACTGCCCCATGTCGTACAGTCCACGCGTCCAGATCGAACTCGCCGCAGCCGACCGGCTGCCTTCGCCCGAAGGCGTCGCGCTCGAGGTACTGCGGCTCGCGCGGCGGCCGGACGTCACGAACGCGCAGATCGCGCGCGCCGTTCAGGCCGACCCCGCCCTTGCTGCCCGGCTGATCCGCGCCGCGAACGCCCCGAGCCTGGGCCCGCGCCGCCCGGTGGTGGCCATCGGCGATGCGGTTCTGATCCTCGGGCTTCCGGCGTTGCGCAGTCTGGTGCTCGGCTTCGCACTGATCGACCGCTATCGCAGCGGCGCGTGCAGGCAGTTCGACTATGTCGGTTTCTGGTCCCAGTCGCTCCTCCGCGCGCTGGTCTGCCAGTCGCTTGCGCTGCGCGTCCGGGTCGCCGCCCCGGAGGAGAGCTTCGCCTGCGGCCTGCTGGCCGCGGTCGGCCAGCTCGCGCTCGCCACGCTGCACCCCACCGAGTACGGCCGGATCGTCGAGTCGCACCCCGGACTGGACGCCGGCGCGCTCGCGCCCCTGGAGCGCGCCGCCCTGGGCACCGACAGCATCGAAATCGGCGTCTGGCTACTCGGCAACTGGGGCTTCCCGGCGCCGCTCCTGCAGGCGCTCGCGGCGCGCATCGACCCCGATTGCGCCCGGCTGCAGGAGGGCTCGCGCAACCTCGCGCTCGCACGCGGTTTCCGGCTCGCCGATGGCGTGGTTCGGGCAGCCGCCGTGCCGGGGGAGCGCCTTCGGCGGGAGCTGCCTGACCTGCTGTCGGCCGCCGCCAAGCTCGGCATCGACCGCGACGGCTTGCAGGCGATCTGCGACGAAGCGCTGGAGGCCTGGCGCGAGTGGAGCCGGCTGCTCGAAGTCCCCCATGACGCGGTCGGCAGGATCGAGCTTGCGCCACACCACCCCGCGCCGGGGCCAGAGGTGCCCGGTGCGGCACAGATCACGCCGGGCCTGCGGGTGCTCCTCGTCGCCGGCCGCGGGGCGGAGCGCGACGCCATCGCCCGCCTGCTCGACGGCGAGCAACATCAGGTCGCGATCGCCGCGGATGCGGCCGACGCGCGCGCCGCCGCGGTGCGGCTACGGCCGCAAGCGGTCGTCGTGGACGACGCCGCGCCAGGGCTTGCCGGGTCCGCGCTGCTCGAGTCCCTCCGCGCCACTCAGCTGGGCCGCGGCGTGTTCGTCTTGGTGCTGGTCGATAGCGAGGACGACGAGCGCCTGGGACGGCTGCTCGATGCCGGTGCCGACGACTTCCTCGTGAAGCCGCTTAAGCCGCGGCGGCTCATCGCGCGCCTGCGGGCGGCGAGCCGCGTGCTCTGCCAGCAGGAGCAGCTCGCGCGCAACGCGAGCGACCTCCGGCGATTCGCCGACCAGCTTGCGCTCGACAACCGGCGTCTGGAGCGAGCGGCCGTCACCGACTCCTTGACCGGACTGCCGAACCGCCGCTACGCGCTCGCCCGCCTGGAGCAGGAGTGGTCCGCGGCGCGGCGCCGCAAAGCTTCAGTGGCCTGCATCGTGGTCGACATCGACCGGTTCAAGCGGATCAACGACTGTTTCGGGCACGAGGAAGGTGACCGTGTCTTGCGTGCGGTCGCGGAGGTTCTGCGCCGCACCGCGCGAACGGAGGACATCGTCTGCCGGGTGGGCGGTGAGGAGTTTCTGGTCGTCTGCCCGAACGCATCGGTCCCCGAAGCCAGGCACTGCGCCGAGCGGCTCCGCGAGGCGGTGGCCGAAGCGCGTATCGGCCCCGGCGCGAGGGGCGGCGGCGTCACAATCAGCGCGGGGGTCGCGGCGAGCGGACTGGGCCTTGCTTCGCCGGCGGAGCTCGTCCGCCGGGCCGACATCGCCATGTACGACGCCAAGAGCCGGGGCCGCAACCGGGTGAGCGTCCACCCGGGCGAGATCGTGTGACCGGACTACGCCTGCCGCGCCTCAACCTGCCGCGCCGAGGCGCAGCTCGCGCGCCGGCAGGCGGCTCGCGGTGCCGGCCCTGGGTTGCGCGTAGTCCCGGAACAGCGCGAGTGCGCCCGCCGGGTCGAGCGGACCGCTGAATAGGAACCCCTGGATCCGGTCGCAGCCGACCTGTTCCAGGAAGCAGCGCTGTGCCTCGGTCTCGACCCCCTCGGCGAGCAACTGCAGGCGCAGGGAGCGCGCGAGCGCGGCGATGGTGCGCACGATTGCCGCGTCGTCCGACCCGTCCCTCAGGTCGCGCATGAACGACCCGTCGATCTTGAGCAGGTCGATCGGGAAGCGTTTCAGGTACGCGAGCGAGGAGTAGCCGGTGCCGAAGTCGTCGATTGCGATTCCGACGCCCAGCCGTTTCAGCCGACCGAGCGTCTCGGCGGTCGACTCCGCGTTGCCCATCGCCGCGGTTTCGGTGATCTCCACCTCGAGGCTGTGCGCCGGCAGGCCCGACTCGTCGAGGGCCCGGCGAACGCGCTCGGCGAAGTCCTCCCGCCGAAACTGGGCCGCCGAGACGTTGACTGCGAGGACGAGGTCGCCGAGACCCGCTTCGCGCCAGGCGCGGGCCTGCGCGCAGCCGGTGCGCAGGACCCAGTCGCCGATCTCGACGATCAGGCCGGTGTCGTCCGCGATTGCGATGAACTCCCTGGGTGCGATGAGCCCCAGCGCCGGATGGCGCCAGCGTGCGAGCGCCTCGGCGCCGATGACCGCGCCCGAGCGCAGGTCGAGAATCGGCTGGTAGGCGAGGAACATCTCGCCGCGCGCCAACGCATGCCGCAGATCGGTCTCTAGACGAAGCCGCCGGCCCGCTCCGTTACCGAGCTCGCTGCGGTAGATCTGGACGGTATTGCGGCCGGCTTTCTTCGCCGCGGCCATCGCGGTCTCGGCACACTGGACGAGGCCGGCGGCGTCGGTGGCGTGCGAGGGGTGGAGGCTCACCCCGATCGAGGCGGTGAGGAAGAAGTGCTGCCCGTGCTGCGTGAACGGCGCGGCCAGGCGCTTCATCAGTCGGTCCGCGACCATGCGTGCCTGGTCCGCGGTGGCAGCCGGCGCAGCGAAGAGGGCGAACTCGTCCTGGCCGAGGCGGGCGAGCACCTCGTGCGCGCCTGTGCCGGCGCGCAGGCGCGCGGCGACCTGGACGATCAAGGCGTCGCCGACCGCGTAACCGAGCGACTCGTTGATCCGCATGAAGCGGTCGAGGTCGAGCGTCAGCAGCGCCGCGCCATCGCCCCCGCTGCGGCTCGCGAGAAGGCGCGCGTCGACCAGTTGCACGAACAGGTTGCGGTTCGGCAGCCCAGTCAGCTCGTCGTAATTCGCGAGCTGCGCCACCGACCGCTCGGCGATCTCCTTGGCGCGGCGCAGGCGGGCGTTCTCGATCTCCCGCTGCACGACCGCGAGCAGCCGCGCAGGGGAGGACTTCGGCACGAAATCGCTCGCCCCGTCGCGCATCGCCGCCGCCCCGAGTTCGGGCTCGATCCGGCCCGAGTAGATGATGAATGGCACCTGGCGGCCACTCGACTTGAGGATCTCGAGCGCGGCGATCGCATCGAAGCGCGGCATCGAGTGGTCGGCGATGATCAGGTCCCACTTCCCTTCGCCGAGGGCCGCGCGCATCTCGGGTGCGGTGTCGACCCGGCGGAACTCGGCCCCGGGCAGGATCGTCAGCAGCTCCGTCGAGACGAGGTAGGCATCTTCCTCGCTGTCCTCCACGACGAGCACGCGCACCGGCGCAGGCATGCCGGGCGCGGGCAGAACCGCCGCCGGAGGGTAGGCTTGCATGCCCGCGTTATCGGCTGAACGTGGCGAATCCTTAGCCGGGCAGGGCGACCCGGGCGGTTCGACTCCCGGTCGGCGGCGCACGCGAGCGGCGTCGCGCCCGCGCCCTCGGCGAAGTAGGGCGAACGCGCCACGCCCCCGGCACTCAGGGCAGGCTGGAGTGCGCGCGGATCGCCCAGTCGAGCTGGACGAGGAGCGGTTGCTGATCGGTCGACTTTGGCACTAAGTCGTCGGCGCCCGCCGCGCGCGCGCGATCGGCGAGTCCCTGGTCTTCGAGCCCGGTGAGCACCACGATCGGCAGGGACTGCCACGCTGGGTTCGCCCGCAGCTTCCGGCAGAGCTCGAGGCCGTCCATCCCCGGCATCAGGTAGTCCACGACCAGTGCGTCGGGAAGGTTCGTGACGCAATGGCGTATCGCGCCGTCGGCGCTGTCGACTTCGCTCACGTCGTAGCCGGCCGAAGCGAGCGCGAGCCCGACGATGAAGCGGTCCATCTCGTCGTCGTCGACGAGCAGGACCCGCCTACGGGGTCGCGCCTCAGCCATGGCTCGCAGCGGCCGTTCGCTGCGCCTCTGAAGCGGCCCGCGCCGCGGGTGCGAGCCGACGGGCGAGGGCGTCGCGAACGCGCTCGAGGACCGAGGCGGTCTCTGGCAGCATCGCCCGCAGCCTGGCGAGGTCGCCCGACCGCGCCGCCTCCTCTGCCTCCCGGCAGAGCGCCCCGAGCCCGGCCGCACCGATTTGCATCGCGTTCGACTTGAGCGAGTGCGCCATCCGTCCCGCGACTTCGAGATCGCCCTCGGAGGCCGCGCGTAGGAGCGCTGCCATCATGCCGGTCGAACGCTCGAGGAACAGCCGCACCACCTTTTCAACCACATCGGGCTCTCCAGGGCGTTGCAGCGCGCGCAGGCGCTCGAGCAGCGGCCAATCGATGCCTGCCGGATCCGGATTCGGCGAGGTCGCTTGTGCCGGCGATGCCGGCCCCGCGGTCGCGGGCCCGGCATCGCCCGGCGCGAGCCACGCCGCGAGCGCGGCGCCCAGCGCGGCCTGGGTAAAGGGCTTGGCAAGGTAGCCATCCATGCCCGCCTCGAGGCAGCGCTCGCGGTCACCCTTGATCGCGTTCGCCGTCAGCGCGAGGATCGGAACGCGCGGCAGCCCAGACGAAAGCTCGTGCGCGCGCAACTGGCGCGTCGCGGCGAAACCGTCTAGATGGGGCATCTGGCAGTCCATCAAGATCGCGTCGAAGCGCCGTACGGTCGCGATCTGCAGCGCTTCCCGGCCGTCGCACGCGACCGTCACTTCGAGGCCGAGCGCGCGTAGCATGCCTTCGGCGACCTCGCGGTTGAGCTCGTTGTCTTCGACCAGGAGCACGTGTCCGGTGAGCGACGCGGCCGCGGGGCGGCGCCGCTCCTCGACGACCTCTCCCTGCGCGGGCTCGAGCGGAACGCTGAACCAGAACGTCGAGCCTTCGCCGGGCGTGCTCGCCACGCCTACCTCGCCGCGCATCAGGTCGACGAGCTGCTTCACGATCGCCAAGCCGAGACCGGTCCCGCCATAGCGCCGGGTGTGCGAGCCGTCAGCCTGTGCGAATGCATCGAAGATCCGCTCCTGATCCGTCGGCGCGATGCCCGGCCCGGTGTCGCGCACTTCGCAGCGCAGCGTCACGCCGCCTCGGGCCGACCGCGATTGCAGCACGACCCGCACGACGACGCTGCCGCGCTCGGTGAACTTGACCGCGTTGCTCACGAGATTGGCGAGGATCTGGCGCAGGCGCACCGGATCGCCGTGCAGCTCGGCTGGAACCTCCGGATCGCATTCGAAGCGCAGGTCGAGGCCCTTTGCCGCGGCACGTGGCTGCAGCATCTCGACGGTCTCGCCGAGGCATGCGCGCGGATCGAAGTCGTGCGTATCGAGTTCGAGCCGGCCGGCTTCGACCTTCGCGAGGTCGAGCACGTCGTTGATGATGTCGAGCAGGCCCTCGGCGGAGCGCTGGATCGCGTCGAGGTAGCGCCGCTGGCGAGCGTCGAGCTCGGTGTGCCGCAGCAGCTCGACCATGCCGGTGACAGCATTCATCGGCGTGCGGATCTCGTGGCTCATGTTGGCCAGGAACTGGGACTTCGCACGGCTGGCGGCCTCCGCTGCGTGGCGCGCCGACTCGCGCTCGGCGGCGGTGCGAGCGAGCTCGATGCGCGTGCGCGCCGCTTCGGCGAAGGCGTGGCCGGAGCGCCGCGCATTGCTCAGCGCGACGAACAGGAACACCGCCGCGACGATGGCATAAGTGCGGTGCTGCGGCTCGTCCGAAACCACGTATAGCACCGTCGCCGGCAAAAGCATCGGGACAGCCATCGCGACATAGGCGAGCGGCAGGGAAGAGAGATTGAACAGCGCCACCGCAGCGACCGCGATGATGACCAGGAGCGCCATTCCTTCGAGCAAGTGCCCGGAGGGCGGACGCAGTAGCGAGGCGAGGAGCCCCCAAACCGCGCCGGCGGCGGCGGCACCCGCGATGAAGCGGTACGCCCATACGCGCGCGCGCTCCGGCGGCGGTGCGGCGCGCGCGTAGGCGCGCACCACGAGATAACGCGCCGCGGCCACCGCGTGATGGGCGAACATCCACAGGCCGAGCGTACTCGCACCCCCGAACCAGTCGAGGAACAGCCAGGCGATCGTCGCCGCGACGACCGACATAGCCAGGGTGAAGGGTGCGAGCTGATAGAGCGTGGCTACCTGCTCGGCGTAAACCAAGCGCTCGACGGCTTCTGCGCTGGCGGGGCTGGTTGCTCCGGATTGCGGCATGGGCGAGCGATTCTAGGCCGCCCGAGGTGTCGTCGTTTGAGACATATCAAGCGAGTGGGCGCAGTGTGAGACGGGGCGACTCGCGCACGCGCCATACGCCGCAGCCTGGCCAACGCCGTCCTGTAGGCGGTTTTCCTACACCGAGCGACGAGGATCGTCGCATGCGACCAGCCCAGCACTGAACGAGTTCCGCGCACTAACCCGAATAGATGATCCAGTCGGGAACCCGGCCGGCACCGCGCGGTGGGCCGGGCGCTTATCGCGAAGAGAGCGCGAACGCGGGTGCCGGGTCGGAGTCGACGCCTCGCCGCTGTGGGTGCGCCGCAGGTACCATTGACGGTGGATCGCGCCGATCGGCCAGGGGACGCCATTGGAGATGGGGGCGCGGCGCGTTTGCGCCGCCGCGTTCCTCCCGCCCGCGGCGGGCGGGGCGGTCTCGCGAGCGGTCCGGCCAGGAGCGAGATCAACGATGAGAGCAGTGCTGTGCAAGCAGTGGGGCGGGCCGGAGTCGCTCGCCGTGGCGGACGTGCCCGCGCCGCGCCCTGGGGCCGGCGAGGTCCTCGTCGACGTCAAGGCGGCCGGCGTGAACTTCCCGGATGCGCTCATGATCCAGGGCAAGTACCAGATCAAGCCGGAGCTGCCCTTCACGCCCGGCATCGAGCTCGCCGGCGTCGTGACAGAGGTGGGCGCGGGCGTGACCGACGTGTCGCCCGGTGAGGCCGTGGTCGCGAGCGTCGCTTACGGCGCTTTCGCCGAGGACTGCGTGGTCCGGGCGGATGGCCTGCTACCGCTGCCGCACGGGATCGACTTCGCGACCGCCGCCGGCTTCATGGTGGCGTACGGCACCGCGTGGCACGCGCTGAGGGACCGCGGACAGCTCCGAGCAGGCGAGTGGCTGCTCGTGCTCGGCGCCGCGGGCGGCGTCGGCCTCGCAGCGGTCGAGCTCGGCAAGGCGTTCGGCGCGCGGGTGATCGCGGCCGCCTCGAGCGACGAGAAGCTGGCGGTGTGCCGCGCGCGCGGCGCCGACGAGACGATCAATTACACCCGCGAGGACCTGCGCCGGCGATTGCGCGAGCTCGCCGGCGAGAAGGGCGTCGACGTCGTGTACGACCCGGTCGGCGGGCCGTACAGCGAGCCCGCTTTGCGCGCGACCGGCTGGCGCGGCCGGTTTCTGGTGATCGGCTTCGCGAGCGGAGAGATCCCGCGGCTGCCGCTCAACCTGCCGCTGCTGAAGGGCAGCGCGATCGTCGGGGTGTACTGGGGGGAGTGGCTGCGCCGCGAGCCCCAGCGCGCGCGCGCCGAGATGGCCGAGCTCGCCGAATGGCTGCGTGCCGGCCGCGTGCGGCCGCACGTCTCGGCCAGGTATCCGCTCGCGCGGACCGCCGAAGCCCTCGCCGCGATGACCGCCCGCGCGGTGGCCGGGAAGGTGGTGATCGAGCCGGAGGCCTGAGCGCCGGGTGACGCACGTGCACTGGACCGAGGTGCTGGATTTCTGGTTCGCGCCGCCCGCTGCGCCGGAGCACGGCCGGCCGCGCGCGTGCTGGTTCGCCAAGTCCCCGGCCTTCGACGCGGAGATCCGCGCGCGCTTCCTCGGGACGCACGAGGCGGCGCGCAGCGGCGCGCTCGACTCCTGGGCCGAGCGGCCGCTGTCGGCGCTCGCGCTCGCCGTCGTCCTCGATCAGTTCCCGCGTAACCTCTTCCGCGGCGACCCCCGCGCGTTCGCTGCGGACGCTCAGGCGCTTGCGCTGGCGCGCGCTGCGGTCGCGGCCGGCTTCGATCGCGCGCTCACGCTGGTCGAGCGCTGCTTCCTCTACCTCCCGTTCGAACATGCCGAGGACCTCGCGGCGCAGCGCGCGTCGCTGCGGCTGTTCGCCGCGCTCGCCGCGGCTGCGGGGTGGGACGCGTGGGGCGCGAGCACCTTCGCGTATGCGATGCGTCACTACGCGGTGATCGAGCGGTTCGGTCGCTTCCCGCATCGCAACGCCGTCCTTGGGCGGACCTCGACCGACGCGGAGCGCGCCTTCCTCGCCTGGCCGGGGGCCACGTTCTAGCGCGCGTGACCGCCGCCCCGCACCTGCATCGAGCGCCGTCGCCCTGGGTGGTGCGCTGGGCCCCGCTGGTGCCGGCCGGCGGCCGGGTCCTCGACGTCGCCTGCGGCACCGGCCGGCACGCGCGCTACTTCGCCGCACGGGGCTACCGCGTCGTCGCCGTCGACCGCGACCCCGCGGCGCTGGCGGGGCTCGCCTCGATCCCGGGCGTGGCGCCCCGCGAGGCGGACCTGGAGGCGGCGCCCTGGCCGTTCGGCGCCGGCGAGTTCGACGCGGTCGTGGTCACGAACTATCTGCACCGGCCGCTGTTCGGGCCGATCGTGGACGCCCTCGCGCCGGGGGGCGTGCTGGTGTACGAGACGTTCATGCAGGGCAACGAGCGCTTCGGCAAGCCGTCGAACCCGGATTTTCTGCTGCGCCCCGGCGAGCTATTCGACGTCGTCGCCGCGCGCCTCGCGGTGGTCGCTTTCGAGCAGGGGTTGATCGAGCGGCCCGGCCCAGCGGTGATCCAGCGCCTGTGCGCGGTGCGCGGGCCGGCCGACCGCGTGCGCCTGCCGCCGGAGCCGTTCGCGGGCGACGAAATCGGCTAAACTCCGGCATCCCCTCGAAGGGCGTTCGATCATGCTCACCGGCAGCCTGGTCGCGATCGTCACGCCGATGCTGGACGACGGTCGCCTGGACATCGCGCGTTTCAAGGCCCTGATCGACTGGCACATCGCCGAGGGCACCGACGGCATCGTGGTGGTCGGTACCACCGGCGAGTCGCCCACGGTCGGGTTCGACGAGCACAAGGAGCTGATCCACGTCGCCGTCGCCCATGCCGCCGGGCGGATTCCGATCGTCGCCGGGACCGGTGCGAACTCCACCGCCGAGGCGATCGAGCTGACCGAGTCGGCGAAGCGCGCCGGTGCGGCGGCCTGTCTATCCGTCGTGCCCTACTACAACAAGCCGACCCAGGAAGGGCTGTACCGGCACTTCCGCGCGATCGCCGAGGCGGTGGACATCCCGAACATCCTCTACAACGTCCCGGGGCGCACCGTCGCCGACCTCGCGAACGATACCGTGCTGCGCCTCGCGCAGATCCCGAACGTGGTGGGGATCAAGGACGCCACCGGCAACATCGAGCGCGGCACCGATCTCGTCAAGCGCGCGCCCAAGGGTTTCGCCGTCTACAGCGGCGACGACGCGAGCGGGCTCGCGCTGGTGCTGATGGGCGGCCAGGGGATCATCTCGGTCACCGCCAACGTGGCCCCGCGCGCGATGCACGAGATGTGCGCCGCCGCCCTCGCCGGCGACGTCGTGCGCGCGCGGGAGATCAACTTCAAGCTGCTCGGGCTGCACCGGCACCTGTTCGTCGAGGCGAACCCGATCCCGGTGAAGTGGGGCGTGCAGCAGCTCGGGCTGATCGAGGGCGGCATCAGACTGCCCCTCACGCCGCTGTCGGTTCAATATCACGACCTTGTCAGGGAGGCCATGCGCGAGGCGGGCGTCATGCCGGCGGCCGGCTTGCGCCTAGTGGAGGGACGCGCAGGATGACGCATTCGCTACGGGCGATCGTCGCCGTGGCGCTGGTGCCCGCGCTCGTCGCGGGCTGCAGCTTCGGCGAGCTGTTCGAAGGCAAGCGGATCGACTACAAGTCGGCCGGCAAGCTGCCGCCGCTCGAGGTGCCGCCGGACCTGACCCGCCCGGGGCGCGACGAGCGCTACCAGGTGCCCGACGTGAACCCGTCCGGGACAGCCACCTTCTCGGCGTACAACGCCGAGCGGTCGGGGCAGGGGCGCGCCAACGCGGAGATCCTGCCGGCGAACTCGCAGGTGCGGCTCGAGCGCGACGGCTCGACGCGCTTCCTCGTCGTGTCGGAGCCGCCGGAGAAGGTCTGGCCGATCGTCAAGGAGTTCTGGCAGGAGAACGGGTTCCTGCTCAAGGTCGAGCTGCCCGAGGCCGGGGTGCTCGAGACCGACTGGGCGGAGAACCGCGCGAAGATCCCGCAGGACCCGATCCGCAACGCGCTCGGGAAATTCCTCGACCAGGCGTACTCGACCGGCGAGCGCGACAAGTTCCGCACCCGGCTCGAACGAACCTCGGGCGGCGGGACCGAGATCTTCATCAGCCATCGCGGCATGGTCGAGCAGGTGATCAACAGCTCGCGCGGCATGGAGGGCACCGCGTGGGAGCCGCGGCCGGCCGACCCGGAGCTCGAGGCCGAGTTCCTGCGCCGGCTGATGGTCAAGCTCGGGGTCGAGGAGGAGCGCGCCAGGAGCCAGCTCGCGGCCGGCGGCAAGCGGGAGGAGCGCGCCCGGCTGACCACCGCGCCCGACGGCAAGAGCGTGCTGAGCGTCCAGGAACCGTTCG
>Ga0308411_10000723_pt1 | contig 22210 bp, 18 predicted proteins | sample HotsprottomLayer_2_FD_203530 | JGI IMG/M metagenome (GOLD analysis project Ga0308411, IMG submission 203530) | Hot spring phototrophic mat microbial communities from Octopus Spring, Yellowstone National Park, Wyoming, United States -... | ecosystem: Environmental > Aquatic > Thermal springs >...
CGGAGAGGAGGGGATTCGAACCCCTGGTGAGATTGCTCCCACACAGCATTTCCAGTGCTGCACCTTCGGCCGCTCGGTCACCTCTCCAAGTGCTTATCTGAATTTGACTTACGTCGCTTTGCCTGCTCCTGTGGGGTACGGTTGGGGTATTGCTAGGTATTTTTTAAGCGGGCAAGCTCAGTAGATATTGTATTGTAGATCTAGCAGCGAAATCGGCGAGCTTTTTCCGACGAAATTTGCTCCGAGCAGCCTCCTGTAGTCGATATCAGCTACTATACCCGCTATTCCGCTGGAGTGCTACAATGTAAGCGAGATATCGGCGATTCGTTGTCCTCTGCAGGAGGACTTCTAGATCGCCCGGTTCGCGGAGAAGTTGCACTGATGTCCTCCCCCCAGACCAGTCCTCGACCGGCTCGCCCCATGCTGGTGGCCGTCGTCCTTGGAACGGCTCTGTCGGCCCTATCGGCTCCGGCAGAGCAGGTCACCGACTACACTCGGGCGGTGAGCGAGATTGGCCGCTATTGCACTACCTGCTGGCGCAACGCCCGGTTGCCAGCCGACTCCTGGAGCGACTGCACTCAAGAAGTGCTGTGCCGACTGTTACGCAACGTGCCCCTGTCACGCTGGGAAGTGGCTTTGCGCGGCGACGGCGAAGAAAATCGCGAATTTCTGCGCGCCATTGATACCGTCAAGAAACGCACCCAGCGAGCGCATCGGTACGGCGATGCCATCGACAGCGTAGCCGACCGACGCGACGACTTGCGTCGCCGACTGGCCGAGGAACGCGAGGTCGTCGATCAGGCCGCCGCGCAACTGCTCAGTGTCCGACAGCAGCGCATCGTGCAACTGAGCCTGGAAGGCTGGTCGGTAGCCGACATCGCCGACGAGTTAGCCCTGCCCGTCGAGCGCGTCAGCGACGAGAAGTACAAAGCCATTCGCAAGCTACGCGGGCACTTGGCCACTCAAGAAGCGTGAGGGATGAAAGCTAGCGAGCCGCCCCGCGTCAGCGGGCGGAGTAACTCAAAACTCCAGCCGCTGACGCAAGCTGGCTGGCTCAGTGTCGCAACAGCTTCTCCGCCTGTCGAACCTGCTCTTGTACACGGTCGAAGAGAAGGGTCAGCAATTGCTCTTCCCGAAGCCGGGAGTGTTCTTCCACTGAGATGACCGGGCCAACTGAGGCGGCGACGGCGGCTCCAGTGGGGGGCCAGAACAGCGGCGAGAATCGTGGCATGGGAGCATGCAACGGATAGGCCTCATAGGCACCGGCAACTCCCACCGGCACGATTGGCACTGGAGCCTTCCGTAGCACTAGATCGATGCCGCGACGGAAGGGTAGCATCTGACCCGTCGGCGTTCGCTGGCCCTCAGGGAAGATGATCAATGCCTCGCCAGCCTGGAGCAGTTGGATGCTCTTACGCAGTCCTTCCTTGGCCATGCTCTGATCGACCTCGATGCAACCGACACTTCGTAAGTAGTCGCCAAACCAAGGGGGACGAAATAGCGAGTGCCGGGCAAGGAACTTGACCCGACGACGAACGGCCAAACCGACCGCTATCGGGTCCAGGTAGCTTTCGTGATTGGCCAGCACCAGCACCGGGCCGTTCTTCGGCACATGCTGGAAACCCCGACAGCGGTAACTGAACAACAGCGAGTACAGCGTCCAGACGGTGCAGAAATTGAAATCGTACCAGAGCCGGGAACGCCAGTCGTTCATCGAGACATCCTCATGCCAGCAAGGGGATTCAGGCCGATGTGCCTTCGACTTGGGTCAGTCGGCGACGCACCTCGGTTTCCATCCGTTGTACGACCTCGTCGAGAGTCGCATGAGTACTGTCTACAATAACGGCATCAGCGGCAGGTCGCAGCGGTGCCAAGGCACGACTGGCATCACGCTCATCGCGTTGGGCCTGTATCTGCCGCAGTTGCTCTAGATCGACGAACTCACCCCCCTCTTGCAGTTGGCGAACTCGTCGCCGCAAGCGTTCCTCTGGGTCGGCATCCAGAAAGAACTTGCACAACGCGTCGGGAAACACCACAGTGCCCTGATCGCGTCCCTCGCAGACCATGTTGCGTCCTGCGGCGATTTGCCGCTGCAAGGCGACCAGGTAGAGACGAACAACGGGACTGGCCGCTACCTTCGAGGAACCTGCCGAGACTTCAGGAGTGTGGATTGCCGAGGAAACGTCCTCGTCGTTGAGGAATATCTGGTTGCCTTCCAGTCGGAGTTGCAGAGTGTCAAGCAACTGACGCAGGCCTTCGTGATCGTCCAGAGCGATCTGTTGACGGAGAGCGGCCAGGGCGACGGCTCGATACATAGCTCCCGTGTTGAGAAACTCAAAGCCGAGGCGTTCGGCTAATATGCGAGCCGTGCTGGACTTGCCCACGCCTGCGGGGCCGTCGATGGTGACGATCATACGTGGCTCAACGGTTGAACCCGAATCGAGACAAACACTACATCCCCCGACATTCCTGGTTGCGATGTCAGGAACGTCAGGGGGATGCCTGAAAGGACTGGCTCAGTAGTTGATCGTCAGCGTGCGTGTTTGGCCGGCGTACAGCGTGATGCTTCGCACCCCGGACAGGCCAAATCCGTCTGCCGTGACCTGATAGTTCAACACCCCAGCAGCGCGATCGGGCAGATCGACCATGCCAAAAGGCGGCACCACATAGCTAATACCGTCAATGATGACCGTGGCCCGCACCGGTAGACGATTGTCTAGTCGGAGAGTGGCCGTGGCGTTGAGGATGGCACTTCGTCGCTCGGACGTAGAGGGCAGACGCTCGATACGCTCCTGAAGGCGTTCCAGCGAACGCTCGACGCGATCGACGCGGCGAACCACATCCTCGACCAGCAAACGGTCGGCCCGCGATTGTTGCCGCAGCAATTGCAGTTCGTTCTTCAAGTCCTTGAGCAGTTGCTTGACCTCCGAGTCGTCGGCTTCCGGGGCAGCCGTCTGAGCCTGTAGTTGCACACCGACAAGCAGGGCAACCAGCACAGCCAGCAGAGCCGCCTTGCATCCGTGGTGCTTCATGGTTGGATTCTCCAACAGGGTGCCGTCGCTAAAGACGAAATTGCTACCCTCTAGCCTACACACGCTAGCATCGTTTCGCAAGGAATAGCCGACATTCTCAGCCAACTCCGTCAAACAGCTCGCCTCGTACAATCGTTATAGCTTGCCCGATCCGCTCAGCTATCCACTGCCAGAAGCGAAAAAGGAGAGACAGTTCGCCTGTCTCTCCTCTACTCATGTTTCATCACGAGTGGGATTGGCCCGCTCAGCTTTCCTCGAGTTGAGCGATGCGATTGAGCGACTCCTCGTATTCCTCGCTGCCCGGTTCGCCCAAGGAATACTGCATCAGATAAGCGTCCTCGCCAGAGTCCTCATAGAAGTTGCGTAGCACCTTCACGCCCTGGAAGCGCTGCGCGCGGAAGAACAACTGACCGTTGAGATTCGTCTCGCGCACTTCCAGAGTGATCTTGGTTCGGCGGTGGCTGGAGAGCTTGCCGATCAACTTATTGATCATCTGCGTGCCGATGCCCAATCGGCGATAGTTGGGATGGACAGCGAAGTTGAGGATGTGCAGCCGATGCTTGTGCAACTCGTAGATCATGAAGCCAACCACTCGCTCGCCCTGCTCGGCCACCATGCCAATACAGTTTCGCTGGCGGAGACAACGCAAGAAGTCTTCTTCCGTCCAGGCGAATTCAAAGCTGGCCTGTTCGGTCTGCAAGACATCGGGCATGTCTCGCCGAATCATCCAGCGAATATGAACTCGCATCTGCTCCTTCTCTGTCCGGGAAATACTCATGAACGATTCTCCTTCCCATCCCTCCTTGCACCGAGATGCAAGGCCCCCTCCCTGGGTTCCCTCTTCCCAACTCCCGAGGCCGAACTGTTCCGGAAGTCCGCCATCAGAGTTAGTTTCGAGAGCCGAGCGATCCGTTGTCTGGTTTCTCTAGGCTGCCCCTTTAGCCTCTTGACAACGCGGCCGGATATTAGCACCCCCCCCTTACTGGCTCAAGATCAAGCGAGCCAACCCGGCGGCCGTTGGCTCCCAATCGGAGCCTGAAGCAGCCTAGGTTCACTGGCCCGACCGGATTCCTCCTGGCCCCCGTACCAGCACGGTTGCCTCACGGACAATGGGTTGCGACAATCCCCGAGCGTGAACCTCGACACGCAGCCGGCCCAGGCCGGCCGTCTCGCCGCGTACCCGGAAGCGATACAGCGTGTCGCCACGCGGATTCAGTTCGGCCAGCGGCTCGAAAATCGCTTGCCGGGTTCTCGTTTGCCAACGGGTTGGGCCATCGGCTCCTGTTGGCAGCAACTCCGGCCCCATGTGAACCACCACTCGTAGATCCCGTGCCGAGTGCCCACCGGGATTGGCGACTCGCAGTGTGTATTGCGTCTCCTGATTGACAACCATGGTGTCTTCCAGAGCCGTCAGTTCGACTCCGAGCGTTGGTGCCGCCTCGACCTGCACGGCGTGAATGGCACGAGCGTCGGGCAGGCCTTCGCTTTGCACGCTGGCTTGCAAGGCCCAGTCGCCAGGCTGTCGGCCGCGGAGCCGAACCGTCTGGATCTGGCGTTCGCCGGGTTGCAGGGCACTGAGCATCCAGGTAACTCGCGGCGTGCCGGGCAGATGCTGTCCGCCGTGGCTGGCACTGAGGTATTCCAGCCCTTCGGGCAGTTGCAGACTCAGGCAAATAGGGCGGCTGGCGGTCTTGCCGGGGTTGAGCAATTCGAGTTGATAGCTGCCTTCCTCGTTGATCCCGGTCAAGCGTGGCCCACGGAGCAGCAACGTGAGGGCCGATTCGCCGACCGATAGTACGGCCATCGAGCGAGCCTGTCGCCCACCGTCGGCACTGGCGGTCAAGACTAATTGCTGCCGACCCGTTTGGGCGGCCTGCACCTCCAGAGGCAGCGTCCGCACCTGGCCGGGAGCCAAGTCTTCAGGAAGAGCCGCCTCGATGATCTGCCCCTGTTCGTGCAACAATCCCGACGAGAGTTCGCCACGCAACACAATCCGCCGCAACACTTCTGTGCTGTGGTTGCTGACGGCGATTTGAAACACCACCTTTTCGCCACGAACGGCGGACTCAGGAGCCGTGATTCCCACCTCGAACGGCGGACTGACCACCTGACAACGCCAGCCCACTGTCGCGCTGTAGCTCGCTGTAGGGCGAATGTGGAATTCACCTGCCTGCCGCGTTTGCAGATCGACCCGGATGCGCTGCTCAACTCCCGGATCCAGATTGCCCAGGTTCCAGCCGATTTGATCACCCGTGCGAACCGGGTCGGGAGTACTGGCAACGAAACGCAGGCTGTCACTCAAGGGCAACTCGACACGCACACCGGCCAGGACGAATGTGCCGTGATTGCGAACGACCAGTTGAAAGCTCATCATCTGACCCGGACTAGCGTGGGTCGGCCCCTGAATGTCCAGCGACAACACCGACCCGGCCGGCACCACAGGAGCAGGCGACGCGGGGGTTTTGTAGACAGCGGGTACGACTGATCCGGTCGTCTGGTTGGAAAAATCGACTGATGTGACCGGCTTGTTCACCTGCACCGTGGCGGGATGATCGGGTACCGGAGCGACAAAGCCAACGGGCAGAACGCTGGTTCGCATCGTCGGCCCTAGTTTGCCCGGCGTAGACGGCTGGACGCGAACGGGAGCTCCCACCACAGCGAGGGGAAAGGGCCGAAGCCCATCGTCGGGCAAGGGCAACCGCGATTCCTCCGCTGGCGGTGGAGCCGTCGGCTTGCTCGTCGCGATGATGGGCGGAGTTGGTTCGCCGGTCACTGGCTTGCTCGCCTCCGCCGCCGACGAAGCCCAGGGTAACCCCGGCTGGCGTGTCCCATCGGAACTTTGCCCGAAGCTGACTGCCGACAGCAGGACTTGCAGTCCCAGGCCGAGCAACAGCACGGCCACTTTCCGCCACTGCTGACTCACGCCTTTGCCCCTCCAACGACAGATGGATCGACCGATCGGTTGTTTTCAGGAATCGATCCGATAACGACCGCGAGCTTTTTCCACCGGGTATTTCAGGACGTTCTTGCTCATCTTGCGAAGGAAACAGTCGCTCAGATCGAGTTGCAGAGCGTTGCACAGAGCCAGGCATACGCCTAGTACATCAGCGATTTCGTCAGCAACTGGTTCGAGGCGAGCCGGTTCCTGCATTTGCTGACGCGATTCGTCATTGTCGATCCACAAGAAATGCTCCAGCAACTCGGCCGCTTCCGCCGCGAGTGCCATGACCAGATTCTTGGGACTGTGAAATTGCTCCCAATCACGCTCCGAGACGAACCGGCGCATGATCTCACGCAGTTCACCAACTGTGGTGGTCGAATCGGGCATGCGGTTCCCCCCCCGAAAACGGCCCTTCCCCGCGACGAGACGTGAGCCGTCTCCTCCGAGAGCCAGGCACCCGAGTCGCCAGGGACGCTTGCGTCCTCTTTAGATCATCCGACCGTTTGATGGATGGTGTATAACTGATTCACCGAGGGAATCAAGAGGAGAAGAAGGCAAGGACGGCACAGGCTGGTTCCAAGGCCAAAAAGCGTCAGCGAGGCACTTTCCGTCTCTCACTGACGCTTCCGACTCTGCAAACTTGGGACAGGTCACTGCTGTCGGGCGACCTGCGGAACGACCGCGCGTTCGTAGGCGCGAAGGGCGTAAAACGCTGCGGTGTAGGCCGGTTCGTCGCCGGCGGCGACCGCCGGGCCGAACTCCAAGCCGTTCTTCATGCAGTATTCGACCAGTTCTGCGACATTGCGAACACTGCTGCGCCAACTGTTGTGGCACGACTTGAACAACCGAGGATCGGACAGTCCCTTGAGAGTGTCCTTGAGTTGATTGAGCAAGCGGCGCGCCTCGATGAAGCGAGAGGGAGCCAGTTCGGGAGCCTGCTGTTCCAGAATTCGTTCGAGAGTGGTCAGGTCGTTGCGCAGTTCACGGACGACAGTTCGGTCGGGCATTTCACCGGAACTGCTAGTTCGGATGGCCTTTTCAAAGTTCTTGGAGAAGCGATCGCGTGGCTCGTCGAAGATGGCGGCCTCGAAGGCTTCCGGCCAGTAGATCTTGCCCTCGTCCTTGGTCAGAGCGAGGTTGCCGCTACTGGCTCGATCGGTCAGGTTCAGTCCCCGCAGGATGTTCTCCTCCAGGGAAATGGTCGGCCCGCGAGTTGGAGCAGGTGAGGCGAGGATGCTGCGGAGCAGGACGTTGAGGCTACGGCCCGACCAGATGTCGCTCTTGGGAGGATCTTTGCGTGCCCAGTCCAGTTCGACGGCTCGTTCGCGGTCGATCATCTTGGGAGTAGTGGGCCGCATCGTCTCGTACCAGGCCTCGAATTCGATGCGAGCGCGGGCGGTGTCCAGTTCGGAACGCCGGCTTTCCTCACGAGTGATGCGGGCTTGCTGAATGTCCCTCCAATATTGCCCGGTCGCCTGAGTCAGACTGGCCTGCCCCTGCAAAGCCATGCCCAGCCCCATGCCCGGCCCGCCCCAGCCTCCCCAGCCCAGGTAAGGATTGAAGCCGACCGGCCCCACCATCGGCATCGGCACGGGCACCACGGTGGTCTGTTGCACGACTGGTGCCCTGGGAACCGGCATGTATGGTTCAGTACTCAGCGAATAGGGAGTGGCTTGCTGCCTGGCATTGCCTATCAAGGCCGAGTTGGGATTGGGAGCCATCACAGGCGGTGCCTGTGGGGCACTTATCATTCCGCCGTAAGGAGAGGCAGGTATCGTTGTCGGCATGTTCTGTGCCGAGAGATCCGATGTCAAGATCAGCATCAGCACAGCAACTGTGCCGAGCGTAGGAGAGAAAAACGAACTCATGAAGCAAGCTCCGGAGATGGCACATCGACACAGCCAGGCAGAAGATCTTCCGAGATCAGGCGTGCCGCGAACTGTGACTGTTCATATCGTACCAGTAGTATTGTCGCGAAGGCAAGCAACACCGCTCAGATCGGCAATTTTTTGCCCTCCAGAACGGTGAAGAATGCTAAAATAGGCCCACGCATTCTCGAAAAACGGGCGGCCCGACGGGCGGCTCATTCTACCTGGCGGCGAATGGGTGATACATGAGCGAGTGGATGGTCGGTAGACAGCAACAGTGGCGCGTACTTGTAGCCCTGACGGTGGTTCTGGCGAGTACGCTGCAAAGTAGAGCGGGCGGTGGCCCGATCGATATGCCCAACAGTTCCGAGCCGCGTGTCGCCGTGGCCCGCAGTCTCTCGGAGCCTGGCTTACTGGCCAGCGAAGGCAATTTTCAACCCTTCTTCCGAGTACGCAAGGGGGACACCCTATACAGCCGCGATCTGATCGTGGCGATTCCCGGCTTCAAGGTTGAGATCGAACCGGCCAGCAAGGCAGTCGGCCTGACTCTGTGGGGCAATCTGCCGGGTCTGTCCGACTCCCCGGTTCGTGAGAGCGCGGTAATCTTGCACGACAGTCGCGCTTATGACCTGGATGTGACTCTGGTGCGTGGACGAATCGTCCTGAGCAACAAGAAGGCTAGCGGGTCCGCTCGCGTCTGGGTGCGTGCCGACACGACTGGTGTCGAGTTCGATCTGCCCGAACCGGGCGATTCGGTGGCTCTGGAGATCTACGGTCGATGGGCTGCTGGAGTCGGCTTTTCGCTCAACAGCAAGGAAGAACCGGTTCGCCTGTGGGAGATTTACTGCCTCAAGGGCAAGGTGACCATTAAGGCGGCCAAGAACTCCTTCAACCTCACCGAGCCGCCCGGCTTAGCCTACTTCCACGGCGACAGCATAGACGGCCCAGCTCCTGGTGGCCCAGAGAAACGTGATCGGTTGCCTGACTGGGCCAACCCCAAGGCTCCTCCTTCCAAGATGGCTCCCCAGATCCGCGATCTTGTCGAACGCTTCAAGAGTCGCTTGCAAGACAAGGAACCCGACGAGGTGGCCGCTGAACTGCTCCGCGAAGCGGAAAAGGACACCAACAAAGAGCGTGCTAACACCATTCGCCAGATCGTCGTCTTTTCTTTGGCGGCTCTGGACGAGTTCGAGAAGGTGGCAACTATTCTGGAAAACTCCCCCTATCCCGAACAACGGCAGGCCGCTGTGCTGGCCTTGCGACACTGGATCGGTGCCCGTCAGGGACGCGATGAGAAGCTCTACGAAACCTTGCAAGCCGAACTCGGCCACAACAAGGCCGAGGCTGAGACCATCTTGCAACTGTTGCACAGCCCCTTCAACCCGCAACAGCCGGAGACCTTCGAGACGCTCATCACCTACTTGCAGCACCGCAAACAGATCGTCCGCGAACTGGCCCACTGGCATTTGGTGCGGTTGGCACCAGCAGGCCGGAATATTCCCTTCGATGCCGGTGCCGACGCTGCCAGTCGTGCCAAGGGAGTCGAGGCGTGGAAGAAGTTGATTCCCCCTGGGGAACTGCCCCCGGAGAAGCCCAGCGACAGCAAGAAGTAAGAGCCTTTCATTCCTCCGGCCCCTGACGATGGCTGGCTCGCTGGCGGATTGCCTAGCGAGCCGGCCCCCGTTAGGGGCCGGAGTGTTACGCTTGCGCTCCCTCAAGCCCCCCGTTAGGGGCCGGAGTTGCTTTGCTCTCTCAGGCTAGTGCTTCACTGATGACCGATCCGCCCTGGATCAACGGAATGGGGCGACCGATGCGATCTTCGAGAAGCGTCTCCAGGTCGATGCCCAGCAAGTGGTAGGTGGTGGCCAGCACATCCTTGGGAGAGATGGGCCGTTCGGTCACGTCGGAAGCGATGCGGTCGGTCTTGCCGACGACTCGGCCACGAGCGATGCCGCCGCCAGCCAGGATGGCGCTGTAGGCACGCGACCAGTGATCGCGACCACCGCCGGACACATTCTGGATTTTGGGCGTGCGGCCGTGTTCGCTGATGCATACCACGAGTGTCTCGTCGAGCAAACCGCGATCGTCCAGGTCGGTGAGCAGACCATACAAGGCCCGATCGAAGCCGGGACACAATTCCTTTTTCATGCGCGGGTAGTGTTCCCAGTGGGTGTCCCAGCCACTGCCGGCCAGTCCGAACTCATCCCAGAAGACGCTGACAAACTTGCTGCCCGCCTCGACCAGACGACGAGCGGTCAGACATGATTGGCCGAACAGCGTCATGCCATAGGACTCGCGTAGAGCCAACGGTTCGCGTTCGACATCGAGAGCTTCACGGATGCGTGCGGAGGTGAGCAGATCCAGGGCCAGGGCACGATGGCGGTCGAAACTGCGGCCCGCGTCGGTGTTGCCCAGGTGCTGACGAGCCTGGTCGAACTGATCGACCAGCGACCGACGGGCATCGAGGCGGTCGAGCGTCAAGGTCTGATCAGGCTGATCCTGGCCGATGAGGAACTTGCCATCGGGACGGATGCCCATGTACGGTTCGCCGACCTCGAGTTTCTGACCAGCCAGCGTCTTGACGGTCTTGACGGTGGCCTCGCCTTGGAAGTTCGTCCAGATGGGGTTGTAGGCACTGCCCAGAAAGGCCGCATAGGGGCCGGCTCGCTGTACCTCACCGACACGACGGCTAGAGAAGGGGAACGGCAAGGCGAGGTTGGCTGGCAACGGCGACTGGCGTCCGGAACGCTGCTGCAAATGGGCCACGACCGAGCCGATGAACGGATGATGGCGGCCATCGCGTGGATTGAGTTCCATCGGCACGTCGATGGTCGGTGTTGCCGTTGTCGCGAAGGCCACCCCATGCAGCGGATAGGGATGCGTCAGCGAGCGTAGCACCGTCACCTTGTCCATAACGCGAGCCGAATAGGGCAGCAATTCGCCGACCTGCAAGCCGGGCAATCGCGAGGGAATCACTCCCAGTTCGCCGCGGATTTCCAGCGGAGCGGCCGGCTTGGGATCGAAGGTTTCCAACTGGCTGGGCGAGCCGTAGAGAAACAACAAGATGCAGGATTTGGCTCGTCCGAAACTCCGCTCTTGTCGCGCGGGACTGGCAGCAGTCTTCTGGGTCAGGCGGAAGTAGTCGGCCAGTGCCAGTCCGCCGAGACCTAGTACGCCGGCCCGCAGGGCTTCCCGGCGTGTCAGGCCATCGCAGAGTCGTTGTGTCGAACCAAGAATCCGCAACATCGCAACAGTCTCCAGAGCAGTACACACTCAGGCAAAACAGGATGTATCCTAAAGCAGCGACAAGGCGATTGCAACGAAGAAACGGGCAAGCGTCTTTTGTGGTAGCTGACGATGACTCGCCTCCAATTGCCTCACTCCTCCTACAATTGTCTGAAAGCCGCCGCGTCCTCCTCTTGCTTGCAGGGTCGAGGTGAATCGTGAAACTCTCCGCACTCGCCGAATCCGTACCGGAATCGCACTCTATCGACTCCTCCGCCCAGAATCCGCCAACCAGTCCTCTGGGCCGGCATCTTCTTCTGGTGGCTTTCGTCGCCCTGCTGGCCCTGTTGCTAGCGTCCCATCCGGCTCGCAACAGCGTGCTGTGGGCGCACCTGGCCATCGGCAGGGATCTAGCCCGGTTCTCGGCTCCCGCTGAGGTGTTCGCTGGATTGCCTGTGCTACGTCCCTGGCTGTTCAACCTTGGAGTGTACCTGGCGCATCAGACGGTCGGTGAGGCCGGTCTAGTCGGACTCAAGGCGTTTCTCTTCGTCGTGCTGGCTCTGCTGCTCTTCGATTTGTGCCGACAACCCGGCAACGGGCCGCTGGCGGCCTGCTGCACGGTGCTGACTCTGCTGGCCTGTAGCACGCGAGTCTTGCTCCAGCCCGTGACCGTTTCCTACCTGCTTTTTGCCCTGGCGTTGTGGCTGCTGTATCGACCACGCCGACCATCCTCCCTGGCATGGTTGCCTCCTTGGCCTTTGCTCCTGCTACTGGTTGTCTGGGCCAATGTCGATGCCTGGGTTGTCGTTGGCGTTCTCAGCCTAGCTCTCTTGTGGATCGGCCGGGCATTAGATGGTTCGGCCGAACCGAGCGAGCGTCGGCCCTTCGCCGTTCGTCTGCTGCACGGCCTGATCGGGGCTGTCCTGCTCGCCCTGCCCTGCCTGCTGACTCCACATCCCTTGCAGGCGTTCGCGCCTCCCGAGGAGTTGCGCGGCCTGCTTCGACCGATGGAGGCGATGGCACTCGGGAGAACGCTGTCTCCGTTTCAGGCCAATTACTTCCAGACCATCGGAGCCAGTCCAGCCGGCTGGGCCTTCTTCCCGCTGCTGGCTGGAGGACTGCTGTCCTTCGTTCTCAACGGTCGTCGCTGGCAGTGGCAACGGGTGCTGCCGTGGTTGTGGCTGGCCGCTTTGAGCAGTCTAGAAGCCAGGACCATTCCCTTCTTCGCCATCCTGGCTGGGCCGATCCTGGCCTGGAACCTAGCAGAGGCGGTCGGCTCGCCGCAGCGAGTCCGTTCTGGTTGGCGGCCAATTCGCCTCTACTGGGCCACTCTGGGAGCGTGCCTGGCGGTTGGCTTGCTGATCTGCGCCTGGCCGGGCTGGCTGCAAGGGCCGAAGTACGAACCACGCCGCTGGGCGATCGAACTACCCGCCGCCCCGGCTCAGGGAGCCAAAGCGGTTCAAGCGTGGCTGGCTCGACAGCACCTGCCTCCTGGCTCGCGTGTTCTGCACCTGTCTCCAGAGACGGCATTCGCCTTTGCCTGGATCTGCCCGGAGATCCCCGGCGTGCGTGATCCACTGTTGGCCTCGGCACTGTTGGGCAATAGCAGTGCCCCACCAGATTGGCCAACTCGCCTGCGGTCGGCTGGAGTTCGTTACCTCGTGCTAGGCGACCACAGTTCCCAGTCTTCGCAAGCGGTTCCCTTCTGGGCGGACTCGCAACAGTGGCCTTTGCTTTTCGTTGGTCACGGTCTGGCGGTGTTCGGCTGGCGCGATCCTGCCACGGCTGACCAGGCTGATCCCTTCGCGGGGCAGTTGCTACAGTTGGGTCGTCTGGCCTTTGGCCCGGATCAACCACCGAGCCACTCTGAACGTAATGCCCCGACGCAGCTCTCGCGTCCGTGGTACGAGGCTTTCTGGAAACCCGCTCCTGCTCCCAGCAGCGACCGGGAGGAAGCGCAGTTCTACGCTCAACTCACCGAGTTAGTGCAACGCCAGACCGCAGGCCGACAGGTGCCAGCCTGGCAGAGCGTTCAATCGGCCGCTCTGATCGGGACAGCCGCTAGCTGGTCGCTGCCGAGCAGTCTGGCCGACTGTGGCATGCGGCTGTTGCTGATCGATCCCACGCTAGCCCCGCCGGATCGTTTTGCTGCCACGGCTGGGCTGGTCGGCCCGTTAGCGGAGCAAGCCTGGCGACGAGCTAGCGATGCCCCATTCGCTGTGCTGCTGCTGACCATTCGGGCTGCCCGAAGAGCGATTGCGGCCAATCCCGACGATGCTCAGTCTCATTTCTTGCTGGGGCAGGCGTACCTGCAGCTTCTTCAGAACACTCGAGAACGAGTCTGGGCCAATCGCCTGCCCGAACTGGGGCAACTACGTCTGGCGCAAGCGGTCGCGGCCCTGAATCGGGCTGTTGTCCTGCGTCCCAGTCTGACTCAGGCCCATCGGAGCCTTGCAGAAGTGTATCGTGAACTCGGCTATCTCGATCTGAGTGTCAGCCATTTGCGAACCTATCTCAATCTGAGGAAGGAAGCCGGCCCGCCTACCGGCCTGGACTCCCGCGTCTTTCAGAAGGAGATCGAACGTCTGCAACAGAGTGTGCAACGGCTGACCGGCATCGTCGAGGAACGGCTCAAGGATTACCAAACCCAGGCCAGCAACGAACGCGTGTTCATTCGGGCCAGCCTGGCCCGTGAACGAGGACTGGCGGGGCTGGCCCGAGATACTCTGCTCGAATCGGACATCGCCGCGTTCGGTATTGATGGTCTCCTGCTGGAACTGGAACTGCTGCTGGGTACGGGACGAGCTTGGGAGGTTCAGGAGTGGACGGAGGAACGGCACAAGGGTGCCTTGGGCCGAACCTATCACTGGTTTCGCGCCCAAGCTTTCGCGGCTCTGGGCGATTACAACCGGGCACTTCAGGAATGTCAGGCCTTGGCGACCACTCTGCAACCAGGCGGAGTCCGCACCGATGCGGAGGCCTCCGAGGTGATCGCCGGCCTGGTTTGCGCCGCTCTGCTCGAAAGCGTTCCGACCGGCACCGGCCTGTTCGCCTTTCTGCGTCAGGCCACAGTACGAGCCGAGAATCTCTCGCGATTGGCCAATCTGACCCGCAGCCTGAGCCGACAAGCCGATGTCTGGGTGTTGCGTGGGCTACTGGCACTGGAACTGGGCGAGTTGGCAGAAGCCGAAGATGCTTTTCGCCAGGCACTCGACCTGTGGCAAGAGGGCAAGGGAGTGGACTTCAACGGCCGGCCGATCGCCGAAACCTACCTGGATTTCCTCGAGGCGGCTCGCCGATAGAGGCAGTCCAAGCGAGCCGGGAGCGTCAGCGACCGGAGGAAATCCCTGCTTTAGTCGAGGCCGCGAGTTGCTGGCGATGATAGGTCGCTTTTTCTGGATCTTTTTCCTGATAGTAATCGGCCAGGGCCTGATGCGAAGCTTGGTGCCGGGCATCTCGTCGCAACGCCTCGTGTAGCCAGTACAGTCCCAATCGATCCTGGCCCAGACGCAGCAGACCACGACCGGCCTCGGACGCCGGTTCGGGATCATTGGGATGGCGTTCCACCACATCGCGGAGCAAGATGTTGACACGCTTGAGCAACTCTTGTAGCTGATTGTACTGGAGTTGGGCGGCCTCCGCTTCCTGCATTCGACCTTGCAAGCGTAGGGCCTGAACGAGCAGATATTGCCCCTCGGTATCCGAGCGATCCAGTTGCAACAGATGCCGCAACCACTTCTCGGCTTGGCTGGCCTTACCCTCCTGAATGTCTAGACGAGCCAGGCTCACCAGCACCAGGGCATCATCCGGCATCGCTTGCACGGCCGTCTCCAGCAGTTGCCTGGCCTCGTCAGCCCGCCCTTGCAACAGGCGACACTGCCCCAACCGAGCGATCACATCGTGCCGTTCCGGATGCCGTTTGTAGAGCAATTCCAGATGCGGGACAGCCTCTGCGGTCTCGTTCTCTTGCAAGAGCAATTCCGCTAGGCGAAGTCGGGGCGCGACCTCATTGGGAGCCAGTTGCACGGCCTTGCGATAGTCGCGCAGTGCGGCTTGCTGATCGCTAGCCCGTTCCAGCAACCAGGCGCGTTGCTGATAGGGCTGAGCGGAGTTCGGCTCTAGGCGAATCCACTGGTTGAGGACGTTCAGAGCAGGGGCATAGCGTAGATTACGCATGTAGGCTCCTGCTAGAGTTTCGAGGATCACCAGAGATTCGGGGTGTCCATTTTCGACGCAGTTGAGCAGGGGTTCCTCGACCTCGTTCAGTTCGCCAGTCTGCACGCGGAGCAACAGGAATTCGAGTTGTATCGGATCGCGATTATTGGGGGTGAGCTTCAGGCAGTAGTTGAGCAGAGCCTCAGCACGGGAGAAGTCCGCATTGAGCCGAGCCGCCCGTGCGGCGAGGAGATGCGTCGAGACATCCCAGGGCCAGAGCTTAAGGCAAGTGCGTAGACGAGCATCCGCCTCGGCGGGAGACTTCAACAAGGCCTGTTGCGCCAGATGCCATTGCCGTAGCGCATAGAAGTGAAACGCGCCGGCGGTAGCCAGCGGCAGAAGTAACACCAGCGCGACCGCAGTCGTCCAGGGTCGGCGACGAAACGCATGAGCAAGACGAGACAGCATCGCAAACCTGTACCACGGAGCAACAAGGGGCGAAGCGAGTTAGCAACAGGCAAGGGCTGACTCCAGCCGCTGACGCGAGGTGGCGCGCTATTGTTTCATCGACTCTCAGTCTTTGAGTTCCACCGTAATGTCCTGGTTGCCGCCTTTCAGAGTAATCTTGACATCGGAGGTCTTTTTGTCCTTGTATTTGGCTGGCAGCTTGACGTAGGTGCCGCCACTGGACTGATTGGCTCCCTCGGGGATCTTGCCCAAGCCGCTGCCAGGCCCCTTGCCGCCCCCATAGGTGGGCTTGTTGGGATTGAGAAACTCGTTATCGATGGTGACAATCGCTTCTCCAGCAGGCAACTGCGCTGCCTTGAAGGTGCCATCTGCCCGGATGGCCACGGGATAGGAGGATTCTGCATAATTCAGCGTCATGCTGCCGCCAGTGACTGGCTGCCCCTTGTACAGAACCTTACCCGTCAGGTTGGCACTACGCGAGGAAGGAGTACCACCACAACCAGCGGCCACGACAAGCGCGAACAGCAGCAGGCAATTCACAAAACGATTCATTGAAGGAGAGACTCCAGAAGGGCAACGAACAGGGAAAGGCGAGCGAGGGGATCACCGATCCTCTCTCACTCGCCACGTTCGGTAACAGGGTTGGTCAGATGGGCTTACCAGTCGTTGCCTAGGACAAAGCCGTCCCTGGGCTCGACAGCGCGTCCCCAGGTGACTTGGGAGACATTAGCGGAGACATTCCGTACACTTCCGTCCATCAGGCCAACGAGGATACCACCCGAGGAAATGCCCTGAACTCGTCGGGGATCGCACAGATCCGGATTCGGCGCGATCTGAGGCAGCGGTGTGCCGATACCCGAGTTCGTGCTAGTCCCGGTGTAGGAATTCGGGTTGTCGCCCACATACGTTCGAGCCGAGTTCCAGAACGAGGGGCAGAAGAACACATTCTGATTGTAATTCTGGCCAATCGGGCCACAGTTCTGCCCATCTTCACCCCAGATCAACTCGACATACGAGATGCCTGTTGAGGCACTAGAAGGGCCACAGACGGCGTAGGCTTCGGCAAAGCTGATGGTATTGCTCAGACCATCGCGGAGTGACGAGAACCTGTTGACACCACCGACTTGCCAGTCCTCACCCCAACCGCCACGGAACACGTGCCAGTTACAACGATAGCTAGTCGCACCACGATTGCCCCAGGTCGTGCCGTTGGCCGGCAGGGTGGGGTCGCCAGGAGCCTGGAAGGTCTTGATGACCGCGTTGGATCGCCAGGAGTTGTCCACGACCGTCCGGTACACATTGTCCTGCTCGAGATAAGGCAGCAGGAAGTACTGCAAGGTGCCAAAGCGTGAGGGCTGATAACCGCTCCAGGCCATATTGTTGGCATCCTGGGGGAAACACCCGTGAGCGGGAGGCAGTTTGTTAAAGGCATCATGAACCGCATGTACGGCGACGCCCATCTGCTTGAGATTGTTGGACGACTGCATGCGAGCCGCCGCCTCACGTACCTTTTGCACTGCCGGAAGTAGCAGGCCGATGAGAATGGCGATAATGGCAATGACCACTAGCAGTTCGATCAGTGTGAACGCTCGGCCACGCGTTAGTTGGAATAAGCCACGCATTTGGAGAGATCCTCACGAGAATAGAAATGGAACAAACGACGAAACAAAAAAGTACAAATATCCCCTTCGGAGAGTCTTTCTGTGTCCCAAGACGCCGGCTGTTCAGGAACGAATCTTGAACCTATCCAGCATCACCCGTCATCAGATCAAGGATGAGAGCTGGGGTGGTTCGAGGTATTCCTCGGCCTGATTCTGCTGGTCACGAATCGGCGAGACTTCCCAACAGACTCTTCGTCTCTCCTTCTCTTCTTATCACAATGAACTGATGCAGTATGGATGCACACATGCCCACTTGATACGCGATCATGTGGGCAACTCGATCCTTTGGGAAAAGTACTCTGAGACCTCAATATGTGAGAACTAGATGAGATTGTCAAGCAAAAAAAATGTATTGATCGGTCAGGAGGGGGTGCCCACGGCAGGCCGGTAGACGGCGGCTCGGCGCAACTCCTTTCGCAGCTGCTGATTATCCGGGATAGCAGTCGCCTGTGCTGCGGGCTTTCTTTTTGTTGCGGGATGATCCCATGACGATCCCTGTGTTTCACCTTGTTGCTTTCACTGACCGAGCGTTCGGCGGCAACCCGACGGCGGTCTGCCTGCTTCCTTGTCGCAAGAAGAATCGCTGCACATCCGACGATTTCACCTACACACGATCTGCCGGTAGGTCAAGTTGATCCGCTCGCCAACCGCTTCTTTCGTCTTGGGGATTTCGTGCTTCCAGAACTGTTGCATCGTCCCGGCCATGATGAGCAGCGTGCCATGTCCCAACGAGAAACGCATCGTCTCTTTCGTCGTGTTGTGCTTGATGCGAAACGTCCGAGTCGCCCCCAAGGACAACGAGCCGATCACATTGCCCATCTCCGGCTCGTTGTCGGCGTGCATTCCCATGCTGTCCTGGCCAGAGCGGTAGCGATTCAGCAGACAGTAATTGTACTGGCCCATCACGGCTTCGATCTTGTGCTTGATCTCCAGCAGAGTCGGAGTCCAGGGCAACGCTACGTTCACGGTGCCGGAGTAGCGATACGTCAGCCCCACGTCGCCGTAGGAGGCCGTCAGGCGTGGCTGCATATGGCCGAACACGCCCGGCTTTTGTTCCCAGGCAACCTGATCCCGTAGCTCCACGAAGTAGCGGTCGGCCAATTCGGCAGGCAGGAAGGCTTCTTCGTAGAGCAGCAGGCCGCCATCCGTTAGTCTGATGGTCTTCATGAATCCCCGCTTCGCGGTGCGTCGTAGCGTGCGTCAAGCTCGGCTCACGCCACCCGATACTTCGCCACCACTGCCTCGTCCAACTCGATGCCCAGCCCCGGTTCTTCCGGCACGCTGATCTCGCCGTCGATCACCGGAAAGCGTTGCTTCGTCAGCGTTTGCCGCAACGCCCCCTGCTCGACGCAGTACTCGAAGTAGTGGGTGTTGGGCAACGCAGCGACGAAATGCAGGCTGGCGGCGATGTTGATGCCTGTCTTGTACGAGTGATTGACGCACAGCCGATGCCGTTCGGCCGAGTCCCAGCCGATCCGCTTGGAGCGAGCCAATCCGCCCACACGGGTCACGTCCACCTGGGCGACGGCGATGCCACCCACGTCCATCAGCGTCTGAAACTCCTTGATGTCGCAGATCTCCTCGCCAGCGGCAATCCGCATCGGCGCGCGTTCCGATAACCGACCGTAGCCCTCGACGTTGTCCGGGTGCAGTGGCTCCTCCAGCCAAGTCAACTGGTACGGCTCGAACTGCTGAGCGCGACGGATCGCCGTCGCCGTGTCCCAGCACAGGCCGGCATCGACCATCAGTTCCACGTCCTGCCCCAGACCCTGCCGCGCGGCGCGGACGTGTGCGATGTCGCTGGCCTCGCTTTGCCCCATCGGCCCCCAGCCGAACTTGACCGCCCGGAAGCCCTGCCGCACTAGTTCGCTGCCGATCTGCCGTGTCTGCTCTGGCGTGTCGCCGAACAGGATTGAGGCATAGGCTCGGAACGTCTTACGGAAACCGCCGCCCAGCAACTGGTAGACCGGCCGGCCCGTCGCCTTGCCCATCAGATCCCACAGCGCGATCTCGATTCCGCTAATCGCCTGGATCACCGCTCCCTGTCGGCCAAAGAAAATGCTGCCCTGCAGCATCCGATACAGCAAGTAGTCGATCTCGAAAGGATTTTGCCCTATGACGCATTCAGCCAGCCCGCGACAGATCTTGTGCGAGACGGGTGCCTCGATGATGGCCTTGGCCACATGCGCGGACGAATCGACTTCGCCGATTCCCACCAGGCCGGCATCGGTGTGTACCTTCACCACCAGCGTTTCCTGGCTGCCGTCGCAGCGTTCGTTGACCTCGGGCAGCCGCAGGTGAATGGCCTCGACGCGTGTGATCTTCATAAAACGATAACCCAGAGAGGATACAAGGAGTAGGTATGGCCTCCTCAGCCCTTGGCACCGAGACTAAGGAGGCCAAGCAGTCGTCAGTTGCTGCTGGGTGTCGTGGTCGGCAGTTCCTTGATGAAGATGTTGCGGAACCACAACGGGTCGCCGTGGTGCTGCAACTCGATCGGCCCAACGGCAGGCACCGGCTTGCCGCGCTGCCAGTAGTTGAGCAACGGCTTCTTATCGACCACGAGTTTGCCGTTGAGATAGACCGTCACCAGATCGCCGACGACGATGATGCGGAAGGTGTTCCACTCGCCCACGGGGTTGTCGGCCTTGACCAGCGGGATCTTACCGACCGATTGGCCCGCCTTGATCAGTTCCTCGCCCTTGAGCTTTTCTGAGCCGGGCGGATACGGGTTGTTCCACAGTGCCCCAGAGCCGGAGTTCTTGTCTACGCCGCGCGCGCCGGGAGTGCGTTCGGAGTCCCAGATCTGCACCTGCGGTTGGCCGCGTAGGTAGATGCCGCTGTCGCCCTTCTCGGCGATCTTCCAGTCTATCAGCAACTCGAAGTTGCCGTAGTCCTTGACGGTCTGTAAACTGTTGCCCTTGCCGTCGTAGTGCAGCACGCCCTCTTCGACCTTCCAGTGCTTGAGCAACTTGTTGCCCTGCTCGACGCGCTTGGCATAGGCTTCCTTGTCGGCCATGAGCTTCTGCCGTTCGAGGATGGGCACGACGATTTGCCAGCCGTCGAGGTTCTTGCCGTTGAACAGAGCGGTGAAGCCAGGCGGTGGCACGTTGAGCTTGGCGGCGGGGCTGTCGGCCAGCGTCAGGCTCAGACACAGGGTCAGTGCCGCCACGAGAGCAGTCAAGCTGCGATACGCGGTCATGGTGGGAAAGTCTCCTGATAGGTTGGGGCGAAAAGCTCGTCAGGGAAGATGGTCGCGTTCTGGAGCCTCTTTGGCAAGGAGGCAGCTGGAAAATCGCGGCTCAGCCGAGCCATTTCTTCAGAGCCGACAGTTCCTCGCGGGCCAGTTGCTTGCGTTCGTCGAGATCCTTGGCCTCGTACTCGCCGTGCAGGCTGACGGTGCCGGTGAACTTGACCTCCTTGAGAGCGCGGCCGACCTCGCTCCAGCGGACGATGCCCTTGCCCACGGGAACCACCTCGGCTCCGCCTTCCTTGCGCCAGGCCATGTCCTTGATGGCCAGCAGGTGCAGCCAGGGCCGAACCAGATCCAACTCCATGCGTACCGGCCCGCCGTTGACGGCGGTGTGGCCGGTGTCGAAGAAGGCTCCGACGTGATGCGGGTCGAGATCCTGTAACAACAGCCGTAGTCCTGCGCCGTTGTTGCCCAGATAAGCTCCCGAGTGGGTGTGGTAGCAGGCCTTGACCTTGGTTCGCTCGGCCAGGCGGGCAAAACCGGCCAGGGCCTGTCGCGCCGTCTGTAGCCCTGTGTCGATGGGGGGGCGATAGGTGAAGTAGCCGATCTTGATGGCCGGCACTCCGGCGGCTCCGCATGCCTCGAACAGAGCCTCGGCGACCTTCGAGCGCGGATCGGTCAGGCTGGTCGGTGCCGTCACTAGGCCGATCACTAGGCCGGTATCGGCGAACTGTTTGGCAGCTTGTGGCAGCATTTTGACCGCGTTGTCCGGCGTGACCGGATAGCCCGGCCGCACCGCCAGATCGAAGCCGGCCAACCCCGTGTCGCGGGCGAAAGCGACGAGTTGCTCCAGCGTGAGTTTTTGCAAGGTCTTGGTGAAGTAGACGTACCGCATGCGCCAGACTCTCGGGGTTGGTGGAAGGATCACGGCAACCCAGACAGTTTACGCAGCACCCACTCCAGGCTCAACAGCGCGACCACCACAACCAGCACGCCCCACCATTGCCACAGTCGTTGTTCGTGGTGTTCGATCTGCACCTCGCCACGCTGGAGTAGAGCGGCTTCGAGGTCGTCCAGTTCCCAGGGCTGGAACACCTTGCCCCGGCTCGCGGCGGCCAGTTCGTCGAGCAAGGGCCGATTGGCCTCCAGGGCGAACAACTCTTGATGGGGCGCAGCACGCACGCTGAAACTGGCTCGCAACGGCAAGCGGGAGTTCTCGGCAAAGAGCTTGTCGGCCAGTTGCGGGATCGCCAGTTCGATGGCGTACTGTCCGGGAGGCAGGTCGTTCACTTGCCCTTGTCGAACGCGCGGTTGACCCGCCCGGCTCTCCAGCGGCACTAGGGCGACAGTGCGTTCCGGCTCGGCGTTGCCCTGCGGTAGACGAAGGATTTTGGCTCCAGCCTGCAAGTCCAGCCGCAATTCCCCGAGGGATTCGCTCAGGCGAGCCACCACCTCGATCGCCTCGCCGGGTTGATAGACCGGCTGCGGCGTGCCGAAGCGCACCAAGCGATTGCCCGCCACCAGCGGCCGGTCGGCCGCCGCCCAGCGAATCAACTGACCCCAGAAGCGATGGTGCAGCACATCGCCCGCGCGGTAGCGCCATCGCCAGGTGCTGTCCAGGCCGAGGAACAGCACCCGTCCGAAGCCATAGTTGTGCCGGACCACCA
>Ga0308411_10000724_pt1 | contig 22195 bp, 23 predicted proteins | sample HotsprottomLayer_2_FD_203530 | JGI IMG/M metagenome (GOLD analysis project Ga0308411, IMG submission 203530) | Hot spring phototrophic mat microbial communities from Octopus Spring, Yellowstone National Park, Wyoming, United States -... | ecosystem: Environmental > Aquatic > Thermal springs >...
CGTCGCTGCTGCGGATCGTGGAGATGCCCGACCCCACCCTGCCCCGGGACGACTGGGTGCTGGTGCGGCCGCGCCTGGTCGGCATCTGCGGCTCGGAAGCCAAGCAGGCCTTCCTCGACTACGCACCCCTGCGAGTCCCCGAACGGGCCGGTTCGCTCAGCGACAACCCCATGAAAGGGTTCATCTCGTTTCCGCACGTGATGGGCCACGAGGTGGTCGGCACGGTGGTGGAGGTCGGGCCCGCCGCCCGGGGCCTGGAGGTGGGGGACCGGGTGGTGCTCAACCCCTGGCTCACCTGCGCACCCCGCGGCGTCTCGCCCCTGTGCGGGTCCTGCACCGCCGGCGACCTCAGCCAGTGCTGGTCGTTCGACCGGGGTGACCTCGCTCCGGGGATGCATGTGGGGCTGTGCCGTGACGTGCCCGGCGGGTTCGCCGAGCTCATGCCCGCCCACGACTCGATGCTGCACCGCGTCCCGGACGGTCTGGCCGACGAGGCGGCGGTGCTCGCCGATCCGTTCGCGGTGTCGTTGCATGCCGTGACCCGTCATCCACCGCCGCCGGGTGGCCGGGTCCTCGTGTACGGCGCCGGGGCGCTCGGTTGCTGCGCGGTGGCGATCCTGCGAGCCCTGTACCCCGACGTGGAGGTCGGCTGTGTGGCCCGCTGGGAGGCACAGCGACGGTTCGTCGAGGTGCTCGGGGCACGGGTGTTCGACCCCGAGCCTCGCGACGCGCTCATCGAGGCGATCGTGGGGTGGGCGGGCGGCCGGCTCTGGCCGGCCGACGGTCTCCCGATGGCGCTGCCGGCCGGCATCGACGTCGTGTACGACACCGTGGGCGCCCCCGAGACCCTGGAGGTGGGCTGCCGGGTGCTGCGCAGCCGGGGGGCGCTGGTGAAACTGGGGATGGACGGCACCACCCGTTGGGAGGACACCCCCGTGTACTTCAAGGAGCTCACCTTCACCGGGTCCAACGCGTTCGGGATCGAGGAGGTGGAGGGCCGGCGTGCCCACGGGATCGTCCACTACCTCGAGTTGGCTGCTGCGGGGCGGGTGGATCTGGCCGGGATGGTGACCCACACCTTCCGGCTCGACGACTGGATGCAGGCGTTCGGGGCCCTGGCCGACCAGGGGCGCTCCGGCGCGATCAAGGTGGCCTTCGACCAGCGCTGAGCAGCCCCGGGGGCCTCGATGGGGCATCGCCCCCCAACCCCGCCCACCCGGCGCGGCCGGCCCGGTGTGCGCCCAGGTGTGGTCCCGCTACGCTGCGTGGCAGCGAGGAGGGGGGCGAACCATGCCGGAGACGACGGCACCGTCGGTACGCGGGCGAGTGCGGGTGCGGGCACCAAGCCGTACCGCACTGGGTGGCCGGAGACGGCCGGCGAGGCTGGCGGGCCTGCTCGCCGCCCTCGCGTTGCTGCCCGGCTGCGGGCTGTACGTCGCCTCGCAGGCCAACCCGGGCGTCGCCGGGGACGCCATCCGGATCCTCAGCCCCCCGAGCCGGACCCAGCTCACCGACCTGTCTGCGGTCACCGTGGAGGTCGCGCTCGACGGCATCGAGCCGTCCAGCCTGCGTGCCCTGTGGGTGACCGGCACGAACTTCGCCGACACCCGCAACGTCACCGGCCGGTTCACGGTGCGCCACGACGGTGCCACCGCGACCTTCGGTCCCGCCGACTTCGCCCCCGGCCTCACCTGGCTGCGCGTCTCGGGGATCCCGACCGGCGGCGGCGAGCGCATCCAACGCGACGCGGTGTGGTCGTGGGAACCCGATCTCGACGTCGCGGCCGCATCGCGCTGCGAGATCCTCGGGCAGAGCCGCTGCTACCTGCCGTTCCCGTCGAACCGGTTCACCCGGGACGATCCGGCGACCGACACGGGCCGGCGGGTGGACATCCCCGCCGGGACGTTGCCGGCGAACACCTCGGGGACGCCGATCGACGTGACCGAGTGGAACCGCAACGACGGCTTCTCCCCCGGCACGCCGATCATCGTGCACGTCCCCGGCGTCGACCTGGCCGTCACCGGTGCCGCCCCGATCACCGACATCGGACGTTCCCTGGACCCCGACGCCCCGATCGTGCTGTTCGACGCCGCCACCGGCGAGCGTTGGCCGTACTTCGCCGAGCTCGACGCCACCGCCGGAAGCGACGCCACCCGGGCGCTCATCATCCGCCCGGCCCGCAACTTCCGCTCGGGGCAGCGGATCATCGTGGCGCTGCGCAACCTGCGCCGGGCCGACGGCTCGGTCATCCCCGCCGCCCGGGCCTTCGCGGTGTACCGCGACTTCGTGCCGACGTTCCTCCCGGCGGTCGAGGCGCGCCGGGCGGCGATGCACGACGTGCTCGCCCGGTTGCACGGTGCCGGGGTGGACCTGCGCGAGCTGTACCTGGCCTGGGACTTCACGGTGGCCTCCACCCGGTCGATCACCGAACGGGCCCTGCACATGCGCGACGACGCGCTCGCCGAGCTCGGCGGGGGGGCGCCCGAGTTCACCGTCACCCAGGTGACCGACAACGTGAGTTCGAGCATCTGGCGCCGGGTGCGGGGCACGTTCCGGGCACCGCGCTACCTCACCGGCACCGGCGGGCCCGGCTCCCGGCTCTCCTACCCGGCCGGTGCCGGACCCGACGCCCTCCCCACCCGCAACGGCACCATGGACGTCCCGTTCGTGTGCAACATCCCCCACTCGGTGGCGACCGGCGGCACGGGCCCGGTGACCCCCGGCCGGGCCCTCGTGTACGGGCACGGGCTGCTCGGCTCCCGCGACGAGGTCAACGGGTTCGGGGCGCTCGCCGATGCCGCCCGGATGGTGATGTGCGCCACCGACTGGATCGGCATGTCCGGTGAGGACATCCCCAACATCGTCACGATCCTCGGTGACCTGTCCCACTTCCCCACCCTGGCCGACCGGGTGCAGCAAGGCTTCGTGCACCAGATCCTCCTCGCCCGCCTCATGCGCTCCCCGGCGGGCCTCGTGTCCCACCCCGCCTTCCGGGCGGGCGACGAGGCGATGGGGGTGATCGCCACCGGCGAGGTGTTCTTCAACGGCAACAGCCAGGGCGGCATCCTCGGCGGCGCCGCCACCGCGCTGTCCACCGAGTGGACCCGGGCGGTGCTGGGCGTGCCGGGGATGAACTACTCGACGTTGCTCACCCGCTCCGTGCACTGGGACACGTTCGGTCCCCTCAGCCGGGCCGCCTACCCCGACGACCTCGACCAGACGGTCGGGCACGCGTTCATCCAGATGCTCTGGGACCGGGCCGAGGCGAACGGGTACGTGGCGCACCTGACCACCGATCCCCTGCCGGGCACGCCCGCGCATCAGGTGATGCTCGTGGAGGCGTTCGGCGACCACCAGGTGGCCAACATCGCCACCGAGACCGAGGCTCGCAGCGCCCCGGGGATGCGGGTGTGGCGACCGGCCCTGCGGGACGGGCGCAGCCCCGACGTGACCCAGGTGTGGGACGTGCCCGGGATCGACACCCTGCCGTGGTCCGGCAGCGTGCTGGTGATCTGGGACTACGGCACCCCGGCGCCGCCCACCAGCAACACCCCTCCTCGCCAGGGCACCGACCCGCACGGCCTGGGCCGCACCAACCCGGTGCTGTTGGAGCAGATCGACCGGTTCCTGCGCGGCGACGGCGCCTTCGTCGACCTCTGCGGCGGCCCGTGCTTCGTGCCGTGAGCCGCACCCGCTCCCCGGATCGGCGATCGGCGGGAACCTCGGCCGGCGCTGCGGCGACCACCAGGACGTGATGTCGGTACCCGACCGAGGCGGCCGCCGGCCTTCGCGGACCCTGCGGCTGCTCGCCGTCGCGTCGGCCCTCGGCGCCCTGACGGCCTGCGGCGCCGGAGGGGGCGGACGCCGGGTCACCGAGGCGTCGAGCGGGAGAGCGATCTACCTCGCGTACTGCGCCCGCTGCCACGGGCGGGGCGGCGAGGGCGGCATCGGACCCCAGCTGTCGGAGGGTCGGGTGCTGGAACGGTTCCCCGACGAGGCCGACCAGCTGGCCTTCGTGCGGCGAGGCCGGGGCGCGATGCCGGCCTTCGGCCGCCAGCTCAGCCCCCGACAACTCGCCAAGGTCGTGCGCTACACCCGCACCGAGCTCGCGACGCGCCGCTGATCGCCGCCGGCTTCCCAGGAGGTCGCCGGCGCCTGACGCCGCGTGCCCTCAGGGTGCGGCGAGGCGGGTTTCGGCGGTCACCGCTTCGCCCGACGCGGCGCCCGGGGTGGCCGGGTGCGGGTGCTCGAGCCGCCACCACGCCCAGGCCGAGGTGAGCAGGGCGGCCGCCGCACCCAGCATCAGACCGGCCCGGGGACCGGCGAGGTCGGAGACCCGGCCCACGATCGGGCCGCCGATCGGGGTGCTGCCGAGGAAGGCGATCGCGAACAGCGCCGCCACCCGTCCCCGGTACTCGGGGCTGGCCCGGGTCTGGGCCAAGGCACCGGCGGAGGAGAGGAACGCGATCGACGCCGCTCCCATCGGCACCAGCGTCGCGAACGCGACCGGGCGCGACGGGGCGAGCGCGGTGGCCAGCATGAGCGCCCCGAACGCGAACGCGCCCAGCACCACGAACCGGCGGGTGGCACGGGCCCGGTGCGCGACGACGAGCGACCCGGCCACCGCGCCCACGCTCATGAGGGCGTACATCGAACCGAACAGGCCGGCGTCGCCGTCGAAGGTCCGGCGGGCCAGCAGCGCGAGCGTGATCTGGAAGTTGAACGACAACGTGCCGATCACCGCGGTCATCCCCAGCACCAAGCGCAACGCCGGCTGCGACCACACGTACCGCAGGCCCTCGCGCAGCTGGCCGGGGGCGCGGGGGGCGGGTGGTGCCGGCCGGATCGCCCGCCGGTCCATGGCCGCCAGCGCCCCCATCACCGCGAGGAACGACGCCGCGTTGGCGAAGAAGCACCACGCGAGGCCGGCGCCGGCGATGACGAGGCCCGCCGACGCCGGGCCGATGACCCGGGCCGCGGTGAACACCGACGAGTTGAGGCTCACCGCGTTCGCCTCGTCGTCGGCACCGACGAGCTCGGTGACGAACGAGCGGCGGGCCGGGCTGTCCAGGGCGGTGGCCACCCCCAACAGGGTGGCGAGCACGTAGACCATCCACAGTTCGACCCGGTCGGTGGCCACGAGCGTCCCGAGGATCGCGGCGAGCACGGCGGCCCCGGTCGAGGTGGCCAGCAGCAGGCGACGTTTGTCGAGCCGGTCGGCGAGGAGCCCGGCCCACGCCCCACCGATCAGGACCGGGAGGAACTGCAGGGCGGTCACGATCCCCAGGGCGGTGCCGCTGCGGGTGAGCCGCAGCACGAGCCACACCTGCCCGACCTGTTGCATCCAGCTCCCGCTGGCCGAGACCACCTGACCGGCGAAGTAGAGGCGGTAGTTGCGGCTACGCAGCGACCGGAAGGTCTGGCGCCCGATGCGGGCGAGACCGTTCACGAGCCTGCGCCCCGACGGGCCGGGCGTGCCGGGGGCTCAGCGGCCTGGAGACGCTCGAGGATGCCCACCGCCTCCTCGACCACCGCCAGCTCCCGGGCGTCGAGGCGCTCCAGCCACTCGCCCACCAAGGCGTCCTTGCGGGAGCGGCTGCGGGCGAGGACGCGGCGGCCTTCCGGGGTGATGTGCACCTCCACGCAGCGCCGGTCGCGGGGGTCGGCGACCCGGCGGACGAGCCCCTGGTCCTCCAGGCGGGACACCGCGGTGGTGATGGTCGGGGGTCGCACCCGTTCCGCCACCGCCAGGGCCCCGAGGCTGATCGGCCCTCGACGCTCGACGGTGGCGAGCAGCGAGGCCTGCGTGGGGGTGAGCAGCTCGGCGGTGCCGTGCTGGCGCAGCCGGCGGGCGAGCCGGGTCACGACCAGGCGGAGGCGCGGGGCCAGGGCCTCGCCCGTCCACGTCCCGGTCCCCTTCGCCATTCCGACCCCGTCCCGCTGATATTTCGTTCGTCCAACGAAAGAATAGCGGACCGGCGCCGCCGTCCCGGGTGGGCCCGGACGTGGTGCGACGGGGCCGGGCGACGCGCAGGCGAGACGCTCAGTACAGCGGTGACCAGGCCGCGGTGCGCAGCAGCCGGCTCTCCCAGTCGTCCCGGACCGCCAACGCGTCGTGCATCCAGGTGCCGGGACCCCGCTGCTCGGCCGGGACCTCCGAGGCGAAGAGGGCCACGAGCCGCTTCGGGTCCATGACCTGCTGCCACAGCACCACTTCCCGGCGGCGGGCACCGGTGCCCCAGGCCGGACGGAACACCGCCTCGAGGTGCAGGAGCGGGCGCCCACCGGCCTCCAGCGCCGGCAGGTAGTTGTCGCGGGCGGCGTCGAGGTACGCCTCGACCTTGCCCTCGAACGGCCATGCGGTGTCCTCGAGGTAGAGGGTCGTGCGGTGTTCCCCGCCGTCGGTGGGGACCCGGTCGAGGTTGACCTCCTGCAGCGGCGACCAGTCCACCGGGATGAGCACCTTGGCGGTGACATCGTGGCGGAGCGCGTCGACGTGGCGGGCCCAGCTGGCGAGGTCGCCGGACTCGATGCGGCGGACCAGGGCCCCCCAGGCGGCGGCGTCGGCGACGGCGGTGATCGTGATCACGTTGTAGGCCCGCCCGGTGCCGTGCGCGTGGCGGAGGTAGTAGAGGAGTCGGGCGTCGTCGGTCTGGGCGAGGGTGGTGAGCCACCCGCACCGGAACGCCTCCTCGAACGCGTCTTCGTGCGCACCGATCACGCGGTGGACCTCGTGCACGAAGAGCATGGCTCCCCCCTCGTCGCGCTCCCCGGATCATGCCACGGCACCACGGCCAGCCGGGGCGTCGGTCGAGGGGACCTTCGCGACCGGTGCGGCTCAGCCGGCGGCGGTCGGCGGCGGGGAGGGAAGGGCCAACAGCGCCATGAGCTCGTCGACGGGCGTCGCCTCGAGCCGACCACCGTCGCCGAGCAGGCTGAGGATGCGTTCGGCCTGCCCGGCGTCGTAGTGACCGCGAATCGCGCCGGCCGCCTTCTCACCCAGGAGCGGCACCGCCTCTTCCCGGCGCCGGGGATGACCGAGGGGGTAGTGCACCTCGCAACGCGGGGTGCAGGTGCCGTCACCGAAGTAGACCTGCACCGCGTTCGCGATCGCCCGCTTCGACGGGTCGAGGTAGTCGCGGGTGTAGGAGGGCTCCTCGTACACCTCGGTCTTGTGGCGCAACGCCTCGAGGGCGGGGTCACGGGCCGCCTCGTCGCCGTAGTCGGCCTCGGTGAGGCGGCCCCGTAGGAGGGCGACGGCGGTCATGTACTGGAGGCAGTGGTCCCGGTCCGCGGGGTTGTGGAGCGGTCCGCGTTTGTCGATGATGCGGATCGCAGGTTGCTGGGTGTGGATCACGACGCGTTGCACCTCGTCGATGCGTTCCCGCACCAGCGGATGCAGCTGGATGGCCGCCTCCACCGCGGTCTGACCGTGGAACTCGGCGGGGAACGCCACCTTGAACAGCACGTGCTCCATGACGTAGCTGCCGAGCGGCCGTTCCAGTCGCAACGGCCGACCCCCGTTCGTCACCGCTTCGAAACCCCAGGTCGGGGTGGACAGCGGAGCGAGGTACCCCGGCTCGCCGGCCATGGTCATGCATGCGAGCCGCACACCGCGGCTGGTGGCGTCACCGGCCGCCCAGCTCTTGCGGGGTCCGGTGTTCGGGGCGTGACGGTAGGTGCGCAGCGTCCCCCCGTCGAGCACCGCCTGGCTGAGCGCATCGCGCACCTGGTCCCGGGACCCGCCGAGCAGGTGGGCCGCGACCGCCGCCGAGGCGAACCGCACCAGCACGACGTGGTCCACACCCACGGCGTTGAGGGCGTTCCCGAGGGCGAGCACCCCCTGCACCTCATGGGCTTTCACCGCCGCCGCCAAGACGTCGGCCACGAGCAGTGGGGGCTCCCCGAGGCGGCGACGGCGGCGGCTCACGTGATCGGCGACCGCAAGGATCGCCCCGAGGTTGTCGGAAGGATGACCCCACTCGGCGGCGAGCCAGGTGTCGTTGTAGTCCAGCCAACGGATGCAGGTGCCGATGTCGAACGCCCCCTTCACCGGATCCACCTCGAACCCGGTTCCGGGCACGCGGCTGGCGTCGGGTACCCGGGTCCCGGGGACGATCGGGCCCAGGTGGCGGCGGCAGTCCTCGTGCTCGAGGGCGAGGAGCGCGCACCCGAGAGCATCGGTGAGGACGAGGCGTGCGGTCTCCCAGGCCCTCCGGCTCGTGACCTCGTACCCGTGGACGTACTCGGCGATCTCCTCGATCAGCGGATCCGGCGCCGGTTGCTCGTTCCGCCGCGGATCGCGTGCACCCCCGCTCACCGCGACCGTTCCCCGATCGGGACGAACGGGCGCGGCTCGGGGCCGACGTAGGCCGCCGTCGGCCGTACGAGCTTGTCCGCCACCCGTTGTTCGAACACGTGGGCCGACCATCCGGCGGTGCGGGCGAGCACGAACACGGGCGTGAACAGTTCGGTGGGGATCCCGCACGCCCGGTAGACGAGCGCGGTGTAGAAGTCGAGGTTCGGAAACAGGTTGCGTTCGCGCCGCATCACGCTCTCGATGCGTTCCGCCACCGCGAACGCCGTGGTGTCACCCTGTGCCTCGGTGAGGCGGCGGGCCCACGGCTTCACGATGTCGGAGCGGGGATCGGAGTGGCGGTACACACGGTGACCGAAGCCCATGATCCGCTCCCGGCGAGCCAGCATCTCCAGCACGCCGTGCTCCGCCTCGTCAGGGGTCTGAAACCGCTCGATCAGCCGCATCGCCTCCTCGTTCGCACCCCCGTGCAGCGGCCCCTTCAACGTGGCGATCGCGGCGGTGACGGCCGAGTACTTGTCGGTACGGGTCGACGCCGCGACCCGGGCCGCGAAGGTGGAGGCGTTGAACTCGTGCTCGGCGTAGAGGATCAGCGTCACGTCGAGGGCGCGCCCGCAGAGCGGATCGACCGGCTCGCCCCGCAGTCCCCGCAGCAGATGAAGGGCGGTCGAGGGTTCCCCGGTGTCGGTGGGGATCCGCACCCCGTCGTGATGGAAGCGGTACCAGTAGGCCACCGCCGAGGGCAGGACGGCCAGGAGCCGGTCGGCCACCCGGTGCTGTCCGTCGAAGGCCCCCTCCGGTTCCAGCGTGCCGAGCAACGACGTCACGGTGCGCAGCACGTCCATCGGGTTCGCGTCGGTGGGCATGATCTCGATCACCGCCCTCACCGCCGAGGGCAGTTCCCGCATCGCCCCGAGGCGCTGCCGGTAGCGGTCGAGCTCCGCGACGCTCGGCAACGTCCCGTGGACGAGGAGGTAGGCGACCTCTTCGAAGGTGGCGTGCTCGGCGAGCTCCGCGATGTCGTATCCCCGGTAGGTGAGACCTGCCCCGTCCTTGCCGACCGTGCAGATCGCGGTCTCTCCGGCCACCACACCGGCCAGACCGGCCGTGACCGGACTCATGGGGCCACCGGCGCGCCGGTCGTACGCTCGCGCTCGGCACGCTCGTAGTCGAGGATCTCGTACAGCTCGGCTCGGGTCTGCATGGTCGGCACGACCGACGCCTGGGTACCGTCCCGGCGGATCACCGTGAAGACCGTCTCGGCGGCCCGGCTCATGGCCCGGAACGCGGAGAGCGGGTACAGCGCGATCGCCACCCCGGCGTCGTCGAGCTCCCGGGTGCTGAGCAGGGGTGTGAGGCCGAACTCGGTGAGGTTCGCCAGCACCGGGGCGCCGACGCGGCTGGTGAACGCCCGGTATTCCTCGAGGCTTGCCAGTGCCTCGGCGAAGATCACGTCGGCGCCGTGGTCGACGTAGGTGACGGCCCGCTCGATCGCCGCCTCGAGGCCCTCCACCGCGGCGGCGTCGGTCCGGGCCACGATGACCATGTCGGGGTCGGGGCGGGCGGCCGAGGCCCGGGCCACCCGATCGGCCATCACCTCGACGCCCACGAGCTGCTTGCCGGGACGGTGACCGCAGCGCTTCGCCTCGACCTGGTCCTCGATCTGCACCGCGGCGGCGCCGGCGGTGTGCAGGGCTCGGACCGTGTGCTCCACCCCGCCCTCGTGATCCCAACCGGTGTCGGCGTCGACCACGACGGGAAGCTCGGTGGCGGCCGTGATCCGGGACACGTCGACGAGGACGTCCTCGAGGCTGGTGAGGCCGAGGTCGGGCAGCCCGTAGGAGGCGTTCGCCACCCCGGCCCCCGAGACGTACAGCGCGCGGAACCCGGCCCGTTCGGCGAGCCTCGCCGTGAACGCGTTCACCACCCCCACGACCTGCAACGGTCGTTCTGCAGCCATCGCGGCGCGAAGCCGCCCACCGGGATGTGCCAAGACGATCTCCTTCCCCGTTCCCCTCCGAGAGGCGGGCTCAGTCGTTGTAGAGCAGGTGCATCGCGTGCCCGCAGTGGCGGGGCCACCGCCGGGCGAGCTCCTCGTGGTCCACGACGGCGGCCGTGACACACACCCGACACACGAGCACCGCCTCCGCCTTGATCGACATGGAGCCCATGCCGACGCCGTTCGTCGCCATCTCCACCTCCTCGCTCGCTTGGCCGCCGGCTCGCCCGGCTCGGGTCCGGCCGCCGATTGATGATGCGCACAGTAGAACACGAAAATGCTTTCGTGTCAAACGGTGCGCATTGTCAGGGGCGGGGCCGGACGGCACCGGCCGGGTGACCTAGGCTTCGCGTATGGCGATTCGTGATTCCGGGAGCCGGGGAGGTGGTGAGTGGACCTTCCTCACCAACCATGCCCATGTGCTGCTGTGCATCGCCGCCGATCCCCACGTGCGGCTCCGGGACGTCGCCGAGACGGTGGGGATCACCGAGCGCGCCGCCCAACGGATCGTCGCCGACCTCGAGGCGGCCGGCTACCTGGAGCGGGAGCGCGTGGGCCGGAGGAACCGGTACCGCCTCCACACGAACCGGCCCCTGCGCCATCCGATGGACCGGGGCCACCGCGTGCAGGAGCTCGTGCACCTACTCGCACCGACCGCACCGACCCGCCGATGAGGGCCGGTCGCCGGGACTCAGCCCGCGAGGCTGCCGGGGTCCGGGGGGACGTCGACGGCGTGCTCCCGCAGCGCCTGGAGCGGGACGACCTCCAGGGTCCGCTCGTGGGTGGCGGCGAGCACCACCGGGGCCGCCACCCCGTCGCGGTAGGCGCGCCACCAGTTCCGAGCGGTGACGCACCAACGGTCCCCGGGCACCAGGCCGGGGAAGCGGTACTGCGGCATCGGGGTGGTGAGGTCGTTGCCGATGCTGCGCTGGTGGGCGAGGAACTCCGCGGTGACCACCGCGCAGATCGTGTGGAGCCCCAGGTCGTCGGGGCCGCTGCGGCAGCAGCCGTCACGGTAGAAGCCGGTGAGGGGGTCGGTCCCGCACGGCTCCAACGCTCCCCCGAGCACGTTGCGTTCCCGCATGGTCGAGTGGTACCGCGCGCCGACGGGCGGTGTCCAGCCGTCCGATAGCATCTCGTGCGGCGCGTACCGACGTGGGCGCGACCGGAGGTGTACTGATGCGACGCCGCATGCTGGCGGGGAAGATCCACCGGGCCACCGTCACCCACGCCGATCTCGACTACGAGGGCTCCGTCACCGTCGACGCCGACCTGCTCGAGGCGGCGGGCATCCTCGAACACGAGCAGGTGCACGTGTGGGACGTCACCAACGGGCATCGGCTGACCACGTACACGCTGGCGGGACCCCGCGGCAGCGGGGTGGTGTGCATGAACGGCGCCGCCGCGCACCTCGTGCGACCCGGCGACACCGTGATCGTCGCCGCCTTCGTCGAGCTCGACGACGCCGACGCCCGGCACCATGTGCCCCGCGTCGTGCTCGTCGACGCCGCGAACCGACCGGTCGGGTCACGCCTCGAGCGGCCCTTCACCCGGTCGGTCTGAACCGGCGCCGCTCACCCAGGGCCGCCGCGGCGGGCCGGGCCGCTGCGCACACCGTCATCCGCGGGTCACCTGCGGACCGCCGTGGAGGTGAGCGGATTTGAACCGCCGACTTCTACGTTGCGAACGTAGCGCTCTGCCAGGCTGAGCTACACCCCCGCGGCGACCGAGGATACCAAGGGCGCCGCCGCGGTCCGGCTGCCCGGGCCGCCCGTCCCGACCGCCCGGCTCACCGGGACGGTGGGAGCCGCTCGATCATCCACGACCGGCACCAGCCGGGCGCGTTCACCGGGTTGCACCGGGCCGGGGTCCCGCCGGGGATGGTCACGACGTAGGTCGTCCCGAAGGCCCGCCCCGGCACGGGGAAGTCGGTGGAGACCCACTGGGCCCCCGAGGCGAGGGCGAGGTCGCGCCGGGTGGTGTCGCCGGCCCGCGCCTCCCAGGTGTCGGCATCAGCCCGTGTGCGCACCACGTAGCCGGCCGCGACGAGCTCGGCGATGTCGGACGGCGGGTCGTTGCGCTTCACGAACCCGGCGTCGGGCTCCCCCGGGGTCGCGTTGGTGAACAGCACCGCGCCCTGGAGGCCGGGCCGGCCGTGCCGGTAGACCGCCCGCTTGGCCCCGCCGTTGTCCATGAGGAACAGCACCCGGCCCCGCACCCGCTCCAGGAGCGGCCAGCCGTCGTGCAGCACCGCCTCCTCCAGCGTGGCGCGCCGACCCCGCACGTCGTCGGGGGTGACGAGCCGGTCCGGAGGAATAACCGAGCGGATCTCGGCGTCGAGCTGATCCATCGCGTCGCGGGTCCACGGGCGGATCGGGGTGGGCAGGCCGTGGTCGTCGTCCTTCAGTTCCACGAGCACCGCGATCGGGGCGTGACGCCGGTGGGCGTCGGACCATCCCTTGATGACCCGAAGGCAGGTCACGAACCGGAAGCAGGTGGTGCCGGCATCCACGTCGGTGACGTGCGCCACGTAGTGTCCGGCCGGGTCGACGTACACGTCGAGTTCGAACTGGCGGACGCCTTCCTCTGCGAGCTGGCGGTCGAGCGGTGTGTGCGTGACCTGCCACTGGAGCACCCCGTTCCAGGGCGGCTCGGTGGGGGCGACGTGGTAGCTGTTGTGGGTCCCGAGCGCCTGGAGCTGGTTCAATCGGAGCCCGCCCGCCAGCGGCGCCGAGCCGTGACCGCGCCGGGTGCCCGCACGAACCGTGGCCACCACCCGGTGGGGACCCGGCGGGGTGCGGGCGCCGGGGAGGATCAGCCGGGCCGGTGAGGTGCCTGCGACCCGGGCCAGTGGCACGCCCGTCGGGGTGTCCAGACGTAGTTCGAAGGTCCCGGTCCGCTCACCGAGCCAGTCGGCCCGCACCACCACCGGCCGGTCGCCGCCGGTACCGGGGGGCCCGACGGTCACCGTCACCGGAAGCCCCAGGGGTCGGTGCCCGGGCAGGCAGCCGGTGAGGCCGACGGCCAGCACGATCGCGCCGGCGATCGCCGCCGGCGGCACGCGCCATCGGCGCGGCACCCCCCGAGTGCCCATGTTCGCCCCCTCCCGGCCCTTCCCCGGCCGGTTTCCCCGTCGGCAACGGTAGCGGATGCGCGCCCGACGCGACCTCCGGCTAGCGAGCCTCGTGCGGCGGGGCGACCTCCGCCGCCGGGGCGGTCGCGGGCGGCGAGGCCACCGGCGGCACCGCCGCGCTGATCGCCTCCTGCACCCGTGCCATCGTCAGCGCGGTGGTGAGGTCACCGCGGCTGCGCTCCACCACCCCGCGCAGCGCGTCAGTGGTGCGCCGCAGTCCGCCGGTGAGGGCGTCGGGGTAGTCGATCGTCATGCACAGGCCGTACACCTCGTCCATGACCGCCAGGAGCTCCTCGGCCCGCGCCAGCCGGCCTGCCCGCAACGTGTCGAGGAGGTGGCGACGCAACTCGCTCGCCGCCTCGGCGAGCCCGTTGAGGTAGGGACCGACCTCCACCCCGATGGCGTCGGGACCGGGCAACGGGTCGTCACACACCATGGCCAGCGTCAGGCGGGCTTCGGCGTACTCCTTGCCGGCATCGGCGAGCGCCCCGTGCCGGAGGTCGGGGTGGGCATCGCCGGCGGCGCGCGCCTCGGCGAGGAGCACTTCGGCTTCGCCGAGCTCGGTGGCGGCTCGTTCGACCTCGCCGCGGTGCACCGCCCGGATCGCCCGCCCGGCGTGCTGGATCACCTGGCGTGCACAGCGCAGGACGAGCTCCCGGGCGGCGTGCTGGCGGTCCAGCACGTTGCGGACGTGCCGACCGATGGCCTCGAGTTCGCCGGAGCGGTCCACGCCCGTCGCGGCGGGTCCGGGACCCCGGCTCAGGACGACGCGGTGCGGCGCAGGGGCACCGGCACCGCGGCGGGGCGGGAGGGACGGGCACCGAGCAACGGCACCGGCGGAGCGACCCGATCGGCGGTGCGACCCACGACGGCCAACAGGACCAGGTACACGCCGAGCAGGAGGGCGGCGAGCACGGTGGCGGCCCAGAGGAGCACCCCGCCGGCCACGAGCGCCAGCAGGAGCAGACCGGCCGTGGCGGTGGAGAGCACCAGCAGCACGTCCCGGCGTCGCTTGGCGGCCGCCACCCGACGGGTCCCCGGCCCGACCGCCGCCCCCGGCCGCCCGGCGGCTCCCCCACCGGCACGGCGCGCGACGGGCGGGACACCTCCGTAACCACCGGTTCGCCCGATGACCCGGAGGTGCTGGGTGAACCGGTCGATGGAGTCGACCCGGTGGCGGTCGTTGCGACCGTTGATGACGGGCCACAGGAAGAACGCCGCCCAAGCCGCTGCGAGGATCAGCAGGATCAGGATCGCCAAGGCTCCTGGTCGCTTTCCGTGTCGTGGACGCTAACGCGGGCTGAACACCGGGTGGTGGATCCCCGTACCGGGCCGCTGCGAGCGGCGCCTGCACCCGTGCCGACCCGGTCGGCGACCGTTCGCGACGCCCGACGCGTGCCGGTGGGCCGTCACCCTAGGGGTGTTCTGTCCGTCCGGTCGAACTCGGGCCGACCCGCATACTGCGTGAACAGGACACAAACGGGGTATAACCCTGAAACTTCGCGAACCGGATGGTCTGCCCCGGCGCGGGGGGTGCACACGGGAGCGGCGGCGGCCCGGGCCGGATTCAGGGGTGGAGCGGCTCGTCCAGGAGGCCGGCCCGGCGCCAGTTCCCCGAGCGCCCGCCCGTCTTCTCCCACAGGGCGAGATCCCCGATCGTCATGCCCCGATCCATCGACTTGCACATGTCGTAGATGGTGAGCGCAGCCACCGCGCAGGCCGTGAGCGCCTCCATCTCCACCCCGGTCCGGTCGACCGTGTCGACCTGGGCCTCGACCTCGACGTGGGCGTCCTCGATCCGGAAGTTCACGAACACCGACCCGACCAGGAGCGGATGGCACAACGGCAGGAGGTTGGGCGTCTGCTTCGCGGCTTGGATGCCGGCGACCCGGGCGACGGCGAGCACATCCCCCTTCTGGATGGCGCCCTGGGCGATGGCCGAGGCCGTCTCCGGTGCCATGTGCACCCGACACCGGGCCACGGCGCGGCGGTGGCTCGCCTCCTTGGCGGTCACGTCGACCATGCGGGCCCGACCGAGCGGGTCGAGATGGGTGAACTCGGAGGGCATCGGCCCAGTCTAGGGATCGCCGGTCACGCGGGGGCACCCCCGATCGTCGCGGGCCGGGCTGCGCCGCACGGCGCTTCAACCCCCGATCTGGCTCATCGAGCGGGCCGGGCGGACGAACTCGACGTGACCGATGCGGTGGCCAGGTCCCTTCGTGGCCACCGCGGCCTCGATGAGCTCGGCCAGCTCGTCGTCGGTGGCGCCGGCCCGCATGGGCCCGCGCAGGTCCGTCTCCCCCGGCGCGAAGAGGCAGGTGCGGAACATGCCGTCGGCGGTGATCCGGACCCGGTCGCATCGGTCGCAGAACGGCGCGGTCACCGAAGCGATCACCCCGACCTCACCCCGCCCGTCGGCGTAGGGGACGCAGGTCGCCGGTTCCCGCCCGTCACCGGTGGACAGCACCTGGCCGGGCTCCTGGGCGAGCGGGAACACCCGGTGGATCCGCTCGAGCATCTCCCGGGCACCCACCACGAGGTCGGGGGTCCAGGCGCCGGTGGCGTCGAGCGGCATGAACTCGATGAGGCGCAGCTCCAGGCCGCGATCACGCGCGAAGGCGGCGAGGTCGGTGACCTCGTCGTCGTTGTGACCCCGCATGATCACCGCGTTCACCTTCACCGGGGCGAGCCCGGCGGCGGTGGCGGCGTCGATCCCGGCCAGCACCCGGTCGAAGGCGTCACGGCCGGTGAGCTCCCGGAACCGGTCGCGGCGCAGCGTGTCGAGCGACACGTTCACCCGCGCCAGCCCGGCGTCCACGAGGCGTGTCGCCAGCTGCTCCAACCGGGTGCCGTTCGTCGTCATCGCCACATCCACGCCCAGCGGGGCGAGCATCTCGACCAGGTGCCAGACGCCGACCCGGTCGGTCGGCTCGCCGCCGGTGATGCGGATCGCGTCGAATCCCCACCGCGAGACGGCCAGGCGGGCGAGCCGCGCCAGCTCCTCGTAGGTCAGGATCTCGTCCCGGGGCAGCCAGACCATCCCCTCGGGCGGCATGCAGTACCGGCAGCGCAGCCCACAGCGGTCGGTCACCGAGAGGCGCAGGTCGGTGGCTCGGCGACCCTGACCGTCGAGGAGCGGGCGCACCGCCTCAGCGTAGGCGGTGCGTGCGGCCCGTCCCTCACGGCCCGCCGGTCGGGTGACCGCCGCGGCCATGGGTCGAACGACCCATGGCCTGTTCGCGCTCAACGTGGTCTAATCTCACTTAGCGTCCACCTCGGGGAGGCGGGTGGGCCACGGACAACCGGGACGAGGTCGTCCCCACCTCGGGGAGGCGTCGATCCGCAGGCATCGAACTGGTCGCGTGAGCCTGCGGGGAGCCAGCGCGAAACCGGCCCCACCGTCGGGCCGGCCTCGCGCGATCACCGAGGATTCCGATGGCCACAACCGGCATCTCCCCGGCACCGCAGGCCGCCTCCCCGACACCCTCCCCGGCACCGCGGAGCGTTGCGGTCCCGGTCCCGAGCCTCGCGCCCGGCCGGGACGGGCAGCCGGCAACCCGGGCGACGATCATCGAGGTCCGACCGGCGGCGGCGCAGGGACCGGCCCTCACCGCACCCGACGGCACGGCTCCGGTCGTGGTCCTCGCCTGCCTGCTCCTCTTCCTGTGCGGGCTCGCCGCCTGGCTCCTCGCGCACCACGCCCACCAGCACGCCCCGCACCCGGCCCGGCACCCGGAGGGGTCCCGTGCACCGGCCGGCCCGGCCACCCGACGGAGTGACGCCGGGACGCAGGTCGGCGCCGAGGGGAACGCACCCGCCGGCGCGCCGTGACACCGGGCGCACCAGCCGGCGGACGGCGGCGTGCGCCGCCCAGCACCGATCGCGCCGGGAGGCGCGGCTGGACGCCCCGGGAGGTCACCCGCCCCGGGGCGTCGCCGCGTCCGGGCCCGCGGCCGGGGTGGTGAGGAGCAGGACCTCGACCTCCTCCCCGGCCCGGACGCCCTCCCCGTCGGGCAGCACGACCAGGCCCTGCGCCGCGGCCATCGCGGCCAGGGCGTTGGAGGCCTGGTCCCACACCCGCCGGGCGACCAGCCGCCCGTCCCGCACTTCGAGCACCACCCGGTCGAAGTGGACCTTGCCGTCGGGCCGCCGGGACATGTCCGCGACGGCGGTGGCCAGGAGGCGGGGACGGTGCAGCTGGCGGTGCCCGGCGAGGGCCCGCAGCGCGGGTCGGACGAAGAGCTCGAAGCTCACGTGCGCGGACACCGGGTTGCCGGGCAGTCCGACACAGACCGTCCCGTCGAGCACCCCGACCGCCAACGGCTTCGCCGGCTTGATCGCGACCTGCCACCAGCGCAGCACACCCAGCCGGGACAGGGCGAGACGGACCACGTCGTGTGCACCCACCGAGACCCCGCCGCTGGTGACCACGACGTCGAGCGTGCCGGCCACGGCCGCGAGCCGGGCCTGCAGGTCGGTGGGATCGTCACCGCACCGACCGAGGTCGGTGACCTCGGCGCCGGTCTCCGTGAGCAGCGCGCGCAGCATCGGGCGGTTCGCGTCGCGAATCCGGCCGGGGGGCGGGGGCCCCGGACCCTCCCAGAGCTCGTCGCCGGTCGAGAGCACCCCGACCCGGGCCGGGCGGAACACGGTCACGTCCCGGTGGCCGAGGGAGGCGAGCACCCCGAGATGGGCCGGACGCAGTTCCGTTCCGGGCTCGAAGACCGTGGCCCCCGCGCCGACGTCACCGCCGGCGGGACGGATGTGCATGCCCACGGACACGGGCCCCCACACCTCCACCGTGCCGGCGGCCCCGGGGCGGGTCTGCTCCACCATCACCACCGCGTCGGCGCCCGGCGGCAGCGGCGCCCCGGTCATGATGCGGATCGCTTCACCCGCCCCCACGGGGCGGGTCGGCACGCCGCCCGCGGGTACCTCACCGACCACCCGCAGGCGGACCGGCCCGCCGTCGTCGGCGGCAGCCACGTCGCCGGCGCGCAGCGCATAGCCGTCCATGGCCGAGTTCGCGAACGGCGGCACGTCCTCGGTGGCCACCACCGGCTCGGCGAGCACCGCGCCGGCCGCCGCCTCGAGGGGTCGCCGGGTCGGCTGCGGGGGACCGAGGAGCCCGAGGATCTCGGTTTGCACCTCCTCCAGCGGACGCATGCCGCCAGGGTAGGGCGACCCGGGGCGCCGCCCCGCCGGTGCCGTGGCTCAGGCCAGGCCGCGTCGGCGGACGAGTTCGGCCAACCAGGGGCCGAGCTCGTCCCGCAGGTCCTCGCGGTCGAGCGCGACCTCGATGTTGGCGCGCAGGAAGTCGACCTTCTGTCCGATGTCGAAGCGGCCGGTCTCGAACACCCGCCCGTACACGGTCTGGGTCTCGTTCAGCAGGGCGATGGCGTCGGTGAGCTGCAGCTCACCGCCCGCACCCGGCTCGATCCGCTCCAACGCCTCGAAGATCTCGGGGGTGAACACGTAGCGTCCGATCACTGCGAGGTCGGAGGGGGCTTCGTCGACGGCCGGCTTCTCGACGATCGAGCGGACGCGCACCAGGTCGGCCTCCACCGGCTCGGGGTCGACGCAGCCGTACGCGGAGATCTCGTCGGGGGGTACCCGCTTGAGTGCCACCACCGACCGTCCGTAGCGGGCGTGCACGTCGAGCATCGACCGCAACAGCATCGCGTCGTCGACCATGATGTCGTCGCCGAGGAGCACCGCGAAGGGGTCGTCGCCCACGTGCTCCCGGGCCACCGACACCGCATGCCCCAACCCGAGCGGGTCGCGCTGGCGGATGTAGTGGATGTTGCCGAGCTCGGAGGTCTCCTGGATCTCCTTGAGCAGCTCGTGCTTGCCCTGCTGCTCGAGGTAGTACTCGAGCTCGAAGTTCCGGTCGAAGTGGTCTTCGATCGCCCGCTTCCCGCGGCCGGTGACGACGAGGATGTCGGTCAGCCCGGCGCGCACCGCCTCCTCCACCACGTACTGGATGGAGGGCTTGTCGACGATGGGGAGCATCTCCTTGGGCTGGCTCTTCGTCGCGGGCAGGAAGCGGGTACCGAGCCCCGCCGCCGGGATCACCGCCTTGCGGACCGTCTTCGTCATCCGGGCCTCCTGTGCCGACGCAACCTAGCGCCGGTGGGGTCATCGGCAGCCGCGGCACCCCACCTGAAGCGCCGGGCCGGCGGTTCACGTCGGCTCCGGTGGGTCCGGGGGACGGTCGATCCGAAGCTCGCGGCCGCCGAGCAGCCGGCGGATGTTGGGCAGGTGCCGCACCACGATCAGGAGGGCGAGGGCGGCGGTGCCCGCCACCTCGACGAGCGGAGCGCCGGTCAGGGCGATGACCAGCGGGAACGCCACCGCCACCGCGAGCGAGGCGACCGAGGCCACGCCGAGCACCCGGGACAGGAGGGCCCACACCAGCGCCAGCGCGGCCACGAGGTAGGGGAAGAGCACGAGGAGGGCACCGCCGGCGGTCGCCACACCCCGCCCTCCCCGGAATCGCCGGGTGATCGGCGCCACGTGCCCCACGACGGCGGCGACACCGAGGAGCAGCCCGCCCTCACGGCCGGCGACCGCGAGGCCCATCCCGGCCGGCGCCGCGCCCTTGGCGAGATCGGCGGCGAGGACCACCAGGCCGGCCCGCCAGCCCAGCAGGCGGGCGACGTTGGTGGTCCCGGGGTTGCCGGAGCCTTCGTGCAGCACGTCCCGCCGGCCGGCCCGGGCCACGATCCCGGCGCTCGGGAACGTGCCGAGCAGGTACGCCAGGGGGAGGAGGGCGACGGCGGTGCGCACCCCCGTATTCAACGCCAACGGCCGGGGTGCCCCCGGGATCGGCTAGCCTTAGCAGTCGACAGGTTTGACTGCTAACGGAACCGAGCGGAGCCGTCGGCCGGAACCGGTCGGGGGTGCGGTGTGGGACCCCACGCCCCGGTCCTCCGGCCGAGGTCTCCCGGTGCGGTCCCGACGAGGTGAGGACAGCCCATGCCGACCTACGAGTACCGCTGCACCCGCTGCGACGAGCAGTTCGAGGTGTACCAGTCGTTCCAGGACGAACCGCTGAAGCGGCACCGGGGGTGTGGCGGCAAGCTCAACAAGGTGTTCGGATCGGTGGGGATCGTGCTGCGCGGCCCGGGCTTCTACCGCACCGACAGCCGCGGCGACCGTCGCGGCGGCGGCAAGGATCGGGACCGCACGGGCGCCGGGGCGGACACCGCCTCGGGTGACGGGAGCGGATCCCCGGGCTCGTCGGGGGGGACGTCGTCGGCCACGGGCACGGCGAAGTCCGCCGCCTCCTCCTGAGGCTCTTCCCCCGCTTCCGCCACCGCCCGCGTTCCTTCCCCCTGCACTCGAGCGTGCGTCGCTCCGTCGCGTCCCGGGACCCCGGGTCGCGCCACATCGGCCGGAAGCGGAGGAGGGAGCGCACGAGATGGTGCGAGGTTGGGGCAACCGGGCCCGCCACACCGAGTTGGGGTGGTGGCTGCTCACCGGTCTCGTGGCGACGGCCAGCGCCGTCGTACTCGTACGGGCGGCCGTGTCGGTCCAACGCCGGGAGGCGGCCCTCGGCGAGCGCGTCGCGGTGGTGGTCGCCCGACGCGACCTCCCGCTCGGCACCCTGATCGCACCGACCGACCTGGAGGTGGTGGTGGTGCGGGGCGCGCCGATCGCCCGTGGGGCGCTGCGCGACGCGGGCCAGGCGCGTGGGCGGACGGTGCGGGTGCCGCTGCTCGCCGGAACGGTGGTCACCGCCCGGCACCTCACCCCGGCCGGTCGGTCCGGGACCGGCGGGCTGCTGCCGCCCGACCGGCGGGCGGTGCGGGTGGAGGTGCCCGGCGCACCGCGGACCCGACCGGGTGACGTGGTCGACCTGCTCGTGGCCGCCGAGGAGGGTGAGGCCCCGGCACGGGTCGTCCTCGAGGGGGCGCTGGTACTCGCGGTCGACGCCGGGGGAGGTGACACCGCGGCGACGACGGTCGGGGTCGTGCTCCAGGTCACCCCGGCGGAGGCCCGGCACCTCGCCGCCGCCGTGACCCGCGGCGTGCCCGTGTTGGCCCTGGCCCCACCGGAGGCGGCGCGCCCCTGAGGAGCCGGGCCGGCGCGCCGCTGAGGCGGCGGGACGGGGCGCCGGCGACCTCACCTAGCCTGGGGCCCGTGACGATCGAGGCGGTCATCTTCGACTACGGCGGGGTGATCTCCACCCCGCTGTTCGTCGGGATCGAGGCCCTCGAGCGCCGGCACGGCTGGCCCCCCGGGTCGGTGGCCCGACTCGTGTTCGGCGAGCCGGCCTACGTCGCCGGCGGCACCCCGTCGCCCGATGCCGCCGCCCCGGGCGGCCCCGATGCGCCGGGCACCGGCGACAACCCCTACGTGACCCACGACTGGCACCGCCTCGAGATCGGCGAGCTGAGCGTCGGCGAGTGGTTCGCCGGGGTGCTGGCCCGCGCCCCGGCGGTCCTGGGCGGCCCCCTGGACGTGGAGGACACCCTCGCGTTCTTCGCCGACCTTGCGATCGGGGTGCACTGGCCGATCGTGCATGCGGCCCGCGACCTGCGGGGCGAGGGCCTGCGCCTCGCACTCCTCACCAACAACGTGCGGGAATGGGGCGAACGGTGGCGGTCGACGTTCCCGGTGGACGAGTTGTTCGGGGTGGTCGTCGATTCGTCGGTCGTCGGGATGCGCAAGCCCGACCCCCGCATCTACCTGCACACCTGCGAGCAGTTGGGCTGCGAGCCGACCCGGGCGGTGTTCCTCG